>JADMIO011306015.1_pt1 | contig 59379 bp, 33 predicted proteins | sample 8958161 | NCBI WGS metagenome assembly JADMIO01 (sample SAMN16585339, study PRJNA669376) | soil metagenome | isolation source: Crop rotation soil | place: USA: Cullars Rotation, Alabama | collected 2011 | reverse complement strand
CAAACTGAACAACGACATTCGACTGGAGGACAGCCTCGGGCAAACCGTCAGCAGCGTGCAATTTGCGAGTGAAGGAGACTGGGCGCTCCGGGTGATGAGCAACTTTGATTCATGGGGCAAGCAGGGCTGGGAATGGGTTGCTGAGCACGATGGGCTGGGCAAATCGCTGGAATTAATCGATGCCAATCTCTCCAACCTCTACGGACAGAACTGGGGATCGAGCGGCGTGGCGGGCGGATCTCCGGGCGGAGCCAATTCCCTCGCCCAGAACAACATTGCTCCCCTGATCCTGGAAGTCACGCATTCACCCATCATCCCGCAACCATCAGATGTGGTCACAATTAGCACGCGCGTCCTGGATGAACATACCAACGGGCTGACCGTGACCCTCAACTATCGGCTAGATGGAGCGGCTAGTTTCACCACCGTGCCCATGTTTGACGACGGCGCTCACGGAGACGGGCTGCCGGGGGACGGAATTTATGCGGCGATCCTTCCGGCCCAGGCCAATGGAGTCATTATCGAATTCTATCTCCAGGCCCGCGACCTGGAAAACAATCTGCGCACTTATCCGACGTTCGATCCGAACGGCACGACGCGCACAGCCAACCTGCTCTATCAGGTGGATAACAGCGTTTATACGGGGGACCAACCCATTTACCGCATCATCATGACTGAGGTGGAGCGTTCTTATTTACAGACCTTAAGCAATAGTGGCTCCACGACCGATAGCGATGCCAACATGAACGGAACCTGGATTTCCATTGATGGTGTCGTCGCCGGGGGCGTCACGACTCAATTGCGCTATCTGGTAGGGGTGCGGAATCGTGGGCACGGCAGCCGAACGGCGGTGCCGCACAATTTTCACGTCAATATGGTCGGGGACAATCCCTGGAAAAACCAGAAGGGGATTAACCTCAATGCCCAGTTCGCGCACAACCAGGCCTTGGGCAGCGCCATTTTTCGCCGTCTCGGGATGCCGATGGCGGAGTCGCGGCCGGTCCAAGTGCGGGTGAACGGAGTCAATCTTCCAACGGTGCAGGGTGGTAACTCATTTGGTTCCTATGCGGCGAATGTTCAATACGATAACTCGTTTATAAAAAATGCTTTTGCGCTCGACCCTCATGGCAATTCCTACCGGGGCATTCGCAACGTGGATTCGCATACCAGCGGGGTGGCGGATTTTACGTGGTACGGTTCCGATCCGACGGCGTCTGGTTACGCCAATGCGTATTTCAAACAAAACAACGAGGTGGAAAATGATTGGTCGGATTTGATCAACCTGATTGGTGTTTTGAATCTCGTCCCGGGCTATTCGAGCCTGGCGACTTATGCCGCCGATGTTCAACGCGTCATGAATGTCGATGAATGGATGCGGTACATGGCGGCGAATACCTTGCTCGACAACCAGGAAACCTGCCTGGGAACGGGGACGGGCGATGATTACGCACTCTACCGGGGCAAAATCGACACGCGCTTCCTCGCATTATCTTATGACATGGACACGATCATGGGGCAAGGCTCGGGAGGGATCGGGCCTTTTAATGTTTCGGACAGTCTCTTTCGCATGACTGGAGTGCCTGCGATGGACCGGTTCGTGAAGACTCCGGAGTTTGCCCCGATCTATTACAAAAACCTGAAGACTTTGTCTGAAACCACGTTTTCGCCGGCGCAAATGAACGTGTTGTTAGATCAATTGCTCAACACTTACGTCCCGCAAGCGACGCTGGGGGCGATGAAGAACTTCAACGCGGCGCGGATCAACTATGTGCTTTCGCAAATTCCCCTGAATCTGACCGTCACCAGCCCCTTACCGTTCGTCAACGGCTACCCCCGGGCGACTAGTGCCACTACCTCTCTATCGGGCGTGGGCAATGTGATCGATACCCGCACGATCCTGGTCAACAATGCGACCTCGACTTGGACGGCATGGCAAGGAACGTGGTTCAACAACAATGTGACGCTGGTGCCAGGCATCAATCGAATCCTGGTGCAAGCACTAGGGACGAACGGTCTCGAGATTGGCCGGACTAACATCGACATCTGGTACGACACCGGCGCTTCGACCACCGTTGGCGGCGCCCTCTCCGGCAGCAACTTTTGGGCAGCGACGTCTAGCCCCTACGTTATTACCAGCAGCTTAACCATCGGGTCCGGGGCGGTCCTTCGCATTGAGCCAGGAACGACGGTATTTTTTGCGGCGGGGGTTGGCGGGACTGTTTCGGGAACGGGCAAACTTCTGGCGGAAGGCACTGCGGCACAGCATATCCATATCGGACGTCAACCCAGCGGAGGCAATTGGGCCAGTCTCGATTTCCTGAGTGGCAGCGCTGAAAGCCGGCTGACTTACGTTGATTTCGATTCCAGTGGCGGAACTACCATTGGCGGCCATAATGCCCAAATCCATGTTAATAATTCGATCATCTTCATCGATCATTGCACTTGGCCAGCTACTCCCGTTGTAGAATACATTTCTTTTGACGCTAGCTCGTTCATTGTCCAGAACTGCGTCTTCCCCAGCTATCCCCCGCCCACCGGGCCGGAGAGTTTGCACGGGATTAACGGCATCGCGGCCAACGGATACGGCATCTTCCGGGACAACTACTTTGGCCATACCTGGGGATTCAACGACACCATCGACTTCACCGGCGGGAACCGGCCCGGCCCCATTCTCCAGATCATCAACAACGTCTTTGATGGAGCCAGTGACGATTGCCTGGACCTAGACAGCACCGATGCCTGGATCGAAGGCAACATCTTCATGCACGTGCATCGCGACCCCACCCGGACCGATCAAGCCATTGACACCGGCAGCGCCATCTCCGGAGGAGTCGATACCCTGGGTCAGAACTCGGATTGGACCATTCTTAACAACCTCTTCTATGACGTGGACCATGTGTTCTTAAACAAAGGCAACTCGACCACGACAGGGAATGCCGGTGGACGAGTGGCTTTCCTCTACAACACGGTTATCCATGTGGCCAAGGAATACAGCGGGAGCACGCTGGCAGAGATAGCCGCTTTTGACTGGAGCGATGACAACGTTGTCGCGCCGGATGCTTCGATTGGCTCCGGGATGTATGCGGCTTACAACATCATCTACGATTGCTCGGTCTTGCACCGCCTCTATGACCCGGCCCGCCACACCGTCATCATGGACAACAACATTCTCTCGGTGCCCTGGACCGGACCGGGCAGCGGCAATCAAGTCATCAACCCCGAGTTAAATCTGGGCGTGCTCAACGGAACGGCTCCGACAAATGTCACGATAGCACAATTGAGGTTGGCGGCGCAGCTTCTGCCCGGATCGCCAGCCATCGGCACCGGTTTTGGCGGATTGAACCTCGGTGGGCTTCAAGCGCATGGTATCGCCGTCTCGGGCGAACCCGTGGGCACCACCGCCTCGACCAGTGCCACCCTGCAGGTTGGGCCGGGCGGTACCTTCGACTGGGGCACGATCGGGGTGCAGCCCTGGGGTTGGACAGCTTATAAGTGGAAACTGGACGACGGCGCCTGGAGCGGCGAAATCCAGGTTACGAATACCTCTCCCTTCACGAATCCGGCGACAATCAATCTAACGGGTTTGAGCAACGGCCCGCACACGGTCTATGTGGTGGGCAAAAACGACGCGGGTTACTATCAGGATGATCCATTTGTTTATCCCGTTACGGCCGGCATGCCCGCCCGGGTCACCGCTTCGCGCACGTGGACGGTGGGGACTCCGCCCTCCCGGCTTTTACTGAACGAGATCCTGGCCAAGAACAACACCACCTTGACTAACTTCGGCACGACGCCTGACTTGCTGGAACTCCGCAACGACAGTCCGTCACCGGCCGATCTTTCCGGACTGGGGCTAACAGATGATCCAACGAACCATTACAAATTCTTTTTCCCGCCCGGGGTGACTATTCCCGCAGGAGGCTACCTGGTCCTGTTTGCCGATGTGGACGTGGGACTCCCAGGCATCCATCTGGGGTTCACGCTTAAACCGAGCGGCGGGGGGCTTTATCTCTATGCGAGCACGAACACAGGCGGGGCACTGGTGGACTCGGTGACATTTGGGATTCAAGCGCCAGACCTCTCGATTGGACGATTGGCCAACGGGAGCTGGAGCTTGTGCAAACCAACGTTCGGGGGGCCTAACATCCTTCAACCGATGGGAAATTCGTTCACGCTCCGAATCAATGAGTGGCTCGCTGATGCGCAGTTCGTGGACAACAATGATTTCATCGAGCTCTACAATTCGGATTCGCTGCCCGCCCCGCTCGGCGGACTCTACCTTTCCGACGCTTCGGGCGCGCCCGGGTTGAGCCAGATTCCGCCGCTGAGTTTCATTTCCGCCAACGGGTTTACCTCGTTCACCGCGGACGGGGATACCACCCAGGGAGCCGATCATGTCGGTTTCAAACTTTCTCCCGAGGTGGGGATGATCATCCTTTCGGCTTCCGATTTGACCACGCTCGACGTGATCAATTATGGGGCGCAACGGACGGATATTTCAGGCGGCCGCTTTCCCGATGGCGCGAACACCATTTCTTATTTTGCCCAACCGACACCGGGCGGCCCGAATCCGACACCGGGCGGGGGCGTCGGCGGGATCACGAATATCACCACCACGACCGTCCCACTCGTGAACATGAGCAGCAGCTTTTGGACTTACGATAACTCGGGAATTGATTACGGGGCAACGTGGAGAGCCCCGGGCTTTGATGATTCGAGCTGGGCAGGAGGGTTCGGCTTGTTTGGCTTTGAGACCACGCCCGGCATTTATGCGCCTTACTCTTTCCAAACCTTTATCCCCGCGCCTAACCAGGTCGGAGGCCATATCACCGTTTACTTTCGCACCCATTTTACCTGGGATAGCTCCATGACCAATATGGCGCTCATTTCAACGAACTTCATCGATGATGGCGCCGTTTTTTATCTGAATGGAGCTGAAGCCAACCGGGCGCGTGTCAGCGGCAATCCACCATCCTACTTCACCTTTGCGAATCAACAGAACTCGGAAGGCGTGGCCGATATTCTCTCCTTCCCCACCACCAACCTTGTGGTGGGGGATAATCTCCTGGAAGTGGAGGTGCATCAGATCACTTGCTGCGGAGGGAATACCAGCAGTGATGTGGTTTTTGGACTCGCCCTCACGGCCGTCAATTCGGTAACGAACATTATCCTCAATTCAGGCAGCGCTGGCATCGTTCTGAACGAAATCCTGGCACGGAATCAGACTCTCACCAACGGGGCCGGGCTCCTTTCGGACTGGGTGGAACTGTTCAATCCCTCGACCAATACGGTCGATTTGTCGGGCTTGAGCTTGAGCGATGATTCCAGTCTGCCCACCAAATGGGTTTTCCCGACCAATGTCACCATCACCGCCGGTGGTTCCCGCGTCGTTTATCTCGACGCCAATGTCCCCGCCTCGACTAACAACAGTCCACTTCTTTACACCGGTTTCGGCCTCAAAGGCACGGGGGAGGCACTATTCCTTTTTAGCAAGCCCTCAGCCGGCAGTTCCAGCTTGCTGGACGCACTCTACTTCGGGGTGCAGACTCCTGATTACTCCATCGGGCGTGTTCCGAATGGCTCAGGCAGTTGGGTGCTGAATGTCCCAACCCCGGGCGCTTTGAATGTGGCGGCCGGTCTTGGCAGCGTGGCCAACCTCAAGATCAATGAATGGATGGCCGACCCGTCCAGCGGCAGTGACTGGTTCGAGCTTTATAATAGCGGCAACCAACCCGTCGCGTTGAACGGACTCTTCCTGACCGACAATCTGAGTGACCGCCACCAGTCCCCGATTCCCCCTCTCTCTTTCATCGGCGCGGGCAACAACGGCTTCGTCCAGTTCTTCGCCGACGGCAACGTTGGGGGTAGCGCGGACCATGTTATCTTCTCGCTTAAAAAGTCCGGTGAAGCTCTTGGCATTTTCAGCTCCAGCGGCCTGATGATCAATGGGCTCAGTTTTGGCCCCCAAACCACCGATGTTTCACAGGGCCGCTTTCCGGATGGCAGCGCCAACATCGTCAACTTTGCCAGCACACCGTCTCCGGGTGAGCACAACTATCTGCTTCTGACCAGCGTCATCATCAACGAGGCGATCTCCCACACCTCATCGCCCCTCGAAGACGCCATTGAGCTGTTCAACCCCGGCATCACTTCCGTGGACGTCAGTGGCTGGTTCCTGAGCAACGATAAAAACGATCTGTTCCGCTTCCGCATCCCAGCCAACACGGTCATTCAGCCTGGAAGGTTCGCTGTTTTCTATGAAGCTCAGTTTAACCCCAACCCGGGCTTTCTCCCCAGCTTCGGCCTCAGTGGGGCGCATGGAGAGACGCTCTACCTCTCGGCCTTTGACCCACAAGGCAACTTCCTCGGCTACCGTGCGGAGCAAAAGTTTGGCGGGGGAGAGGACGCAGTCTCCTTTGGCCGTTATCTGACCAGTGAAGGGGCAGATTTCGTGGCCATGAGCCAGCGCACTTTCGGAGTGGATAACCCGGGAACGGTCCAGGCCTTCCGCGCAGGAGCGGGTCTGTCCAATGCCTATCCCAGGGTAGGACCGGTGGTGATCAATGAAATTATGTATCATCCCCCGCCGATTGGGACGAACGACGATGTGGCCGATGAGTTTATCGAGCTCAAGAACATCAGTGGGTCAACCGTCCAGCTCTTTGACCCCGCTCACCCGACCAACACCTGGCATTTGCGACAGGCGGTGGATTTTGATTTCCCGACTAACACCACTCTTGCGGCAGGAGGGTATCTGCTGGTGGTCAGTTTTAACCCCGCGACGAACGCCGCCGCCCTGGCCTCATTCCGGGCCAAGTATGGATTGTCAGGCGCGGTCAGCATTGTCGGCCCCTACAGCGGCAAACTCGACAACGGTGGCGAGGCCATCGAGTTGCACAAACCCGATGCGCCGCAAGCACCGGGGTTGGTGGATGCCGGCTTCGTGCCATCGATCCTCGTCGAAAAAGTGAAGTATTCAGATTTGGCCCCCTGGGCCACGGCGGCGGACGGCAACACCAACGGATTATTAATCTCGTTGCAGCGGCGCAATGGGGCGGAGTACGGGAATGACCCGGTCAACTGGCTGGCGGGCACGGCCACTCCGGGGGCGGATACTGGGCCGGCCATCGTTCCAGCTCCCTCGATTGTGGGTCTGACCGCGCCGCAAACGGTGGCTCCGGGGACTACCTTGACCTTGACGGTGAGTGCCATTGGCAATGCGCCGATGGGATTCCAGTGGCGTTACAACGGCGTGGTCATAGTGGGCGCGACAAACTCGTCGCTGGTAGTGGGGAACATTCAAGAAGCCAACGCCGGCAGTTACGGGGTGGTCGTGAGCAATCCGGCAGGCGCCGCCGCTGGCCTGACGCGGATCGATCTGATCCTGCCGCCGGTGATCACCCAACAACCCCAAAGCGTCGCTGCGGCAGCCGGAGGAACCGCTGGGTTTAGCGTAGGCGTGCGTGGTTCGACACCGCTGACCTTCCAATGGCTAAGGAATAGCAATTCAATCGCGGGAGCGACCAACGGCGCGCTGATGCTTTCAAACGTGCAACAGCCGGACGCGACCAATTACAATGTAATCGTGGCCAACCCCTACGGCTCTGTCACCAGCGCCGTGGCCTACCTTTCCCTCAGCGCCGCGCCGGTTATCGTGACCCAACCTCAAAGCACTAACGTCTTTGTGGGCACGACAGTCACTTTCAGTGTCTCGGCGGTGGGCGGGCAGCCCTTGAGCTACCAGTGGTTCTTCGGTGGCGGCCTCATTGCCAACGCGACGAATACCTCCTTGACCCTGACCAATGTCCAGGTGGGCAATTCCGGCAACTATACCGTCCGGGTGACGAACTCCGTCGCCCCCACGTTCAGCACCATCGCCGCCTTGAATGTGACCGTTCCGCCGATTGTTTCTGTGGTGGCGACGGATGCCTTCGCCGCCGAGGCTGGGCTGGACCCGGGCATGTTCACAATCAGCCGCTCCGGCAGCACCGCTTCCCCTCTGACGATTTTGTTCACGATGAGCGGAACAGCGACGCCGGGGACCGATTACCTGGTGCCGGCCTCGCCGGTGACGTTGCAGGCTGGAGCGTCCTTCACGAACCTGAACGTGATAGTCCTGGATGATAACATCCCGGAAGCGGCGGAAACCGTGGTGCTAACACTCTCTTCCAGCACCGATTATGCGATTGGCTCGTCCAATAGCGCGACGGTCACCATCGCCGATAATGATAACCTCGCCCCATCGGTGACCATCACCAACCCCGTCAACAACGCCTTCTTCACTGGCCCCGTCAACATTGCCATTGGTGCCACCGCTTCCGACAGCGACGGCTCGATTGCCAAAGTTGATTTTTATTTTGACGCCACGAATAAGCTGGGGACCGCCACTACGATTCCTTACGGGGTGACCTGGACCAACGCGGTGGCGGGGACCCACCTGCTCACGGCCGTGGCGACGGACAATCTCGGCGGGACCAAAACCTCCGCGCCAATCAGCATCAGCGTGAACTCTCCGCCCACCGTCAGCATCACCACCCCAGCCAATGGTGCCGGCTTTTCGACCCCGGCCAACGTGGTCATCACCGCGAACGCCACCGACAACGTCTCGGTCGCATCGGTGGAGTTCTTCGCCGGCAATAACTCGCTCGGGAGCAAAACCAGCAGCCCGTTCAGCATCACTTGGTCCAATGTGCCCCTTGGCACTTATATCCTGACCGCCCGCGCGACGGATAACCTGGGGGCGACTAACACATCAGCCTCCGTGACCATCTCGGTCCATCCTCCCACACCGACTTTCTCGGACAACTTTGCGAATCGAGGCCAGATCAACGGGTTTACCAACTTTGTCACGGGAAATAACGCAGCTTACTCCCGGGAGCCAGGCGAGCCCCAGCATGTGAGTTTCGCCAGCGGCACAAATTCCGCCTGGATCACTTGGACGGCCCCGGATACCGGCACCTGCGTCATGGATACGTTCGGGAGTTCCTTCGACACCGTCATGGCCGTCTATACCGGCTCGACCCTCTCCGCTTTGTCTCTGGTAGTGAGCAATGACGACTTCAACAGTCTCCAAAGTCAGGTCATCTTTGACGCCACGGCCGGGACGGCCTATCAAGTGGCGGTCGATAGCTACAGCGACTTCAGTTCCTCGTCGTACGGGGCGTTCAGTTTCCATGTCAGCCTCGCCAACCCCACACCGGTCATCTTCTCGCAGCCGCAGAGTACCAATGTGACCCAGGGCACAACCGCCACCTTCACGGTGGGAGCCACAGGCCTCGGCAGTCTTTCTTATCAATGGTATTTCAATAGCACCAACCTGCCGGGCGCGACTGGTTCGACCTTGAGCCTGGCGGGCGTAACCACTAATAGCAGTGGACCCTACTTCGTGATTGTGACTTCCTCGGGGCGCTCAGCCACCAGCACGGTTGCCACGCTCACCGTGCAAGTGCCGCCCTCTTTCACCCAGCACCCGCAACCACAGACGGTCGATCCGGGCAGCAACGCCCTTTTTACGGTGACGGTCGCCGGCGGTGGCCCCTACCGGTACCAGTGGCGATTTAATGGAGCCAATATTGTCGGGGCGACCAACAGCAGTCTGCTCATCAGCAATGTGCAATATACAAATGGCGGCAATTACCTTGCCTTGACTGCCACCAGCGCCGGTTCAGCCACCAGCCAGGCCGCGGCGCTCACCGTCCGGCCCAAAATAACTCAGGCAGCACGGACCAATGGCTGGTTCCGGTTCCTGATCAACGGCACCCCCGGCAAACAATATGTCGTTGAGGCGGCGCCGGCTATACCCAACTGGGCGGCGATTACCAATGTCCCGGTCTCCGCCGTGCAAACGGAATACATCGACACGACCGGCTCTTCCTCGAACAACATGTACCGGCTCCGCCTCGGGCCCTGAGTCCGGCCGCGCGGTGCTTCGCGACCATGATCCTGGCGTTCGCGTAACCGCGAAGCAAGCGGTGATTGCGTCGCGATCCCGATTCGGTTACGTTCTCTTTTCGTGCTGGTCAGGTTGTCTTTGAGCGGGATGCTTTTGTTGATTTGCCTGGGCTTCTGCGGCTGTTATCAAGGCGGAGAAGGCCAGGTCGATGAGCAGAAGAACCCCTACTTCGTTGCAGGGAAGGAGCGCGCGGCGGCGCGGGACTATAAAGGGGCGATCGAAGCCTTTGAAAAAGCCTTGGAAGCCAACGCGCACTCCGCTCAGACGCATTTCGAGTTGGCAGTGCTCTACGAACTGCATAGCGATCAAAAAGAGGAGGATTACGTCGCGGCCATGTACCATTACAACCAGGCGATTAAGCTTCGCCCGAATGAACATCCCGCCGACAACGCAAGGCAACGCGTCGCCTACTGCAAACGTGAATTGGTCAAAGGCGAAGCGCTCGCCCCCGTGGCGCAAAATCTGATGCACGATTTGGAGAAACTGAAACAGGAAAATAATTCATTGCGGAAGCAGTTGGATTCCTCCCAGGTTCAGACCGGAAGCCGGGCTGCCGTCCCTGCCCGAGTCCCCAGCAACCGCCTGGATAGCGCAGTGTCGGGCGCTTCATTGGCGCGTCCGGCCGGTGACACTGCCTCTCCGTCCCGTCCGCTCACCCCCTCATCCTCACGCGAACGGATTACGCCATTGCCACCGGCGGGAACGCCAGCAAAGACACACGCGGTCAAGGATCGCGACACCTTTTTTTCCATCGCCCGTCAATATCACATAAAACCCGATGCGCTTATTTCGGCCAACCCGGGGCTGGATCCCAAGCGGCTGAAAGTTGGCCAAACCATAAATATCCCCTCGACCTGAGCTTATGTGGGCGCGGGTTCTATTCTGGCTGGTGACGGCCTTCTTTATCACGATGAACGTTTTGCTCTGGCGTTCAGAAACCGGCGGGCGCAGCAACCTGGGGAGCATCCCTGTGCAAACGGTCTGGCAGAAGATGCTGATCGCCCCTGACAGCTCGCACTTGGAGATTCGGCATCACGGAAAACGGATTGGTTTCGGAACCTGGACACCCAAAGTCGGCAGTGGACCCAGCCCTGCCAAAGAACTGGGCGAGGAAGAGGCCCCGGAAGGAATGATCGACGAGCCATCCGGCTATAACATCGATTTTGGGAGCAATTTTTCACTCGATAATGTGACCAGGCTCCGGTTCGGGTTCGATCTGCAACTGAGCACGAACCAGCAGTGGCAGGAGTTCACCTTGCATGTGAGTCTTCGACCCAGCTCGTGGGAAGTCCGCGCATCCGCCGGGACAGGCACCGTCAAATTCACGAGCAACGACGAATTTGGACCCAGTGAACAAGTCTTTAAGCTCTCTGACCTGAAAAAGCCCGATCAATTCTTCAAGCAGACCGGCTTGCCTCTGAGCCCGGCCCTCTTGGCGGCCTTGGGCTTGCCCCGGGCTCCCACCCAGGCCACTCCGGCCGCGCTCGGCCTGGCATGGGAGGCGCGCAACGATTGGTTGAAAATAGGCAGTGAACGCATGCGAGTTTACAGCTTGCAGGCTCGATTGCTCGACCGCTTCCGCATCCTCCTCCTCATCAGCCTCGAAGGCGAAATCCTGCGCGTGGAACTCCCCGATGACATTGTTCTGGTCAACGATCAGTTAAGTATCCTGTGAATTTCAGAATCGCTCAGCTTTCATCTCTGCCTCACTCCGCGCTCCGCACAACGCTCCGTCACGGGGCGGGGCTCCGGACTCCGGCTCCCTCGCATGATTGAACTAACTCACATTGTAAAAAAATTCGGCGACCTGGTGGCAGTCAACGATTTGAGCCTGTCCATCCCACGAGGAGAGTTCTTCGCCGTGCTGGGACCGAATGCCGCCGGCAAGACAACCACCATCAAGGTTTTGACAGGGTTGATCAAACCATCCGCCGGGCATGCGCGAGTGGCCGGTTTCGACGTGCAAGCCCAACCGCTGGAGGCTCGCCGGCGCCTGGCATACGTCCCCGATTTTCCCTTCCTCTACGACAAACTGACCCCTTGGGAATTCCTGCGTTTTACCGGACAACTCTTTCAGATGGACGACGCGCGCATTCAATCCGAGGGCGCGCGACTGGTGGAGCGCTTCAACCTCGGCCCGTTTGCGAGCAAGCCGATCGAAGGCCTTTCGCACGGCACCCGCCAGCGCGTGGCCATTGTCTCGGCCCTGCTGCATGATCCCGAGGTCTTCGTCATCGACGAACCGATGGTCGGCCTGGACCCGCATCACGCCCGCGTCGTCAAAGACATCTTGAAAGAACGATCCCGCGCCGGAATGACCGTTTTTGTTTCAACCCACCAGCTCAGCCTGGCCGAAGAAATGGCTGACCGCATCGCGATTCTGCACCAAGGGCGGCTCATCGCGCTCGGCACCCCCGATGCGTTACGCGGGCAAAGTGGCAACTCGGGAGCGCTCGAGCAGACCTTTCTATCACTGACGGCGCAGGAAGCAAATCACCTGGAAGACAAGGACGCCCTCAAGGCCGGTTCTTAGCAGAATCTCGAAGCGACGTGGCGGTTGGCAAACCTGATGAAAGCTGTTAAAATCAACGAAAAAATATGACCTCGATGCACGAGATTGACTTCAAGATTTTCGGCGACGACATGCAGTTCGTCGAAATCGAGCTGGACCCCATGGAAGCCGCCGTGGCTGAAGCGGGCGGCATGATGTACATGGACGACGGCATCGAGATGGAAACGATCTTCGGCGATGGCTCCCAACAGAACAGCGGTTTCCTCGGCTCGCTCATGGGCGCCGGCAAGCGCCTCCTCATGGGTGAATCACTCTTCATGACCGTTTTTCAAAACCGCGGCGCCGGCAAAAAACGAGTCGCCTTCGGCGCGCCTTACCCGGGCAAGATCATTCCGGTCCATCTCGCCGCGATTGGGGGCGAGTTGTTGGCTCAAAAGGACGCTTTCCTGTGCGCGGCCAAAGGGGTCAGCCTGGGCATCGCGTTTACAAAAAAGCTCGGAGCGGGCCTGTTTGGCGGGGAAGGCTTTATCCTCGAGCGCCTGCAAGGAGATGGGCTGGCGTTCATCCATGCGGGAGGAACCATTTACGAGCGCGAACTCGGTCCGGGCGAAGTTATCCGTGTGGACACGGGGTGTATCGTCGCCTTTCAGCCCAGCGTGGATTACGACATTCAATACGTCGGCAAAATCAAGACCGCCTTCTTCGGAGGCGAAGGACTTTTCTTTGCCACTTTGCGCGGGCCGGGCCACGTGTGGCTCCAGTCGCTTCCCTTGAGCAGGCTGGCGGGCCGCATCACCGCCGCGTCGGCGCAAACAGGCCGTGGTGGCCGCGAGGAAGGCTCCATGCTGGGCGGGTTGGGGCGCCTGTTGGACGGGGACAACTCCTGAACTCCTGACCGGGCTGACAATAGAGCCTGCCTCCTCGTTAGGCTGAAAGCCTGATTATCACCGCCGCTTTCCGATCCTGCCCGGCGGGTGCGCATTTTTTGGCTGCTTCCCGCATTTTCAACCTTTTCCATTGGAAGCAGGATGCCCTGGTGGCTTACCCATCTTCGGAAAGTGGTTTTACCCTTTCTCCAATTCCGACGATAACCTAAGGGGGAATTGTTTGAATTTGCCTTTTGAACCTGATCGTGGTATTGAAGAAATTGAAGCCGAATGAAATTTCTATCTCTCTTCGCCGTACTCGTTGTTCTCTCAAGCTTCCAGTCCCGCGCCGCCGAGCCTCCTAACAACAATTTTACCAACCGCATCATCCTGATCGGTTCCTCGCTTACTACGACGGGGTATAATGCGGGCGCAAACAAGGAAACCGCCGCCGGGGAGCCAAACCTGTCATTCAACAACGGCGGGAAGTCTGTCTGGTGGGGTTGGACGGCTCCCGCGGATGGCAGGGCGCGCATCACCACCATCGGAAGCACTTTGAATAATACCATCCTCGGAGTTTATACTGGGACTAACTTGGCTGCCTTGACTCTGGTAGGGAGTGATGACAATTCGGGCGGCAACAATAAGAGTTTGGTGACCTTTAACGCGGTTTCCAACACGCAATACCAGGTGATGGTGGATGTATTCAATAACAACACCGGGAATAACATCACGCTCAACATCCATCTCACGAATACCCCACCCGCCATTCTGTTCACCACCCCGGTCGATAACTCGAGTTTTCAACAGCCGGTCAACATTACCCTGGCCGGATACGCCAGCGACTATCGTACCACGAACGCTCTCAATGGCGTCGGTGGGGTCCATCTTTATCAAGGGAGCACTCGAATCGGCGGCGTTAGCCCCGGCAACGCCTCCACCGCGTTCAGTTTTACCTGGACCAATCCGCCTCCGGGCAGTTACAGCCTGACCGCGATTGCGTCCAATCTGGGAGGATTGATGGCGACTTCGGGTCCGATTAACCTGACCGTCACGTCTAACGCTCCGCCCTCGGTTAGCATTACCAATCCCATCGACAACTCGGTTTTTTCCACCGCCCCAGCCAGCATCACCATTAACGCCAGCGCCAGCGACAGCGGGGGAGCCATCACCAACGTCGAGTTTTACCAGGGTGCCATCAAATTGGGGCAGGATACCACCAGTCCCTACAGTTTTACCTGGAACAATGTGGCTGCCGGCGATTATACCCTCACGGCCGTGGCTTACGATGCGGGCGGCCTAACGACGACCTCCGCGCCGGTCCACGTCACCGTTACTCCGAATACCTCCCCCACAGTCTCTATTACCGGCCCGGCCAATGGTCAGTCCTTTACCGCTCCCGCCGCTATCACCCTCAATGCCAGCGCCAGCGATCCGGGCGGTTCGGTGACCAATGTTAGCTTTTATCAAAACGGGGTGAAACTAGGCCAGGATACATCCAGCCCTTACATTTTTGCATGGACGAACGTCCCGGCGGGAATCTACCAGTTAACCGCGGTGGCTTTCGATAACGGCGGGCTGACCACTACCTCCGCCACCGTGAATGTCAGCGTGACTAACAGTTTTCCTCCGCTGGTCAATATTGTCAGCCCGCTGGCCGGGGCGGTCTTTAGCGAACGGCTCAACCTGACGATTCTGGCCAACGCGAGTGATCCGGACGGTTTGGTGAGCAAGGTTGAATTCTTCCAGGGTGCGACAAAGCTCGGCCAGGTGACGAGCGGTCCCTTTGCTTTTATTTGGTCGAACGTGCTCGCTGGAAGCTACTCCCTCAGCGCTGTGGCCACGGACAACAGCGGCGTGGCGGCCACTTCCGGCGCTGTCAACGTCACCATCTCCGCCCTGGCAGCCAACGGCGTGAACGTAGTGCCGGCAGAGTCGATCTGGAAATACCGGGACGACGGGTCCGATCAGGGCACGGCCTGGCAGGCCATTATTTTTAACGACAGCGCCTGGGCCTCGGGGAGAGCGCAGTTGGGTTACGGGGATGGGGATGAATTGACGACGGTGAGCTTTGGAGCTGATCCAAATAATAAATTTATCACGACTTACTTCCGGCGCTCCTTTGTGCTGACCAATGCGAGCCGCTTTACGAACCTGGTTGCTCGCATCCTTCGCGACGATGGGGCGGTGGTGTATTTGAACGGCACGGAGGTGTTCCGAAGCAATATGCCGGAAGGGCCGGTTGGGAATACCACTCTTGCTGCCTCGACTGTCAACACGGGCCCCGATGAAGGCATTACTTTTTTCCCCGGCAACGTCCCCCCAGCGCTCTTGGTGAATGGGACCAATCTGATTGCGGTGGAGGTGCATCAGATCCTCACTAACAGTTCGGACATCAGCTTTGATCTGGAGCTGACGGGTGAGCTCGGTCCTCCCATCAATGCGCCGCCGACGGTGACAGTGACAAACCCGGCCAATAACGCGGTCTTTTTTGTACCCGCTAACGTTACCATTGGCGCATCCGCCAGCGATAGCGACGGGCTGGTGACAAACGTGAGTTTTTACGCCAACGGCGCCAAGCTGGGGCAGGACACGAATGCCCCTTTTAGCCTGCTCTGGAACAACGTCGCGCCCGGAAGCTACACAATCCTGGCGGTAGCCACCGACAACAGCAACGCTTCCATCACCTCCGCCCCGGTGAACATCACCGTCATCAGCAACGCTCTGCCCTCCGTCAGCCTCACCAATCCGGCGAACAATTCGGTATTCACTGGGCCGCTGAATATCACCCTCGGCGCCAGCGCGGCCGATAGCGATGGCTCCATCACTAAGGTGGACTTTTTTCGAGGGAGCACAAAGCTGGGCACGGCCTTAAGCAGCCCTTACAGCCTTACCTGGAGCAATGTCCCGGCCGGGAATTACACCTTGACCGCGGTGGCGACAGACAACAATGGCGGAACGAACACGTCGGCCCCCGTCTCAATCACCGTCAATGTCGCTCCGGGGACGAGTCTTTGGGTGGCTTTCAATGACCATGTGGCCGGAACAATCGGAACCCAAACAGCCTCCAACGCCACGGTCTATAGCGTTCCGGGCGTTGGAGCCCCAGCGGGGTCGAGCGGTGCCCTCAAGGATATCGCAGCGGGGACAAATCTCCCCGTGACCCTGACCATTACCTCGAGCGGTACTCCCACCGGCGGGAACTCTACCGATGTCCCAGCCGCGGGTACCCCGTGTTTCAACACCTTCAACGGATATGTTTATTTCGGCAACGGCACCGCTGCGGCTGTTCAGATCAAGACGGGGGATTTTGTCACTTATGCCTTTTCCGGGCTCGACCCAAACAAGCGTTATACTTTCAAAGGGAGCGCCGTCCGGGGAGGCAGCGCCAGCAACTATTCCAATCGCTGGACCCGTGTCGAAATCGCCGGTGCGGATTCCTTCACGAGCGCCCATACCTCGAATGCCGTCACCAGTGCCGAAGCCCCGGGCGACCTGACACCCGCCCAGGCGGCATTTCAATTCGGTGAGAACAATACTGCCGCGGACGGAGATATGGCAGTTTGGCAGGACATTAAACCCGCGGCTAATGGAACGTTTTCAGTGATCTGCACCCGTTACGCCGGACTCGTCCCAGCCCCGGGCTCATCCACCGACAACGCTCCTCCTTATGGTTACGCCATCACGGGTGTGCGCTTGGAAGCATTCGCGACTTCCTCAGGACCCGTGGCCATCGTGACCAGTCCCACCAACAACTCTATCTTTGCCCCACCCACCAACATTACCATCACAGCGTCGGTCACTGGCCCGGCGCCTGTTACGAACGTAGCCTTCTATGCCAACAATGCGCTGGTGGATCAGCGCACTAACGTCCCTTACACCGGCATTTGGACCAATCCCCCGGTGGGCAACTACCAGTTGACGGTGGCGGCCACCGACAATACGGGGCTGTCCTCCACCTCCGCGGTCGTGAATGTCACCATCGTAAGCAATGATCCCCCCTTCGTTGTCCTCGCCGCCCCAGTGGACGGCGCAGCCTTCATCGCGCCCGCTAACATCGCCATCACTGCCACGGCTACCGATCTATTTGGGATTGCCAAAGTCGAATTCTATCAAGATGGCTCGAAACTCGGCCAGGACACCAGCAGTCCCTACACGTTTGCGTGGGGCGGGGTCGCGGCCGGAAACTATCAACTCTCCGCCGTGGCAACGGACGGTCTCGGCCTGGCCGCCACTTCGTCCGTGGTCAACATCACCGTCACGAACAACGCGTTCCCCATTGCCTCGATCGACAGTCCGACCAACAACTCTTCATTTACGGCGCCGGTCAATATCGTCATTAGCGCGAGCGCGAGCGATAGCGACGGCACGGTCACCAACGTCGCGTTCTACGCCGGACTAACTTTCCTCGGCCAGGTCAGGAACAGCCCTTATAATTTTACCTGGACCAACGCCTCTGCCGGTGGCTCCGCCCTCTACGTTGTGGCAAGCGATAATGTGGGGCAGAAGGGGACTTCGTCGGTTGTGAACATTACTGTGATTGGCAATGTCGCCCCCGCGGTTGCCATTACCAATCCGGTCAGCAACGCCAGCTTCGCCAGCGGTAGTAGTATCGTTATCAATGCCACCGCGACCGACAACGATGGCTCCGTTACCAACGTAGCCTTCTACGCCGGGGTTTCGTTACTCGGGCAGCGGACCAGCAGCCCTTACAGCTTCACCTGGACCAACGTCGTCGCCGGAAACTACACGCTCACAGCCGTCGCGGCCGACAATGGCGGCCTGCGCTCGACCTCCGCTCCTGTTAATATCTCGGTGATCCAGCTTACAAGCAGCCAATGGGTGGCATTTAACGATCAGGGGGTGGTGGGAAACGTCAACGACACCGCTTTTACGATTGCCTCACTCGGCACCAGCTCCGGCGCACTGCGGAATATTGTCACCGGCGCGGCACTCCCTGTGACCTTGACGGTGACAAATACGCCCGGGCCGGATGTCGCCGGCACCATGGGGGTTCCCGCCGCCGGGACTCCCGCCAGCACCGTTTTCAACGGCTTTATCGACTGGACCGCAGGCAGCAATCCAGGCTTCCATGTTTATCCAGCCAACATCGTCGGCTACGTTTTCAGCGGGCTTGACCCGAGCAAACAATATAAATTCATCGGCACTGCTATCCGCGGCAGCACGACCCCAACGCCGGGCAACGAGTATTCCAATCGCTGGACTCGCGCGGAGTTGATCGGCGCACTCTCCTACACTCCAGCCCATTCCGCCAATGTCATTACCTCCAATCAGTTCCCCGCTGCGCTCAGCGGCAGCCAGGCAGCTTGGAACGTGGGCATCAACGCCGGCGGGGACATCATTGAGTGGGACAACATTGTTCCGCCGGCCAGCGGTTCGGTCACCATTCAAAACCGGCAATATCTGGGGGCCTTCCCCGGCGGGAGCGGCGCCAACGCACTCTACAGTTTTGCCTTCACCGCGATGAGGCTGGAAGAAATTGCCGTCAGCGGTCCGATTGTGAGTATCACAAGCCCAGGCAACAATGCGTTGGTTGTGTTGCCCACCAATCTCGTCATCAATGCCGCTGTCTCGGGTTTCAACGGCACGGTAACCAATGTCGCTTTTTACAATGGCTCGACCAAGCTCGCGGACGACCCCGCCAGCCCCTACAGCTTCGCCTGGAGCACCGTTACCCCAGGAACTTATCTGCTCCGCGCGGTTGGTTCGGATAACGGCGGTATCTCGGCCACGTCGGCCCCCGTGCAAATCACCGTCCAGAGCAATGTCGCGCCATCCATCGCCATCAGCAGCCCGGCCAATAGTGCGGTCTTCACTGAGTCGGCCAATATCCCCATCGCTGTTGCGGCGGGGGACTCTGACGGAGCGGTGACCAACGTGCAGTTTTACGCCAACGGTTCCAAAATCGGGCAGAACATTGGCTCGCCCTTCGGTTTCACCTGGCTGAACGTTCCGGTCGGGACCTACGATTTGACTGCTGTCGCCACGGACGACCATGGCGCTCTTGCCACTTCGAGTGTCGTCCGGGTGTTTGTAATTATCTCAACCGCCCCCACGGTCAGTTCATTCCTGCCCGCGCCGGGCACGGTTAGTAACCTCACTCAGCTTACCGTCAACTTTACCGCCCCGGTGGTCGGAGTGGACGCTTCCGATCTACTGATCAACAACGTTTCCGCAACCGATGTCACAGGGTCGAATGCCACTTATACTTTCAGTTTCTCGCGGCCGCAGGAAGGAATCGTGCGCATGACCTGGGCTTCCGGCCACGGCATTATGGATCGGCAGGTTCCCCCCGCGTCGTTCGACGGCACTCGGGCGGGTGAAACGGCTCAGTACACCTTCCAGGACACTATCCCACCGGTCATCACAGGGATTAGTCCCGTTCCCGGCGGGACCTTGACTGGATTCACGCATGTGGATGTCACCTTCAGCGAGCCTATGACAGGAGTGGATAACACCGACTTGCTGATCAACGGCGTGCCCGCCACCAAGGTCACTGGTTCTTTGGCGGGTCCTTACGGCTTTGATTTCGCGCAACCAGCCGCAGGCACCGTGCAGTTGAGCTGGGCTGCCAATCATGGCATTCATGACCTGGCCCAAAGCGCGAACGCCTTCGTTGGCGGTAGTTGGAGCTACACGCTGAACCCCGCGGTTAACGAGGCGGCGGTAATCATTAATGAGATCTTCTATCATCCCCCTTCCGAGAATTCCCGTGATGAATGGGTCGAGTTGTTTAACAAAGGGACTGCCCCAGTCGATCTGAGCAACTGGCATTTATCGGGGGCAGGGTTCACCTTCTCGAACGTGACTATCGGCGCTGGAGCCTACCTGGTTGTCGCGGCCGACGCCCCCACCTTCATGAGCAAGCATCCGGGCGTGACAAATGTGGTCGGTGGCTGGACTGGGGACATCAAAAAGAATCTGGAGTTACAGGATTTGCTGGGTGGGGTCGTCAACAGCGTTTCCTACGGCAGCGGCGGAGACTGGGGCGAGCGGTTGCGTGGGTCCGGGGAGGAGCGCGCGGTCAGCATCACCCGCAGCGGTTCCACCGCCACTGCTACCTGGAATGGCTATCTCAACAACGGCGACACCGTCGTCATCTCCGGCGCTGACCAACCGGAGTATAACGGCACCTTCAGCGTCTCCGGAGCCACCTACTCGAGCTTTACCTACCCGGTCTCAGGCAGCCCGGTCACTCCGGCCACCGGCACCATCCTGATCCGTCAAATGACCGACTGGACCCAGACCGGCTGGGCCTGGTCCTCCCGAGCCGACGGCCTGGGCAGTTCCCTGGAGTTGCTCAATCCCGACTTGCCCAACCAATACGGCCAGAACTGGCGGGCCAACAATCTCAATGGCACTCCGGGCCGGGTTAACTCAGTGGCCAGCACCAACATCGCTCCCATGTTGCTCGAAGTGCAGCACTTCCCCCTGGTGCCCCGCCCGGCCAATGCCATCACCGTGACCGCCCGTGTGCTCGATGAGCGGCCCACTGGCATCACCGCCACTCTGTGGTGGCGCGTGGACGCCATCAGCCCGCCCGCGTTCAGTTCCACGCCCATGTTCGATGATGGCGCGCATGGGGACGGACAAGTGGCCGACGGAGTCTTTGGAGCGGTGCTCCCGGCCCAGGCCAACAACACGGTCATCGAGTTTTACGTCCAGGCTCGCGACGCCGAGAACAACAGCCGAACCTGGCCCGCTCCGGCCCTGGACCAGAACCGCCAGCCCATTCAACAGGCCAATGCTCTGCTGCAAGTGGACAACGCCCTGGCCAATGACTACACCAATGGATTTCCCGTTTACCGCGTCATCATGCGCGCGGCGGAGACCAACATCTTCCTGCCTTTCCCCAACGGCTCCTCTACCCAGCGCAGCGACGCGCGCATGAACCTGACCTTCATCTCGACTGAGGGAACCGGCGCGGAGTGCATCTACCTGGCCGAGGTGCGGGACCGGGGGGCTGGCACTCGCTCGCGTCAACCGCCCAACTGGCGAGTCTCCTTCCCCGATGATCACCAGTTTCATGGGCTCAACAGCATCGTGCTCAACACCCAATACACCCACTCCCAACTGGCTGGCTACGCTCTGGCCACCCTCTCCGGGCTGGACACGGAGTGGGGCCGGGTGGCCAAGGTGCGGGTCAACAACTATGACCGGGCCAGCAGCGGCTCGCCCCAATACACCGTTTACATCCACTTGCAGCCGGTGGACCACAGCTTTGCCACCACTCACTTTCCAGAAGACTCCGATGGCAACCTCTACCGCGCCCAGGCCCAGGGCATTCTGGGGGGCACTCTCCATAGCTGCACCCTCTCCTACCTGGGCACCAACTGGACGAGTTACGCCAACCAGGGTTATTCCAAACAGTCCGGGAACGACGACTGGAGCGATCTGATCGGGCTCTGCCTGGTGATGAACACCAACACGGCGGATGACGCGGTTTATGCCCAGGCGGTGCGCCAGGTGGTCAATGTGGACGAATGGATGCGTTACTTTGCTGTCTTTACCCTGACCTTGAGTCGGGAGACCAGCATGGCCACGGGTGTGGGAGATGATTACTCGATGTATCGGGGAGTCGAGGACCCCCGCTTCAAGCTAATCGCCCATGACTGGGACACCATCCTCAACGAAGGGGACACCACCGGGGGCAGCGCCGATAGCATCTTCCGGATGATTCCGGCGGTCAACTCCGGGGCCAACATGACCGTGTTAAACCGCTTCATGCGCCATCCACAGTTTGTGCCGGTCTATTACCGCGAACTCTACCGCCTGGCCACCACCCTCTTCACTTCCGGCCAACTGAGCAGCAACCTGACCGCACTCTTAAGCGGGTTTGTCCCGCAGACCACCATCAACAACATGGCCAACTTCGGCGCTACCCGAGCAGCTTATGTTTTGTCCCAGATTCCCCTGAGCCTGACGGTCACGACCAGCTTGTCGCAGGTCAGTGGCTTCTACTCGACCGCCACCCCCACCGTGACGTTAAGCGGGCAGGGCAACGTGATCGACACTCGTTCCATCCTCGTCAACGGCAACACCGCCCTCTGGTCAGCCTGGGATGGGCGCTGGACCAACACCGTCTCGCTGCAGCCAGGAGTCAACCGGGTGGTCATCCAGTCCCTGGACAGCAACAACGTCGCCTTTGCCAGCACCAACATTGATATCTGGTATAACGTGGCCGGCCAGAATGTGTCCGGGGCCATCAGTGGCGCCGCTGTCTGGAGCGCTGCCGGAGGTCCTTACAATGTGACCGGTGCCCTGACAGTGGGCAATGGAGCCACCCTGACCATTCAGCCCGGAGCCAGCGTCCTGATTGGCTCTGGTCTGACCATCACGGTCAGCGGCAGCGGCCAGGTGTTGGCCCAGGGCACTCCCAACCAGCACATCCACATTGGACGAGCGCCTGCGGGAGCCAACTGGGGCAGCTTTGATTTCATTGGCGCCACCACCGAGAGCCGCCTGGCTTACATCGACTTTGATTCCGGTGGAGGCACGACCATTAGCAGCCACAATGCCCAGGTGCACGTCAACGGCGGGTCTAAGGTGTTCTTTGATCATCTGACCTTCCCCTCCACTCCGGTGATTGAATACATCTCCTTTGACGCCAGCTCGTTCATTGTCCAGAACTGCGTCTTCCCCAGCTATCCCCCGCCCACCGGGCCGGAGAGTTTGCACGGGATTAACGGCATCGCGGCCAACGGATACGGCATCTTCCGGGACAACTACTTTGGCCATACCTGGGGATTCAACGACACCATCGACTTCACCGGCGGGAACCGGCCCGGCCCCATTCTCCAGATCATCAACAACGTCTTTGATGGAGCCAGTGACGATTGCCTGGACCTAGACAGCACCGATGCCTGGATCGAAGGCAACATCTTCATGCACGTGCATCGCGACCCCACCCGGACCGATCAAGCCATTGACACCGGCAGCGCCATCTCCGGAGGAGTCGATACCCTGGGTCAGAACTCGGATTGGACCATTCTTAACAACCTCTTCTATGACGTGGACCATGTGTTCTTAAACAAAGGCAACTCGACCACGACAGGGAATGCCGGTGGACGAGTGGCTTTCCTCTACAACACGGTTATCCATGTGGCCAAGGAATACAGCGGGAGCACGCTGGCAGAGATAGCCGCTTTTGACTGGAGCGATGACAACGTTGTCGCGCCCGATGCCGCGATTGGCTCGGGGATGTATGCGGCTTACAACATCATCTACGATTGTTCGGTCTTGCACCGTCTCTATGACCCGGCCCATCACACCGTCATCATGGACAACAACATCCTCTCGGTGCCTTGGAGCGGACCGGGCAGCGGCAATCAGGTGGTCAACCCGATGTTGAACCTGGCTTCCCTGGGGAACACCGCTCCGACCAACGTCACGGTGGCGCAGTTGCGAGTGGCTGCCCAACTCCTCCCTGGCTCACCCGCCGCCGGAGCGGGCTTTGGTGGCTTGAACCTCGGTGGGCTTCAGGCCCATGGGATGATGATTGCCGGGGAGCCACAAGGCACGACCTCTGCAACTTCCGCCACCTTGCAGGTAGGCCCGGGCGGCACCTTCAACTGGGGCACCACCGCAGTCCAGCCCTGGGGCTGGACCGCTTACAAGTGGAAGCTGGATAACGGCCCCTGGAGTGCGGAGATCGTGGTGACCAATACCTCGCCTTTCACCAATCTGCCCTCCATCCAGGTGAGTGGTTTGGCTGAGGGACTGCACACGGTCTATGTCTCCGGCAGGAATGATGCGGGCTACTATCAGGATGATGCGTTTGTCTATCCAGCGACATCTGGCATGCCTGGCCGCATCAGCGCTTCCCACTCCTGGCTGGTCCAGACCAACCTGCCCCTGCGCTTGAACGAGTTGCTGGCCCGCAATGACACCGCCGTGCCAGTGGGTTCCAAGCATCCGGACCTGATCGAGCTCTATAACGGCAGCACAACCGCAGTGGACTTGTCCGGGGTGAGCCTGACCGATGACCCAACCTTGCCGCGCAAGTTTGTCTTTCCTTTGGGCAGTTCCTTGGCCGCGGGCAGTTACCTGGTGCTCTACGCTGATAACGACAGCACCCCCGCAGGCTATCACCTGGGCTTCTCCTTGAGTGAATCCGGTGAGTCGGTGCTGCTCTTCTCCGCCACTGGCCAGTTGCTCGACTCCGTCCAGTTCGGGTTGCAGATTGCCGACTACTCCATTGGACGGCTGGCCGATGGACATTGGGCCTTGTGCGTGCCCACCTTTGGCGGGGTGAACGTGGCCGCCCGCCTGGGCGACGTGCATGGCTTGAGGATCAACGAGTGGCTGACCGATGCCCGGATTGATTACGCGACAGACTTCCTGGAGCTCTACAATCCCAGTGCGTTGCCCGTCAGTCTGGGCGGGCTTTACCTGAGCGATGTGCCCATTGGAGACCCCGACCATCACCAGATTGCCGCCTTGAGCTTCATCGCTCCCAATGGCTACGCGGTCTTCCAACCCGATGGCCATCAGGACCTCGGACCGGAGCACCTGAAGTTCAAGCTCTCACCGGACCGGGGGGAGATTACCCTCTTTGATTCGAGCTTGAACCTGATTGATGACGTGCTCTATGGGCCGCAGCGGACGGACATCTCGCAGGGACGCAGTCCCAATGGCAGTGGCAATGTGGTCTTCTTTGCCATCGCCACTCCGGGCTCACCCAACCCGGCGGTGCTGCCACCCGGAGGCTTGCAGTTGGTCATCAACGAAGTGCTGGCCAAGAACATCAATGGCCTGACCAACACCGATGGAAGCACCCCTGAGTGGCTGGAGCTTTACAACCCAACGGCCAGCCCCATCAACCTCTCGGACTTAAGCTTGAGTGATGACACGGCCCTGCCGCGCAAGTACGTCTTCACCAATGGCCCCGTGCTGGCTTCCGGAGCTTACCTGGTCATCTTCTGTGACGGAGGCAAGCCCGCTTCGGCCAACAACAGCGGCTTTGGGATCAAGGCCAATGGAGGAGCGGTCTATCTCTATGACAAGCTGGCCAATGGCGGCTCCCTCCTGGATGGGATTGACTACGGCGTGCAGGCCAATGACTTTTCCATTGGCCGCTTGCCCGATGGGGGCACCAACTGGGTCTTGAACCTGCCCACGCCCGCTTCGCACAACCTGGTAGCGACCTTAGGCGACCCCATGCAGTTATCAGTCAATGAATGGATGGCCAACCCCGCTTCGGGCGACGATTGGTTTGAGCTCTACAATCCCAATCCCCAGCCCGTGGCTCTGGCCGGGCTCTACCTCTCGGATAACCTGACCAGCCCGGCCAACCGGCTGCGCTTCAGGATCCCGGCCCTCTCCTTCATCGGCACGGGTCTCTATGGCTATGAGCGCTTCTGGGCCGATAACGGGATTGTGGCTGGTCCCACCCATTGCAACTTTGCCCTGAAAGCGACCGGAGAATCAGTAGGCATCTCGTTAGGCGATGGCACCCTCATCAACGGCTACACCTTTGGCAGCCAGGGCCTGGAGGTCTCCGAAGGACGCCTGCCCGATGGCAGCGCCAACATCGTCTCCTTCCCGACCACCGCCACCCCAGGGGACGCCAACTACCTGCCCATCACCAATGTGGTCATCAGCGAAGTGTTAAGCGCCTGGCCTTCCAACAGTTCCTTGGAAGGAGCCATTGAATTGCAGAACACCTCCGGAGCAGCAGTGGACTTGAGCTACTGGTACTTGAGCAACGCGCGGCGCACCTTGCAGAAGTATCAGTTTACCAACGGGACCATCCTGCCCGCCGGAGGCTATCTGGTGGTCTATCAAGAGCAGTTTGGGTCCAACCTGGACCCGGCGCGAAGGCTCCAGTTGGACCCGAACAACGGAGACCAGATCTATCTCTCGACCGCCCTGACACCTGGTGGCGCGCTCAGCGGCTACCGCATCGACGAGAGCTTCGGCCCGGCCGAACCGGGGGTCTCCTTCGGCCGTTACATCAATAGTGTGGGTGAGCCCCAGTTTACAGCCATGAGCCATCGCAGCTTTGGGGTGGATGATCCCGACGGTGTCCCATCTTTTCGCGCGGGCACGGGACTGCCCAACCCATATCCGTTGGTAGGCCCGGCCGTCATTAGCGAAGTGATGTATCATCCCCCGGACCTGGCCGGATTGGATAATATCCGGGACGAATTCATCGAGATCTTGAACATCACGAGCAACAGCGTGCCGCTTTACGACCCGGCCAATCCGACGAACACTTGGCATGTGCGAAACGCGGTGGACTTTGATTTCCCGCCTGGCCTCAGCCTGGCGGCGGCTGAGCGGTTGGTGGTGGTGAGCTTCGATCCAGTTAGCGATACCAATTCACTGGCGGGCTTCCAGGCCGCCTACAGTCTTTCGCCTGGCGTGCGCCTCTATGGTCCCTATTTGGGCAAACTCGACAATGGCAGCGAAAGCATCCACCTCAATAAACCGGGTGTTCCCGTCCCCACCGGGGAAGAAGCCGCGGGGCTCGTTCCCTATATCCTGGTCGATAGCGTGACTTATAGCGACCACGCCCCCTGGGTCGCTGGAACTGACGGTACCGGCTATTCCCTCCAACGGACCAGCGGGACTGGCTTTGGCAATGACCCAACGAACTGGGTTGCTGCCTTGGCAACCCCCGGCGTGACGGTCTTCCAGGACAGTGATGGCGATGGTATTCCGGACGCCTGGGAAAACAGCCACGGTTTAGATCCGCACAATGCCGCTGACGCAGGGCTCGATCCGGACGGGGATGGTTCTAGCAATTTGCAGGAATACCTCGCGGGCACCGATCCGCACGATCCGCAGAGCAATATGAGTCTGCGCATCGTCAGCCTCGGGCCGGTCACGATTCAGTTCACCGCGCAAGCAGGGCACTCCTACACGCTGGAGTATGCGCATAGCCTGGAAGGTCCCTGGAATCGGCTCATCGATATCAGCGCGCCTCCTTCGGCGCAGGTGATTGAGGTGCAGGACGCAACTACGGATGGCAGCACCTTCTATCGCATCCACACGCCCCAACTGCCATAACGGGGCGCCTTAGCCCTCGCGAGCTTCCGTGCAGGGTCGTCGCAGGACCGGGACGCTCAAAGGTGAGTCACCAGGGGATTTCTTTTCGGTCACGGAAGAATTTCCCCGTGATATCCCCGGGCGCCTCTGCGGCAAGCCAGACCGCGGTATCGGCGCCTTGCTCGACCGAACGAGCGGCATTCGGGCCGCCCATGTCGGTGCGAACCCAACCGGGGCACATGGAATTCACCGTGATGGCATCGGGTCCCAACGCCTTGCTGAGCATCAGGGTGACGCCGTTCAGCGCGAGCTTGGACAGGCAATAGCTCGGGACATCCGGGGAAAGCCCGTCAAGTTGGCCATACCCACTCGAAACATTGATGATGCGTCCGCCGTGGCGGAGATAAGGGACGAAAGCCTGGGAGACCAGAATCGGCCCGAAAGTGTTAGTCTGGAAGGTGTCGGTGAGTTGCGGCCGCGAGATGGTCAGGATGCTAATGCCTTCATCAGGGTAAATGCCAGCGTTGTTGATCAATACATTCAACCGAGTGAACTGCCGTCCGAAGGCGGTCGCTGCCGCCTCAATGCTCTCAGAGCGGGCGACATCCATTTCCAGAAAGCTGGCCGACCCGCCTGTCTTGGTGATAGCGGCGACCGCGGCCTGTCCGGCAACAGCTTTCCGGGCGCCGATCGCGACATGCCAGCCCCGCGCAGCGAGCTGCCGCGCGGTTTCGAAGCCGATGCCTTTATTGGCGCCCGTGATCAGAACAACTCTTGAATCTGCCATACACTCTTGTACCTGCCGCCTCCAGAGCCAGGTTGCAATCGCCCGTAGGGAGGGTGTTCTCCCTCCTTCCGCCCAGCGGAAAGAGGGAGCGCCTTAGTTTTGAGATGGCCAGGACGGATGGCGCGAAACCTCCAGTGCATCGATGCGCTTTTTCAAGCGCTTCAAGGCCGATTCCTGGATTTGCCGGATCCTCTCACGAGTGAGTCCAAGTTTGGCCCCCACTTCTCCCAAAGTAAGCTTCTCGGCATCACCTAGCCCGAAACGGAGCTGCAGAATAATCTTCTCACGCGGAGAAAGAGTCTCTAACAACTCACGAAGCATCCGGGCATCCGTCTCCCCTTGGAGTTGCTCGTAAGGCGTGGCGGTTTTCTCGTCCCGGATCACATCGGCGATGCGATTGGAATCGTCCTCCCCAACGGGAGCATCAAGGGACATCGGCGTCACGGCTGCCTTGCGATATTGCTGGACCCGCCGGGCCGCCATGCCCGATTCACCCGCTAGCTCTTCATTCGTCGGTTCCCGACCGAATTCATCAAAGAACTTGTTCTCGGCCCGCCGCAGTTGACCTAGTTTCTCCACCACATGGATGGGCAAGCGAATGGTTTTGGACTGATTGCTCAGGCCAGTCCGAATCGCCTGTTTAATCCAAAAGGCGCCATAAGTGGAGAATTTCGCGCCTTTGGTGGGATCGAAGCGTTCAACCGCTTTGATCAGACCAATGTTGCCTTCGCTGATCAAATCCAACAGCGGCACACCATAGCCTTCATAGTCTCGGGCGATCTTCACAACCAATCGCAAGTTGGCGCTAATCATTTCCTCGCGCGCTTTGGCGTCGCCCTTTTTAATGCGTTTGGCCAGGGCAATCTCCTCCTGGGCGGTGAGTAGTTTCGTCTGCCCGATTTCGCGCAAATAAAGTTGATAAGCGCTGCGGGTGTCCGCGTAATCCAAATTCACGTCCGCCGCCTGAGGCTTGGCCGCTGACAGCAACACCGGCGGGAGTTGAGGAAGATTCACTACAGCCGTGACGGGACGGGCGCTTTTCGGCGTTCGCCGCGCTGGCCTTCCTCGGGGTGGAGATAAGCGAATAGTAGTTGTGGTTGTTTTCATAGGTGATTGTGGAGTTGGAGTGGATGATGTGTTCAGGCCTTCCCGCCGAAGCTGACGTAATCGTCCAGATCCAGCAGGTCGAACCAGCCGATAATGTCCTCGCGCGTCTTGCTCAACGCGGCAAGCATGCCGTTAAAATACTCGCGCGTTTCAACGTCGCTCGGGCCTCGCGTGTCATGGTAGGCGGACCATGCGGCGATCTCCCACGGTTTGGGCTTGGTGGTGGAGTTCGCATTGATCCATTCAAGGATTTCCGCATCGCCCTTGCCGGCCGCCAATTGCTTTTTCAGCGCTTCAGGATCGAAGCCAACAAAACTGACCAGGTGCTGATCCATCGGGCAGTTAAAATGGTATTCTCCGTTTTTTCCGGCCACCGCCGCACGGCCCTTGTCCAGCATGCGCGGCAGAATGACGTAGCCGCCTAAGCGCGTGCGGGCACTCCGCGGGGGACGTTGCGTCAGATCGACGATCCCGTTCTCGTTTCCCTTTTCAGTTTTCATTATGCTTATCTTTCTCGTGGTGATTGTAACTAATATTGTTACACATTATAACTCAAAAAAAAGCCTCAGAGACGGCCCCGATCCAATCGCCCGCACGTCTGGCGCACCACCGCAAGGACATGGGCGAGATTCGTTTGGGCCAACTCGCGTTGCAACGCCTCGCGGGCCGATGAAAAAACTTTCTCAAGGGCCTCTTGAATGCATTGGCCCACCGGACACTCGGGATCGGGCTTGCCCGGTGGCAGAGTGAACGGTTTCTGATGTTCCACTGCTCGAAAAACCTCTGATAAATTGATGCTGGCCGGCGATCGGCTCAACCGGGAACCAAAACCCGCGCCTTTGCGCGTTTCAACGAGTTTGGCTTTTTGCAAGGCCAGGAGCAGCCGGCGTATCACCACCGGATTGGTATTGACGCTTCCGGCCAGAAACGCGGACGTCACTGGGTCCCCCTCCTTATGAGCGAGGACGGCCAGCACGTGCACTGCCATGGCAAAGCGGCAACTGGTTCTCATGACTCAGTACATGTAACAGCCGAGGTTACACTTGTCAAGAGCCCCCTTTCGAACAATCCAATTCAGGCCGGGTTGAGGCCGCCTGGCCGATATGAGCAGGGCGAAGCTTCCCAATTCGCTGTCCTCGAAAAAAACGCCAAACCGTAACGGCGTTGCCAAGAGGTCTGTTCCCGCATAATCTCCGTCAATGAATTTTCTAGTGACGGGCGGGGCCGGTTTCATTGGCTCGCACGTTTGTGAGCGTCTGTTGCAGGCGGGCCACGAGGTCTGCATCCTGGACGACTTGAACGACTTCTATGACCCAGCCCTGAAGGAGCGGAACCTGGAGACTCTGCAGGCGATGGGCAAACGGTTAACTTTCGTAAAAGGCGATATTACCTATCGTCCTGTCCTCGATCGCGTATTCAAGAGCGCTCAGTTTGATCAAATCATCCATCTCGCTGCACGCGCCGGGGTTCGTCCGAGCCTGGCCGAGCCTGCCCTTTATCAACGCGTGAACGTCGAAGGTACCGTCCGGTTGCTCGAAGCGGCCCGAGCCGCCGGGGTCAAGAAGGTGACCATTGCCTCCTCTTCCTCCGTTTATGGCGTGAACTCCAAGGTGCCTTTTTCCGAGGACGATCCGACCTTCTCCGTCATTTCCCCCTATGCGGCGAGCAAGCTCGCTTGCGAGGCGCTCGGCCACGTTTACCACCATGTTTATGGCATGGACATCGTGATGTTGCGCTTCTTCACGGTCTATGGCCCGCGACAACGGCCGGATTTGGCGATTCATAAATTTGCCCAACTAATCCGGGCCGGCAAACCCATTCCGGTTTTCGGCGATGGCACCGCAGCGCGCGATTACACCTATGTTAGCGACACGGTGGACGGGATCATGGCGGTGACGCAGAAGGAATTTGGCTACCAGATCTTCAATTTGGGCGAATCGCAAACAGTCCCGCTCTCCTACGTCATCAAATTATTGGAAGAAGCACTGGGGAAAAAAGCGATCATTAATTATCAGCCCAGTCAACCCGGGGACGTCCCTATCACCTACGCCAGCATCGGCAAGGCACGCTCTATCTTAGGCTATTCCCCCGGAATCAAAATTGAGCACGGGATTGCGCTCTTTGTCGATTGGTTCCGGCAAACGGCCGCAGAGTAACCAACCTGTTTGGGGAAGCAGGTCACGTTTGCCCGCTTCCCCTAAGGCAGCCATCTCAGGCTTTTACTTCGGCCCGATGTAACATTCCATTCTCAGGCTCCTGAATCACTTCAATAGTGCTCCAGACAGCTCCCACAATCAGGCTCAACCAGCCCAGACAAAACGAGATCACCAGCAACGCGTTCAGAAGACCCGGCATGTTGTTCCGCAGGGCTGGAACCATGCTCGGACCTAGGCCAAACGAGGCGGCAAGCAGGAAGAAAATCCCGCCGATTCCGACCAAATCAAACGGTTTCCGGCGCGTTTCGTAACCAGCAAAACGAGCCAATCCTGGCGCGGCCAGGCAAATAAGACCCAATATCAATAATTCATAATACATAACTTCTCTCACCTCCTTTCCTGCTTCGATTGAATGGATAGACGCCCTTTCATATCCGAGCTAAACATAACCTGCGCCTCGTGAAGATCAACCACCGCCTCCTCTTGGCAGATTGGCAACCCTCGCCACATGACCATCCGGTAATGCAAGCAGCCGTGGCGATTTGCTTTCAGGCCTGTCAGGGCTACAGTTCGAGCACATGTCGAGCCCGCGAGAGAAATCAAAAGTGGCCCCGCGTCGCCAGCAAGCCCTGAAGCCTTCAGGGTCAAAGCTCTGGTATCTTCTTTTTTTCGGTGTCGGCGCCGCTGTGATGGGGCTCTTTCCGTTCCTCCGGGTTTTCCCTCACTCCGGATTAAATTCCACGAACCAGCCGCCGCCAATCGTGGAAAAAAAATCCGGGCCCTGGGGTCAACTCGAGATCACCCCCATGATCCTGGAACGGCCGGAGGCGATGTTTGAGACCAACAATACGCCTGCACCTCCCCTCCGGTGGGTCTTCCCCAGGCACTCCGCCAGCAGGTGGCCCAGTTAATCGAATCGTGTGAACTGACCCCCTCCCAAAAAGCAGCCCTCCTGGACACCAACAGGAACGAGTCCGCGCCGAATGGCTGGATCATTCGTCCCCCGCCGGAGATTGTCCGGCAGCTCAGCCCGGCCGCGCGCATCAGGCTTTATGACGTGCTGGCGCAAAGCCCGGAAAACGCCGGCCAGGCCTTCCCGTTTTTTTATCGCAAAGACGGTTTCGATGAGTGGTTTTCAGGATGTGAATTGCCACCCGAACGAGTTGCGCTTGTGCGCAAACTCGCCTACCCCAAAGGCAACCTCCTGCTCTTCGCCGACGTCCAGCTCTTTGAGTTGCTCTCCTCCTCCAACGAAACCCGGTGCCTCATCAAGACCCTCTGCCGTGTGCCCACCTTGCTGATGAAACTCCATGTCACCCCCCAAACCGATATCGACGCATTATTGAACTACTGGGGCGGATGCTGCAACGGCAAGGCCATGAAGCCATTTCTGAAATCCATCGCTCGCGTCCCTGGCGGCGCCGAAATGAACATCTCCGATTTTCTGCCCTCCGTTCCGCGCCTTCGCCTTTATCGCTACCCCGATCCCGGCAGCTCGGTGCGCGAGGACTGTTTCTGGAGTTCGTTTAACTTCTTCAACGACGAGCCGGACAACCGTTTCCTCGATCCCGCCTTTGCCGACCAGAAGCTGCAACGCGATTTCGATGAAGTGCGCGGCGAGAAACGCTTTGGAGACATCATGTTGCTTCTCGGGCCCCGGCAAGAGGCCATCCACATGTGCGTTTACGTCGCTGAAGACATCGTCTTTACCAAAAATGGGGGACATATCTACCAGCCATGGGTCTTGATGCGGACAAATGAGATGATGGTGCAGTATGGGGCCGATCAGCCGCGCTCCTGGCGGGTCTTTCGCAAGAAGAGCGTCTAGATTCCCGCATTGATTTTGGCCCTCGGACCGCTAGGTTTGGCCCATGCAGAATTCGGAAAAACCCGCCGCTGACCCGGAAATAAGGCGCCGCATCCAGGAGCTCATCGCCGCCAAAGGCGAAGGCTACAACACGGACCTGATCGCCGACATCATCGAAAACGCCCTCAAGCTGATGACGGATGTGAAGGCCCGCGGAGATGTGCGAGTCATCCAGACCGCTGTCCGCGAGTTGCGGTATGCCTTCAAACTCTTTGCCCCCCACGCCCATGTCCGCAAAGTGACCATGTTCGGCTCCGCGCGGACTTTGCCGTCGCGCGCCGAATACCAGCAGGCCGTCGAGTTCGGGCGCAAGATTGCCGCCGAAGGCTGGATGATCATCACCGGCGCCGGCCCCGGCATCATGCAGGCCGGCCATGAAGGAGCCGGCCCCGAGAAGAGCTTTGGCGCCAACATCCGCCTCCCCTGGGAACAGTCCGCCAACCCGGTCATCCAGCACGATAAAAAACTCATCACCTTCAAGTACTTCTTTACCCGCAAGCTGACCTTTGTCCGCCATGCCGACGCCATCGTGCTCTTCCCCGGCGGCTTCGGCACGCTCGACGAAGGTTACGAAGCCCTGACACTCATGCAAACCGGCAAGAGCCGGATCATGCCCCTGGTCCTCATGGACAAGCCCGGCGGAACCTACTGGCGAACCTGGGACAAGCACATCCGGGAACAACTGCTCCGGAACCATTTTGTTTCACCCGACGATCTCGGCCTCTACCAAATCACCGAGGACATCGACCAGGCGGTTAAGATCATCACTCGCTTCTACCGCAACTATCACTCGATGCGGTTTGTGCATGAACTGCTGATTATCCGGTTGAACTATCCTCCTTCGCCCTCCGCCGTCGCCGGACTGAACGACGATTTTAGCGACATTATCAGCGGAGAAAAAATCCACGTCATCGATCCCACACCGGAAGAACGGGAAGACGATCAATTCCTTGACCTCCCGCGCATCGCTTTCGGCTTCAACCGCCGCGATTACGGCCGGCTCAGGCGATTGATCGAAGTATTGAACAGTTTGTAAAGCCGGGCAGGGAATTGGCCCTGGATCTAGATCGAACCAGACAAGATTGGCAAACCTTTGTCGGCAGCCTTTGTCGGAAACTTTGTCGAATCCGACTGTTTTTGGCCTGCATCCCAGAAGAGTGTCCCAATGTATTGGGTTTCGATCTAAAGCTCCGTCCAGGAAGTCACTGCGAAGCCCCGATGAGGCGCGGGTTTGCCCAGCGCTTCGTCGTAATGAAACTCCGAGCTGCCTTTCAGGGTGATCCCGTTAGCCGTCACACTGCCGTAAAGCTGTGCGCCACCCGCCATCTGGAAATCGGCGTTGGGCGCGTACACCGCGCCCATCCAATCACTCCCCAAAAAAATGGATTTGTTGCTGGGCAATCCAAAAAAGATCAAGGACTCGGCCAAGGGAACGTTGACGGCGTTGAAGGCGGCGCTTGGCCCGGCACAATAGATTTTTGCCGACGCGTTCGTTCGCACGTAGATGGCCTGGGAGTTAATGCTTCCCGTCACGTAAACCGTAGCGTTGCCCAGCACGGCCACTTTTTTGTCCAGATTCGCGACCACGTAGTTGCCGTTGGTGAGGATGGTGTCGTAGAGAACTCCATCCACGGTCGTTGCCGCAAGTGGATTCGCCGTCGGGGTGGTAAAGGGTGGGCTAACATCTGGGATGCTGGTGTTCAAATCCGTTCTCATCCATCCTGGCTGCACTCCCTTGCCGGAAGTTTGCCAGGCGACACTGCCGACATGTCCGTTGGGCCCGCTATTCACGGTCCCGCCGGCGCCCACGATCGCGTGCCCCCACAGATCTCCATTGCCGATGTTGAAGGGGCCGCTCTGTCCGGTCATGCAACCCACATCCGCTTTGTCCCCCGCCTTGGCCGCGTCGTACCGGCCGTTCGTGCTTTTGGCCGGATCGCCCGAGTCGTAGCTATCGATCCGGATTTTATTCCCGTTCATATAAACGGTCGTCTTCGAAAGCATGGCGAGCTTGAAAACCGGCACAGCCGCCGTGGTCACTTTGACCGTGCGGGACACGTAAGCGGCGGTTCCGGGCATCGGATAGGAGCCAATCGCGACGATGTCATGCGGCGCATTCGTGGACAGGTTAACCACCACGAAACCCTCCCCCACCGTATTGGTCCGGTAATAACGGTTCCCTACCAGTGACCACCCGCTGGACAGCAGATTGGAAGGATTGTAAGAGCAGTGCTCCAGCGCCTCCTCGATGCCCGCCTCCGCCACCGGCAGGCAGGCGTTCCACACCTGCGATCGCACCACCAGTTGATTCGCATTAGTCTGCAACTCCAGATATGTCACCAGGGCCAGCCCAATGATGATCATCGTCAGGCAAGCCACTAACAGGGTATGCCCCTGCTCCGAACGACGCGAACGTTTCGAGACCCTCATTCGCTTAGATTTCCTTCCAGGAGGTAATCACATAGCCTCGATAGATGGGCAATTTTCCCAGATTCTCATCATAGTGATACCCGGTATTGCCTTTCATCGTCATCGAACTGGAAACGCTCGATCCCATAAACTGGGCATTGCCGTTCAGCGTTATATCCGCCTGAGGCGCGTAAACCGCTGCCTGAAGTGAAGCGAAGCCGCCACCTGACGGACTCAAATCAATCTTTTTGCAGGTCGGCAGCCCGTAAAGGATCAAATCCGAAGGATCGATCGATTTGTCCCAGCCTCCTGAGAAATTCATGTTGCCGCTGACATAAATCTTCATCCGGAACCCCGTCCCGGTCATTGACACCTTGCCTGCCATAGTAAAGTCACCGTGAACCCATAGCGTCACATCCGCCTTGACCGTCATTGTGTCGCTACTCGACAAATTGCAATTCCCGTTGATCTCCCAATTGCCGGGTTGGTTCAGATAATACTTCGAGCTGCCCTGGCTGGTGGGGACCGTTCCGGTGCCGCTCGTGAATGGCGGCTGCACGTCGGGGAGCGTTACATTCGCATCTTTTCTAAGCCAGGTGGATTGGACCCCTTTGTTGCCGGCCGTATGCCAGGCTGCGCTTCCGACCACGCTATTGGGCCCGAAACGGAGTGCGGCAGTCGGCCCGGCCGAAAGATGTCCCTTGACCTTCGCGTTCCCCGTCGAGACCACGTCGCCGAGTAGGTCCGCGTTGCAGGTGATGTCCCCCTTGTCCCCCGTGGTGGTGCTGTAGGCGTAAGCCACAGTGCCTCCCAAACTATCGTAACTGTCGATCAACACGGTGTTGCCATTGAAATTAATATCATTTTTTACGGTCATCGCTTTGGCCAGGAGGGGATCTCTCCGCGTCGTCAGTTGGACCGTCCGGGCGATATAGGACACCCCCGGCACCGGCACCGCCGAGGCCAGGATACGATCGCCCGGGGTGGCTATCGTGACGGGAGCGGGCACATAACCAGTGCAGGTGATGATCGGCCCAGCGGCCGCGTTCGTTTTAATCGCGGCGGTATAATAGGAGTCGCCGACCACGCGGGTGATTTCGAATGCCTGGCTTGTCGCATTCCAGCTCCAGCCCAGGGTGGCGTAGTTGGTTGCCCCCGGGTTGTTGATATGGGACATCCCCTCTTCCAGGCCGGCTTCGGTAACCGGCATGCAGAGATTCCACATTTGGGAGCGCACGGTTAAATTGTTCTGCGTGTTGATGATATTCAGGTAAGCGCAGATGGCCAACCCGATGGCCCCGGCTATGACCATGGTCATCAACAGGACATAGCCGCGCCGGGCTCCGTTTCTCGATGAGGCGAGGTAGAGTTGCATAGGATCGAGGTCAATTGCGAATGACGACGGTATTGATTTGAGGCATATCCACGTTTGTAACGCCGAGGAGTTTGCGCGATGCGGCCCAGCTCACACTGAGCGCTTTGCACTCATAAGTGTTGGTGGTTGGAAAATAATCGAACGTCGCGTTGGTCATGTTGCGCATTAACATGGCAAACGTCAGTTGTGTGCAGTCCCGCAGCAGCACATTCGTTTGGTTTGCCTTGATCCGGACCAGCGTTTGCGCCGACGGGCTGTAGGTGTATTGCAAGGGGGTGCCATCGAAGTCCACCAGGCTGACCGCACTCGACGAGAAGTTCGTCAGCGCCTGGGTCATGCGGATGTCTTTCGTGAACTGGTTCATCGTGGTGCGATTGGCCAGGTCCAGGGTCGTATAACTCGCAAAGCCGGCAAAACCCCGCGCGTTCAGCAGCGCGAAAGCGCATACCGAGGCCATCACCATGCACCCGAGGCCGAGAGCCATTACGTGGTCCGCAAGGGTAAATCCCCCTGCCCTTCGCCTTCTGGCGCGTTTAGTAGAGGTAGTTCTGCAAACCATAGTGTGAAAGAAATGTTGTCAGGCTGCGATTGCGGGTGATGCCGGAAGCTGATTGCCAACTGAGCTGGAGCGTCACCTGCCTCATGTCCGAAGCATACGTCGGAGTGGCGAAGGGGAAGGAGGAGATATCAACCGTGCCGCTGTAAACAAGAGGGATGACTTTTTGCTGGCCATAAGCGTTGCCATTCCCATTCCGCCAGCGTTGCCATTCCCATTCCCATTGCCATTGCCACTGGTCATGTTGTTGGTTGGAGTCGCGGCTTGTGGATTGTAGGCTTCGAAGAACGTTGTTGGGATACTGGTGCCGTTGGTGACTTGATCCCAGGCAAACAGCCGCAATTGGTCCATTCGTCGAACCAGAATCTGGGTGGCCCGCGCGTCTTCGCGGCTCCACTGGACGCTGTTGAATCCGGAGGTCAACGCCGCGTAAAGCGAGATCATCAGGACGCCCGCGACCCCGACGGAGACGGTGGATTCCATGATCGAAAACCCCTGGCCTCGCCGGGGGATTGGCCCCGAGCTGTTTTTTAGCAGTCTCATTTCGTTAGCAAAGTTTCCGTATTAAACCCAAAGTCTATTCACAGCATCTCATGCGCCAACTGCCTCTCCACTCTGTCCAGGAGTTGGCGGCGGGAGCCGCACGGGTCCAAAATTGCCCAGTGTCGCGGAGCCTTTCGGGTCTTCATTGTGTCAAAGCGCTCGAATGACGATTTTTGCGGTTTGGGCGTTCTCGGTGTTGAGCTTGACTCCGCAGATGGCACGCGAGCAAGTCCAGGCGACGAACACCACTTTGCACTCGTTCAGCGCCGCCCCCACGTCAAATTCATCAAAGGTCCCGGCAATCGGCGTTCGTTGATAGATGGAGAACTTGAGGGAGTCGCATTCCCGCAGCAGCACCATCGAGTTCGTTCCCTGCTGGCGCGTCAGGGTGCGCCCGGTCGGGGAGTAGGTGAAAATCAACGGAGCGTTGGTCCCGGCTGCGAACGTTAATTGGTTGGTCGAATAGGCGGTCAGTCCGCCCGTTTGCCGGATTTCTTTGGTCATCCGATCGATGGCATTGAGCGAACTCGCTTCCATTTCCGTATAGTTGGCCAGACCCGCAAAGTTGCGTCCGCTGTAGATCGAAAACGAAGTGATGGCCAGCACCACGAGGCTGCCGACCCCCACCGATACCATCATTTCCACCAGAGTGAGGGCCCTCTTGGAAAAAGACCGCGCACCGGAAATCAGCCGCTTCGATGAAGCTGGCGGGCAATGTGGCGAGAAATTGAACTTCGAACTCATGCTGGTTCTCGATGGCTAATTGAGCAAATAGTTCTGGATGCCATAACGCGCCACATACGTCGTAAGCTGCCGCGTCCGGGCGAGATTTCCAGAATTCCAGGAGAGATTCACCGTCACCAACCGCAGGTCGTTCGTATAGTTTCGATCCGCCGCCGGCAGGGGCCTGATGGCGACAGTGCCGGTATAAACCGGGCCGCCGGCCGCGTGATTGGTTGTTCCATCCGAGGAATAGGGCGCCGTAAACGTGGCCGGGACAAACCCATTGGAATTGATCTGGTCCCAGGTGAACGTGCGGATAACTTCCGCCTTCTCAAGCAGAATTTGTGTCGCGCGGAGATTCTCCCGTGACAACTGAATCGAGAATGTGGCCCACGCCATTCCCCCGTACAGCCCCACTCCCACGACACCCACAACCGTGATTGCCACTATCGCCTCCATTAAGGTGAAGGCGGAGCGGCGGCAGGCATTAGTTACCCAGTGCAATCTTCTCATTCGGACACTTCGGATTTAGCATTTTTGCTGCCTAAACAGTCCGAACGAGGGTTTTCCACTCCGTTAGCCAACCACCGGTCTTGAAAAGGGCACAAATAAAGCTTTAGAAAGCTCTCATTAACAGGGCTCCTGGGGTGGGCTAGCTCACTGGGCTTGCGAGGAGTGTCCCAAATCAAGACATCATGCCCCATTCATTGCCACCACCATGGCCAACTCTGTTAGTGCCAGCCCCGCGACCCACACGCAATCCCCATCAATGACCCTTCAGACAAAAGCGCGGAAAAAGGTGCAACCTGGTGCAGAAAAAGTGCAATTTTGCTCCGCGAAATTGTGGGCGTCGAGTTTTGAAGGGGAAAGGAGGCGGCGACAGAGGTGGGTGCCAAAAATTGTTGCGCGATTTGGTGTGAAATGGTGCGATTTGGCGCGATTTGGTGATAGGCGGAATGCAATGGATTGAGGACTGGATCGACAAAGCAGGCAGACAAAGTGCAGCGACGAAGTTTATCCGAGTAAAAGGGTCCCCTGACTCGGATGGGCTCGGATGGCCTCGGATGGAGTCGGGTGGGTTCGAGTTCCGTGAAGGGGTTCCTCCTTTACCTTGAATTGGCTTGATTTGGCTTTATCCGGTTTGATTTGGCTTGATTCGGGATCTGTCGCGGGTGTCTGGATGGGGCAGGTTTGTTCCGCGTTTCTTTTCTCTCCCCCGGCAGACCCTGGAAAAGGCGGTAACAAGCGGTAACATCGGTAACAACCCGCATAAACATTGGGGATTTAGACGATTTCAGGAGGCGGAACAACCGGTAACATCGGTAACCGGCGGTAACATTCGGGGGGCGAGGTAAAAGGTCTGACAGAACCATGGCATGACAGAATGATAGGGAGGGGGCTCCGAAGTGGGATGGCCGATGAACGCGTCGGTCAAATGACCTGCTGCCCCGCGTTTCTTTCTCCCCCTGGCAGCCCCTCGAAATGCGGCAACATCGGTAACATCGGTAACAACCTGCATAAACATTGGGGATTTTGACGATTTCAGGAGAGCTAACAACCGGTAACATCAGAACCGGCGGTAACATTCGGGTGGCGAGGGGAAAGATGTGACAAAATCATGGCATGACAGAATCATAGGGGAGGAGCCTTGAAGCGGGACGGGCGAGGACAACGCGGGTCGGATGATCGGTGACATTTTGAGGTGCCCGAATGGGATAGAGGGTTAAGGCGGATGACAAGATTATGGCGTCACAAGATCATGGGGAAGCTCTGAAGACAGATGGCCGAGGACTGAGGACAGCAAGGATCAGGCGGAAGGAATCTGCAAAACCAGGGGAAATTTAAGCGTGGACGAACACGTTTTTACACCAAGATAACAGCGAGAACGAAGAGCCGAAAGTTTCACCGCAGATCTCGCCTCGCTACGCAGATCTCCACAGCACCACGAAGGGAAGTTTTAGCAAAATCATGGGGGCAAAATCATGCCAATATGGAATCCAAACACAGGATTGCCGGGTGTTTATTTCGGTGCGGAGACTCAGGGAAAGGATGGGACTTTAAAACTTTCGGGTTGGACGGTATTTGTCCCACCCCTCCTGGCAGACTTGCCGGCATGCACAACTTTATGGCGGAACAGGAACGACTGGAAGTGCTCGCTGGTTTTGGCGAGGCACGATTGGTGAGGACACTCGATGGGAAGTATGAAATGCGGGGTGGCTCGGAGGGGGGCCGGAAGGCGGCGGCGGAATGGATCTGGCTGTTCTGCCCGGACCTAATTGGGATTTGCGGCAGAGAAGGCTGAACGGGCTTTTGGGTTTTTTCGCAAGCGGCGATTGGAAACCCGAAGGCACCTTTGCGGCTAACCGCGGTTGAATTTCGTGGTTGCCAGTTTTCGGCAAAACCCCGATAAACACATTCATACCACCTGCTTGGGATTTGAGGGCAGGGAGCAAAAACAAATTAAATCATGCACTGGGTCGCACTATTGGACCGGAGGAACCTTGCCATTCGCGGCGTTAACGCCAATCTCAGTCCGTGCAAGACCGGCGGCTTCCGCACCGATTTGCATTCCGGCCTCAAGGCGGATTTCATTCTGGCCAACCCTGCGTTCAACATGAGGGATTGGGGTGGTGAAAACCTTCCGCAGGACGTGCGCTGGAAATTCGGGATGCCGCCGGTGAACTACGCCAACCACGCGTGGATTCAACATTTCAGCTATCACCTCTCGCCCGCGGGGACGGAGGGATTCGTCCTGGCCAACGGGTCAGTGTCCGCGCAGACCGGCAGCGGAGGCGAAATCCGCCCCTCTTTTCAATACAGTTTCCACTAACGCTCTTATGCCCATATTGCCGCATAACTTTCCGACACTTCGTCGACGCGGGAAAGCAAACCACCGTCGATCGGTCTTGATTCTTGGTGCAGGAATGTCTTACGGCCTTGTTCCGTTGCCCGGGCCACTCCTCGCGGAAAAACGAGCCAACGCCGAGGCTGCTTTGAAATACGTTGGCGCGGTTCCGACAAACTCCAATCCACCTGCCGCCCATCTCTATCGATGGGCGGATGAGGTCTGGAATGAGTTGACTGCCCGCGGTGAACAAAATCCGAAACTGACGCTTGCTGAGTCGCTCGATATTCCAAATGAGAGACGTTGGTTCGGCTGTATTTCTACGCAACGGAACACTCCTCGACACCGTGTCATTGCTCGATTCGCACGCGAGGGTCTTTGGCATCAAATTTGGACCTTAAATTGGGACTGCGTTCAGGAAAGTGCGCTTGAAAACGTCGGCATCAGGCGATGCGCAGCGGACGGGGGCATGCCATGGCCGACTGTATTCAACACCCTGGTCACAGCTGCCGAATGCGCGCAGATGGGCGAACAAAACAGCATTCAGGTAATAAAGCCTCACGGATGCGTCATGGCCTTGGTCGAAGCGCAACGAGCGAAGGCAATTGGGAATGTTGGCCGCTCCGTCACTTTGTCTGAACGCTTTCTAATTACAGCGACCGAATTGAGCAGTTTGGATCCCTCCGTCGCCCACACCCCTGCGCAGCAATTCATCTTCGCATCTTTGCTAACGTCACTCTGCTCGCAACCCTTCGTTGTTGCTGGATGGAGCGCGTCGGAGAAGTACTTAATAGAGCGCATCGATTCTGGCGTTCGTCCTGCTTTGCAGGACCCCGACCGACAACCGCCGCTTGCCGACGATGAACTGAGCGTGATCGACAGGGTATTCAATCCTGAAGGGCACACCACACTTGCGAGCTTTTATGGTAAGAATGCGGCTACCGCTCATATTGACGTTGGTCAGCCCGGATTCAGCACCGATGAGCTACTCCTTTGGTTGCAGGCGCTTTATGCGGTTGGTTTTCTGAGATCTCGCGCACCAGCAATTGATCAGCCGGCGTTGGACGCCCTGGCTGCGGAAATCGAGCAACCGCCAAACGACCCTGTGTTCATGATTGGTTGGGTGGATAACTTCCTGCCGGTTTGGGTTCGTCTCTGCTGGCGGATCGGTTTAGTGACCTGTGAAAATAGAAATGCGGAACAGGTTGAGATTGATGACGTTGCCTTGGAGAGTCGTGATGAACATATTCCCTGGACGTTGCCGAACATTCCACGTCCAGAACTAGCCGCTGCATCGAGGATTCTCGCTGCGCTGCACCGTTCAGCACACGGCGCGCGTTGGAACTATGATCAATTTCCGGGCGGAATCTATTTGGATTTTCGGCTGGTTATTCCGATTCCAATTTGGGTGAGCGTGCCCCCAAACGATCTTCGGGGGTTGAAGCCGCTCATTGATGCAATTAAACAACACGGAGCGGGCTACATTGAGCGCGTCGCTTTGGTGTTTGTCGGCCCTGATCCCGCGAGCGTGATTCCCGATGACACAAAACGAGTTTGGAAGCAACTCGTCGCAAGAGACCTTTCAATGGCCCGATTTGCTAATGCAGATGACATCGAAGAAATTCGACTGGAGGACTTCTAATTATGCCAACTGAATCGCTATTTATCTGTCGCGATGTTCTGGCTGCGGCCTACAGGGCGAAGCTTGGGTTAGAGTTTGGTCATTCTGTTTCCGAGATCGGAGCATTGAAGAAGCCGGTTTGGCGGACGGTTTCAGGGGATGACCTCACTTCCGAACGATCGGCCGACTCTACGGACAACGCGGGATTGCTGCTGGATCCTGAGGTTGGAATATTGGCTTACATTCTCCCGTTCGGTCAGACGACAGTTCTGAAGAAGCAGATTATGCGTGCATTGACATTGCGCTCACGGCTTTCGATTGAGCGAAATTATACAGGGGAGGCAGCTGCCCCCGATGACGATCCGGGTGCTTGGAGGATCGTGCTTCATTGGTTGGTCAACGCTGCGGAGAGAGAAACCTGGACCGACCAGATTATGGAAGTCCGGCGAGAAACTGCTTTCTCCGAAGAAATCTCGATGGATGCGCTATTCATTGCGGCGGGTCCCATCGAAAAGCAAATTGAGAGCTACGGATTCCCTCGGTTGCTTCTCACCGCTCGCGAAGTCCTGAAGAAGAAACGACTTGATGAGATGACCCAGTGGTTGAGCGCGAACGAGCTCGTTGAAGCTGCTTTATCTGGGTTCGCGTCCTCTTTCAACAAACCAGCCCAGGGCGCACTGGCGGAGGAGGTTGTGCGTTCGATGCGTGAATTCAGCGGGGCATCGCATATGATGGCGAATAGCAATTCAGCACCCGATAAACCCAAAACATTTGGAAACATTCGTATACGCAATTTCCGTAACCTCCGAGATGCGCGATTTGATTTCGGCAAGGGGCCTGTGAGCGCAAGCATCGTGCATGGTCCGAACGGGACTGGCAAGAGTAGCCTGTGTGAGGCTCTTTCCATTGCGTTGTTCCAGTCATCTTTCCGCTACAAGGCGTTTTCAGACCGAAATCGCGAAAAGGATATCACCGCCGCTGACCGCGCACGGGAATACATCGCCAGTTACCTGACACCGATTGAAGGGCTTCGGAGTGAGCCAAAGATCGCGTTGGACGAGCAGGATTTCGTCACACCTCACCTCGTTGGGTCTGAGAAAGCCGAGGAGCTGGAGTTATCAATGAACGGCACAATCCTCACGCAGGACTCCAGCCTCGAATTCACGCGAATGCCATCCCAGGAGCTCGGCGCCCGGGTGCTACGTGGATATTCCGAGCTTGCCGACCACATTGATGCATTCACTGAGAGCCGCGTGAACCAAGCCAATACTCTCCGACAGGAGTTTCTCCGCGGGCTAGGACTTTCGGCTGCGATTACGAAGGCGGACACGGCATACGAGCGCATCGCTAAACGTGAAATCGACTTGGCCCTGCCGCCACTTCCTCATTCTCTCGTGACGTGGCTTGAATCGGCAGAAAATTTGCAAGAGAACTCTATATCTGGGTTGGGCCCGCAATGGCGAGCTTGGGGAGAACTTGGGCGGAATGAGTTGGCGAAAGAGTTCGCAGAGTCGAACACCGATGAGACCAAACTAACCGAGGAAACACGGCGGTGGCTGGCCCGTTTCAATCAATTGGCAATCGGGTCTGCGGAAGTGATCAAAGGCATTGAAGCCAGAATTGATCCGATTCGGACTGAGTTCGGCAACGTTGCCATGAAAATAACCGCATGGGGTGAGTGGTTGGAACGGCGAGCCCAAGCACCTGATTCTGCTTCTTCGCCAGAAGCAGAGCCGATTGCACAAAAACTACGAGAACTTCAAGCTCTACAAAAGCAGGTTGTCGAGCGCGGACAGAGTATTGGCCGCCATTTTGATCATCTGACTTTAGTTGAAGCTTTTGTGCGGGAAACTTGGTCAAGCGACCGTTCTGGAGAGTGCCCTACATGCGGGACGGACCACACGGCACAGGGGGGAATCTTGAAAGTCGTTGAGGGACTACGGACTGAAATCTCACGTGAGCGTGATCGGTTAAGGCTGGAGTTTAATGATCGTAAAATACAGATCCAGCTAACGCAGAAACAACTCGCTGAACTCGGTCAGGCTCAATGCCCGCTTAGCTCGGAGGATCAGTCGAAATTCGCTGAATCACTGCACTGGCTGGTTCCCACGGATACGACCTTATCAGAATGGATCGGATTAAGATCGCAGCGTGAGATGCTTTTAAAGGCGATTTCATGCTTGCGTCAAATTCCGTCAGTGCCTTCAAGTGTGGATGTCGACGTCGGCGCGGAAAGTGCCGTGAAGAAGATCCTCTCACTTTTCCGAACAGCCGACCAAACCTTTGAGGCCCCAAATAACTGGAAACCAGTTAAAGAAAAGCTGACTCAGACATTGGCTTCGATCGTGAATGAACATTTGCCGCGCACTCTCGAAAAGCTGTGGCGTGAATTGGCATTGAACCTGACCGCAGCACCGTGGCTTCTTCCCGATTCGTTTCGGATTGATGTTGTTACGCGTCGGGGTGAGCAGGCTTCGACGGTTCGGGTCAAGGGCAGGCTCGCGCGGTACATCTTAAACCAAGCCGAAATTCACACGCTGGGTCTTGCGTGGTTTTTTGCTCGGTACCTCACGCGGGGCAGGTTTTTCCACGCGTGTATTGTGATGGATGATCCCGCACATGAGCTAGATCAGACAAGTTTTCGGGATCTTTGCAGATTGTGGGAGACCACGATGCGCCTACATCGCGTTTACCGCCGACCGTTGAAACTTATTGTAATGCTGAATCAAGAGAGCCGGGCAGTGGAGGCAGCGCGTGCAACTGGAGCAATTCTCTCGGTTCTGGGTTGGAAGCGTGAACTGGAGATTCAGTCGGTGCGATCCGTCAGCGTTATCGGGGAAGGCTTTCACGCGCCTCAGCCTGCCGCCATGTTTGCGGCGGCTGGAGCCTGATCCGTTGTAAGCAGCAGAACGTCTTGGCCATCGCCGCCAATACCATTTCATTGACGGCTTCCCCGAGCTCATGCGCGATGCGCTGTCCAAGGCATCGTTCATCGGCCTCACCGGGACGCCCATTTAAAGCGGCGACAAGAACACCCCTCACGCTTGCGAGATAGAGTTCATTTTCCCCGAGGCTTCGTCCGCAGCCCTTCGGAAGGTGAGAGGGAATAATCTTTGGGGACAATTTGCCCAGGGAAACTGGAACAACAGGCTGGCTGTTTCGCTTCGCGAAAAGTGCTCTCCGAATTGCTTTCTCTGGGCTAATATCGTGTCACGCGCTTAGGGGCCTGTTGAAAACCAAAACTATTTGTTTTGTGGCGGCGCGCACGGGAAGGGGTCGTTGCTCCTCCCTTTGACTTCCCGAGTCCTGCAAGTTAGGTACCCCCAAGAGACGGGCAGTTCGTGCAACGCAGTCAGATCGTGGCTGCGTTCAGGCTGCTGCGGCTGGGGACAGCCGCGCTCCGAAGTGGCCCTTCACGACGGGCATGAGCGGTGCAATGGACTGGCCGGAGGCTTCGGCTGATGTAGCGCCTCACCCCGACGCCCGCTGAACGCGACCAGTCCCACCGGCGGAAGGGCTGATTTCGTTGTTCCTCTGTTTGACTTCCCAAGTCCTGCAAGTTAGGTCGATACCTCGCGCCCAGCCCTCTCCGCGTTCGAGGCGCAGAGGGGAAATCAAAGGAGGCGCGAGAAGGCGTCGGTGAAGTCGGAGAGGTCGTAGCCTCTGACAATAGCGTCGCCGATGCGGAGGGCGCGGGGTTTGATGCCGAATGCGTGGAGTTGGAGGGCGAGGTGATTCATTTTTGATTTTTGAGTTGCGAGTTTTGATTGCCAGGGACGATCAGGCAGGGCTTCGAGGGCGGCGAGGATTTGCTTGGAGGTGATTCGGGTTGCGCCCGTTGCTTTGAAGATTTGGCGGATGTCGACGAGGAGAGCGATTTGCGATTTTTGAGCACCTTCACTCTGGCCCTCCCCTGCTGCCCTCTCCCCTAACCCCTCTTCCAGTGTGACTGGGCGAGGGGAATCTGCGGGGAGGGACTGGCGAGTGGTGAGGTGGTTGTAGGCTTCTAATGCGAGGGCGGGCCAGTCGCCGCCGACGATGTGGGCGATGGCGAACAATGGGCGCCAATTGTCGGCGACGCGGTTGTAGGCGCCCGGTGGCATGGGTGGGTCGCAGGCTTGCAGGGCGGCGAAGTTGTCATGAGCCCAGCGGGCCAGTTTGCGGCCCAGAACTTTTTCGATTTCGGTGTGGCGGCTGTCGAAACCGGCGGTGATTTGCCCGGGTTGGCCTTTGAGGAGGAAGATGCGGATGGAGCGGCTGCGGAGGGTGTCGGGCAGCGCACCGATGCCGGAGAGGACCGCGGGGGCGAAAGCCTTGAAGGCGCGGACACCGTTCCGGCCTTCGCAGCGGTAGGCGCAGGCGCCTTGTTTGTGGCCGGCGTTGAGGAGGCCGCGCAGCTCTTCGGCTCCGGGCAGGTAAGCGTCCAACTCGTCCAGGAACAAGGTGGGTTGGTGCTGGTCAATGAGGCGAAAGAGAACGGGAGCCCGCAGGTCCTCGGTGCGGAGGGCTCTTGGGCTCATGGCGACGAGGATCTCAACGGTGGTGGTTTTGCCGCACTCGCCGGTGGCGGAGGTGAGGTTGAGGCGCGGGGTGTGGAGGAAAGCATCAAAGGCGTGGGCATGAGCGGGCCAGAGGGCCAGGACGGTGGGAGCACCGGCGGGAAGGGCGACGGACCGGATGAAGCGAGCCCGGACCTCGTGCAGGACTTCCTGGCCGTTGACCGGTTCAGGCCAAGGTTCGATGAGAGGCACTTTGACGGCGTTGGCCTGGGCGTCGTAGTCGGCTTCGAGTCTGCGCCAGGCGACTTCCTTGTCGAGGGTTTCCAGGCGGATGCCGAGGTGTTTGGCTTCCTCGCGGCGAGCGCGGTCGTTTTGAGCGGGAGTGAGCAGGGTGAGTCGTGCAAATGCGGCCACGTCGCCTTCGTTGAAGAGGGGGTTTTCGCGGACTTCGTTGCTGGGCGTTTCGAGGGGAGGTGGGGGCTGCGGATGGGGACATCCGCGCTCCGCTGATGCTTCGTTGCTGCGGTTATTGGGTGAGGGTTCGGTGGGGTTGGGGACGGTTTGCGGCGGAGCGCTCTCCCTACCTGGGGCGGCAGTAAGCTGGGAGAGTTCGTCGGGGGCGACGAACCAGAGTTCGAGGGCGCGGTCCAAGGGGCAGTCCTGGGAGACGCTAACGCCGGGGGCTCGCTGATGAACCGTTCTCCACAACCAGTTGTTATTCTCCGGGGAGGCGGCTGCTTCGAGAGCAAAGAGCATGGTGCGAAGCTTTTCCGGGAGGGCTTGGGTGTCGCCGAGTCTGGCGGCGAGTTGAGAAAAGTCATGGTTGTTCTCGCCGTTGACTTGCGGGGGGATGAGGTTGGCGGCGTTAAAGTCGGGGAATGCCTTGAGGAGGCTGGCGAGGCGGCGGGGGCCGATCTGTTGAAGAATGGTGGGTTGGGTGAAATATTGGAGAGGCTGTTTGAAACAGTCTCCTGGTGGAACGTTCGGCAAATCTTTCACAATTAGCTCTCTCTCTGCCCAGGTTTCATGCTCAGGCGGACCAGACGGCGGCTTCGACGCCCGCTTCGACTTTTGGACGACCGACTTAATCGGGGTCGGTACTTGCAAGCTAACGAAATTATAATGCCAGTTTTGAGGGGTTGGGTGCGGTGAAAAGGGGGATCGGAGAGGGTGCGCAAATGGCCGTGATTGGGTATTTGGGTTGTGCTGCGGGAGGGAGCTTTGGGTCAGACTGTGCGGGTTGTCTCGGAAATTGGAAAGAGGTGTCGATTTGGGGCAGGACGGAGGGCGGGGCAACGGAAAGAGGTCAGTTCAGAGTGAGGTCGTAAAGGTGCTTGCCAAAGATTCCTTTCTCATTGTTTACTTGCTGCATCGGCATGAGCGAGCCACAAAAAAACAGGCATTCCCCTTTGGGAACGAGGAAACCGCTGATTTATATTGTGGATGACGAGCCGCTCCTTTCGGACTTGGCCGAGGCTTCCTTGCAGCCCGATGGTTACGAGGTCAAACAATTCCAGGACCCGGAGCTGGCTTTGAAAAGTTTCGTCCGCGCGAATCCCAAGCCTGACCTGCTTCTGACCGATTACGCCATGGGAAAAATGAACGGCTTGGAACTGATCCAGAAATGCAAAGAAGCCAAGCCTGACCTTAAGGCGATTCTCATCAGCGGCACGGCTGGAGCCGAGATCCTCCTCAACACGCCCGTGAGCGTGGAACATTTCCTGAGCAAGCCCTATCAGCCATCGGCGCTGCTGGAATTGGCGCGTGCGGTCCTGGCGGACTGATCAGGGTTCCTCGCGTTTGACACGTTCGTGTGTTTTCCCTAGCCTGCCCGCATGCCGCTGAGCGGGAAAAAACTGGGACTCCTCCTTTCTGCTGCCCCGGATAAGGCGAGCTTTACGCATGCGATTCGGCTGGCTGAAGCCGCGCTGAATGGGGGTCTCCAGGTTTACCTTTACTGCATCGATGATGCCGTCATGGGCCTCAATGATTCCAAACTGCAAAACCTGAAAGAGCGCGGAATGCATTTGTTCGCGTGCGCTTATGGCGCGGAGCGGCGGACCATTCCGCTGAGCGACGCGGCCATTTTTTCGGGTCTGACAGTGGTGAGCGATCTGGTGGCGAGCACGGATCGGTTTTTGAGCTTCAATTGAGATGATCCCTCTCAATCAGGCGGATAACACAGATGGAGAGGCGCCTCCCTTCAAGGTTCAGACAGGCTCTAAGGGCTCCAGCTTCACTCGATGAGACCTGCGCTGCTCATTCTCATCACCAGCGACCCGCGCGTCAGCCATCGGCCTGCCGAGGCGGTCCGGATCGCGGCGGGAGTGGGTGTCTGGAGGAAAGCGGATGTCACTCTTTATCTGCGCGGCGCGGCGGTGCTGGCGTTGGCACCGGATGCGGAGGACCTGGTGGATCAAGAAACCTTCACTCGTTATCTGCCGCACCTTCCCGAGTTTGGCCGGCCCGTCTATGTGGAGTCCGGGGCTCCCTTCTCGCACAAGTCAGTGAAGCGATTGTGCCATTCGAGGAAATCAATGATGTGCAACTGGCGGACTTGGCCGCCAACAACACGTCCGTTCTACGTTTCTAGCCATGCCTCGCCTGCTCCACATCCTTACTGAACCACCCGATCCTGTCGTCCAGGAGATCCTCTCGCGGGAAAAGAGGCAGCCGGGAGCCGAAGTAACAGTGGTGGACTTGACCCAACCGGAGCCGGACTACACCGCTTTGCTCGAAGAAATCTTCGCGGCCGACTCGATAGCGGTCTGGTGACGGTGGAGCGACTTACTTCCCGGCGGGCAACTCTCTGATTTTTACATTGCGAAAAAAGGCTTCGTCCTGGTGTTCGGTCAAGAGGATGTGGCCATGGATTTTAGTTCCAAAACCCTTCACGTTTTTGAATTTGCTCTTGGCCACCCCTGCTTTTACCTGCTCGCTGCCCAACTCGTATTCGAGGACTTTTGCGCCATTGAGCCAATGTTCGACATGGTTGCCCTGAACAATCACGCGGGAGTGATTAATCTCGCCGGGAGGTTTCAGCGGTTTGTCCTCGGCTGGGGGCAAAACAGCATAGAAAGACGCCGTGCTGGAGAGCGGATGCCCCTTGACCAGCGTCTCGTCGATCATTTGGTATTCATGTCCGACAGCCTCATTCCGGTCTTCGGTGATAAAATACTTCAAGCCATTGTTCGACTTGGGAGGAATGCGCCATTCCCACGAAAGCTCGAAATCATCGAACTGATCGGCGCTCACGAGATCTCCGCCTCGCGCCCGGGCCACGCACTTCAGCCAGTCGTCCTCGATGACCCAGCCTTTTTTGGGCGCTTCCTGCTTTTTGAAGCTATGCCAGCCATTGAGCGTTTTGCCGTCAAATAAGAGTTTCCAACCGGCGGCCTTCTCCGCCTCGGTCAGGGTATTCGGCTTGGCGGGGGCGTCCTCGGCCACCATGAGGTTGGGCGAAAGGGAGAGAAAAAAAGCAGGCGCAAGAACACGGAAAAGTGCGGCTTTGAGTTTCATGCGGCTATCCTTACGGACCAAAGCGGAAATGGAAAGCAGGAAAATGTCGCTACGAAGCGTTGATGGTTCGCCTCCGGCGTGGAGCGCGTTGGCCCCGGAGGATCGTAGCGGAGGACCATTGGTAGTATAGAAGGACGAAACGGCTATCAAGGAAGCCTCGGTCAATCCCGGGATGATGGCGGCTGAGGGGTTGCCCTGGCGGCGATGTGCCGGGTGATAAATTGCCGCAACGCCGGGATTTTGCCTTTCTGGATGAACTCGATTCCCTTCTCCGGATGGGCGGTCACGACCGGCTCCAGCGCATACCAATACATCAAAGGCAGGTTTTGATCCGACCCGTCCTCCCGGTGAGCGAGCAACCCGTCCAGAATGCTTTCGCGCTGGAGGGTTGGCGTTCGCTGCAAAGCCGCCGCGAGGTAGAGGCGGACCACAGGGGAAGGATCGCTATGAGCAAGCCGGGCAAACTCCTCCAGCACCGCCGGGGATGGCCGCTTCGTTTCCGCCAGGAACTGAATCGCCCAACTCCGCACAAACTCGTTCTCGTCCTTGAGCAGGGACAGCCCGAGTTCTTCGGTGAAGCTGCCGGTCCCGTGCAAGGCCCAGAGCGCTCGAAGCTTGCGAGATACATCGTGGTTTTCATCCAAAATGCTTTTCAGAGCCACCCGCACGGCCGATCGAGATTGCTCGTTCGCGCTCGTCATCCTCTCCTGCAGAATCCGCCGGGCATGGCGCACGAACCAATCGTTCGTGTGTAATTGCAAGGCCACCAACTCAGCATCGGTTAGCCGTTGCAGATCCACCTTTGCCGGGGTTGGGGTTTGATAACTGATCTTGTAAATGCGGCCATTCGAGCGGTCGTAAAAATCCGGCTTGCTGGTGTGGCAAAGATTCTTCTCGTAAAAATCGATCATGAAGACCGAACCGTCGGGGCCGTATTGCAGATTCAGTACCAGCGACCAGGGATCATTCGCGAACAGGAAATCAGGGCCATGCCGGCCAATATAGCCGGAGCCACTCCGCTCCAGCCGATCGAGGTTCACACGATGACCATGAAGATTGAACATGAAGATCGCTCCCCGATAATCTTCCGGCCACCCGCCCCCCAGATAAACCATGCCCCCGGAATGGGCGTGGCCACCCCCCATTTCGTAATCGGCGGGATAGCTCTTCAATTCACCCTGGGCGTCCCGATAACCCTCGCGTCCGGCGTGGGAATTGGCGCCGGCCCAATGCCGATGGTCCGCGATAGTCTTGATCGCGTCGTAGGTAAACGGGAAGGCTGGTTCCCCGAAGAGCCGTTGGTAGCGTCCGCCCTGCGCGATGTGCCAAAGATGGGGAAGGACGCAGCCGGTTGCGAACAGTTGGCCGTAATCGTTGAAATCGAGTCCCCAGGGATTGGTGCAACCCTCCCCGAAAACCTCAAATTGGCGCTGGATCGGGTGATAGCGCCACACGCATCCGCTGAACTTTTGGCGCTGGTTGTCGGGCGTCCCCGGCGCGCCCACTTTGGAATGGTCCGCTACGCCATGGCCTCCATAGAGCCATCCGTCCGGTCCCCAGACAAATGTGCTTAAGGTATTGTGAGTGTCTTCGTAACCGAACCCATCCAGCAGCACCTGCGGAGGCCCTGCTGGCTTGTCCTCCCCCGGCTTAATTGGAATAAACAAAAGGTAAGGGGCGGCTCCGACCCAGACGCCGCCAAAACCAAGTTCGAGTCCGCACACCAGATTGAGTTTGTCGATAAACACGGTCCGCTTGTCGAAGCGGCCGTCGCCATCTGTGTCCTCGAAAATGAGAATGCGGTCCTTCCCCTGCCCTTCCGCCGCCCGAATCGGATAAGTTACGTTCTCGGCCACCCAAAGCCGCCCGCGATCATCCAAGGCGAACGCCACCGGTTGCACAACATCCGGTTCTCCGGCGAACAACGAGGCTTTGAAGCCAGGCGGCAATTGAATGGCGCGCGCGGCTTCTGCCGGAGACAACCCACTCGCAGGCGACGCCTCGGTCTGGCCGTAGCATAAGAACAGCGCTGTCAGCACAATTGCGACAAACTCCACCAAACCGTTTATCCAGCGCTTCTTCATTCAGAAACAGTGCTTCCTCATAGCAAGCTGAACGCTGACAAAATGCAAGCACATCGAGAGGGCGATTCTTCGTCGTTACCGCAGCGGATGTGATCATAGCTGAAGGAAGGTGGTCGTTCAGTCTCACGGGTGCCACAAACGGAAGAACTGCATTCCGCCGGTGGCGGGAACCGTATAGCTGATTTCGGAAGCGTTGGTATCGTAGGGCGGCTGAACTTGAGTCCATTGTCCGGCCGCACTCGGGGCCTGTTCAAGGACGAAGCCGGTGGATGGAGCGGGCCAGGAGATGCGCGCGGTTGCGCCGAGTGGGTGGATGGAGAGCACCGGCGCACCGGGTGTTTGCACGAGAGAGATACTGCTCCAGAAGCCGCCGCTCAGGACGAATTGCCCGCCCTTGAGCAGACCGGCGTCGGGCTGGCCGATGGTAGCGCTGAGGCTGAATTGGCCACCACTGCTTGGGCCGCCCCCGCCATCAACTGTAAACCAATCGATGGAATAACCGGCTAAGGCGGTGAAGGCACTGAGGGTGAGAAGACTGGTGAGGATGGTAATCTTTACTTTCATGGGAAGAGCCTGGTGGTCGTTTGGTTGAGGCTTTTATCGCGGCCCAATGGCGGTGAAGGAAAAGCCTGTCGGCTCAGTCGGCGCGCCGATGGGCGTAAAAAAGGCGATGGTAGCAGAGCTGGAAGTTAACACAGGGGTGGTTGGAATATTTGCCGCATTCGTCACCGGCATAACGCTGATGGCAGGACCGTCCTGGAAGGCAGGGGTGAAGGTGATGGTGTAATTGCCGAGGCTATTGTGGGTAACGGTAAAGCCTGTTCCGCCTGCGATCGTGCCATTCGCATATACGAGTCCACGAACAATTCGCAGGTTTTCTGACGCGCCTGGCGCCAACAGACTGGCGTCCGCTCCGAGGCGGACATCTCCGCGCACGGTGAGCTTTGAGGAGGGAGCGTTGGTGCCGATGCCCACATTTCCATTGGCACTCACGCGCAAGCGGGAGACCAAGGCGTTGGTATTGGCGCCTGGTTCTTTCGTGAGAATATCCAAATCGCCGCTCCAGTTGTCATCGACGGCTTGAATTCGTGCTGACGGAGCGTTGGAGCCCGGATCGTACGTTGCCAGGTCCAACCGCGTCCTTGCGCCGGCACCCCCTTTACCGGTGAGGCGCAAGCCCGGACCGGCGGCGCTCGAGTTGGCGATGTCGAGGTCGGCCGAGGGCGTGGCCGTGCCGATTCCCACGCCGGGGCTGAAACTGTTGGTGCCAGTGAAGATCTGGCCGAGCCGGTTCAACAAAGCCACATTGGGCGAAAGCCGCAGGTCGGAGACGGTGCCGGTGCTCAAATTGGAAGCGTTTAACGATGCCAGCCCCGCGCCATTCCCAACGAATTGGTTGGCGGTATTACTCAAGCTGAGACTCCCGGCGAAGATTTGTCCGCTGCCATTCAGGCGGGCAATGTTGGGGGAAAGAGAGCTATCACTGAGGGTTCCTTGAACGCCGCTGGCGTCCACTGTAGCGGCGCGGATGGCGTAAGGCGCGGGCATAAGCGCCTGGCGCGGAACAAGGAGAGTGAAGGGACTGGTACTGCCATTGGTGCGCACGGTGATTTGCAACCAGCGCGCGTCACCATTGAACGCGTTCGGGCCGAAATCGAGCGAGATCGTGAAGAGGCCGTTGGTGACGGGCAAGGCCGTGCTCTGGAGAACGGAGCCGATCATTGTCCCCGTGCTGTTGGAGTCAAAGAGGCTAAAGTGCAAGTCGTACAGGCCTGTGGCAGGCGCACCCCCATCGGCCAGGCGGCCCTGGTAGGTAAAGGCGCTCCCGGCAGGCGTGGCGGCCAGCGCCGTCACCGGACGAAAGCAGGAAGCCGATAAAGTAAAGGCAATGAGGAGGTTGAACCATGGTGTCTTCATATTTGAATCGAGTTAATTTTTTCGGTTTCGGTTTCGTTAATCAGTGCGCCGTGGACGGACCGTTTGGGCCAGATTTTTTTCGGAAGGAAGGAGGCCCCATTTAAAGGAGAACCCGCGTTCAACCTCTTGCTTTGTTAGGCCGGGACGGGATCAGCCATTCTCATCATGGAGACAAACGGGGCGCCGGGTGAGGGCACCCGGCCTACAATCGCGAGAAAATCGACTTGTGTAGGCCGGGTGCCCTCACCCGGCGCCTTTTGGAATAGCCAGGATGAGAATTGCCATTACGGGATTGGAGGAAGGGCGAACCGCCCGAGGCTAAAACGAGCCTACCCGCGCAAAAGGCCCCTGCAGATCGATCTGTTCCAGGGACGGCAGTGGCATCAAACGCAAATCTCCGTTCGCGGCCGGTGGCTCAAGCACTAACACACTCCCGTCGGGGGAGCAGATGGACTGGGGGAATGGGAACCAGCGGGCCAAGGTAAGCATTTCCTGGCCGGTCGCCACGTGCCACGCCCGAACCGTATTGGCGTCATCCGCCGCCAGCAGCGTTAGCCCGTCCCGCGTGAAGTGCAGCACGCGCACGCCTCCCAGATGGGCTGTCAACGGGGGCATCGCCTCCGTCCCGGAGGCGGTCCGCCAAAGCCGCACCCGCCCATCCCAACTCGCAGTCGCGAGCAATTGCCCATCAGGAGAGAACGCGACGGCGTAGATACGCCAGACATGCCCCCGCAAGGTGTGTAATTCGCGGTGGGCCGCGATATCCCAAACCTTGACGGTGTAGTTGCTGCTGCCATAGGCGAAGAGGCGGCTATCGGGCGAAAATGCCGCTGCGTTGAAATCATAGTGGCCGGCGACGGGGAAGGCGGGCAACTCCGCCTCACGCTCCCCGTCTTCTGTTTTCCAAAGGGAGGCAAGCGAGCGTTCCCGCTCGAGCAGGGCGATGTGTTTTCCGTCCAGCGAAAGCTGGAGTGGCAGCACGCCGTGCGTGGAAACTTGAAATTTGCGCAAGCGGTTGGTGGATTCGAGGTCCCAGGCTTCTATGGAGCCATCGACAAGCGGGATCCAGGCTCGATTCTTTTTTGCCAGGAGCAGCGGCATCTCTGAGCCGTCGGATCGCACCGCGGATTTGACCGGAAGGGTGAACGAACGCGTGAGCAGTTTCGTGCGAACATCCCATTCTTCAATGGTGGTGTTGTCTTTCAGCACTCGGAGCCGGGGTGAATCCCCGGAGAAGCCGAGGATTTGCGCGTTGCCTGGCTTGAGACGGAGCCAATCCCCCTCCTCGCTTTTCGGCATCGCCTTCCAGATGCGAGCGGTGCCATCTTTGCTTGCGGAGACGAGCAAGGTACCGTCGCGCGAGAGTTCCAACCCCCAGATTTCGCTGCGATGCCCATTGAGCGCGCCGATCTGTTCGAGCGTTCGAGGAGCAGGTGTAACCGTCGCGTCCAGACTGGCAGAATCTCCGGCCGGGATGGAGGGCAACTTCCAAAAGCGAATTACTTGATCGCTGCCGCCGGTGATCAACGTCTTGTTATCCATCGAAAAAACGAGGCCAAAGGCCCAACTCGAATGCGCGTTCGTAGCCACGACGAGGCGATCCGTGTCCAGGTTCCATAAGAAGACCTTGCCGGTACTCTGCCCCGCGCCCAGCCAATGTTTGTCGGGCGAGAGAGCGACCGAGGTCACCCGTGTGCCAATCTCGAACTGGTGGAGGGGAGTGTGATTTGCCACGTCCCAAACCTGGACCAGGCCCGCATAGGAGACTGCGAGTTGTTTGCTGTCCTGCGAAAACGCCAGCCGGGCAAATTCGTTGCTATGGGTAAACAAGGTGGTGTTCTCCCAGAGCGCCGTGTCCCAGAGGCGCAAGGCGTGCCCCCCGTAGGTGGCGAGGATGCCGCCATCGGGAGACCACGCCATGTGGCGCGCTTCACCCGGCCACTCGCGCACCATCTGCCACCCCGAGGTTTCACGCAGGACCAAACGGTTCCGCTCGCCGACGGCGAGAAGGTGTCCGTCCGAAGACCAGGCAACTCCTTGCAACTCCACCGAGCCTTGGAATTGCGCCAATTGTGTGTGCGATGCGACGTCCCAAACGTGGGCCCGCTGATCGAGCGAGCCGGTGGCAAGAAACCGCCCGTCCGGCGAAAGCGTCGCCGCGTTTACGACGACATCGTGATCAAAGGTATGGAGCGACGAACTGCGCGAGGCCTGCCATAGGTAACGCCATTCGAGCCCGCGCAAATCCTTTTTGCCCCGGAGGGATGCATTGACCGACTCTCTCTGCCTGCCGCCATCCTGGGCCGGGTCAGCATTTTTGCCGGGCGCCCACCGTTGCAGCAACTCGACGGCGCGGCCGAAATTGTTTTCCTGCACGGCCACCTGCGCCAGTTTCATATCCGAGGCATAGGATTGCAGGCGCAACCTTTCGGCCGCTTCGCGAGCCGCCGCTGACTCCTGCTCCGCTTCTACCCGCAACCGGCTCTGTTCGCGTTGGGCGGCGCGCTCCTTCAGAAACATCCAGGTGGAAACGCCAAGCCCCGCCGCCAGAGTGATGGCGACGACCGCGCCAGCGGTGAAGGCAAGCCGGTTGCGGCGGATCGTTTTTCCGAGGCGATACCATGTGCTCGGTGGACACGCGGTGACCGGTTCATTGTTAAGAAAGCGCTCGATGTCCTTCGCCAGGCCGTTCGCCGTTTCATAACGGCGCGTCCTGTCCTTCTCCAGGCATTTCATGACAATCCAGTCCAGGTCGCCACGCAGGCTGTGGACCAGTCGCGGAGCATCCGTGCGGCGTCGCTCGGCGGTAGTAGTCAAATCAGCGTCAGAAAGTTTGCTCAGCCGGGTGGAGGGCCGCGCGGGCTCGCGCTGGCGCAGGGTCCGGCGCACTTCATCCAGCCCGCCTCGCATGAGTTCGGCTCCATCGAAGGGGGTACGCCCCGTGAGCAGTTCGTAAAGCAGTACCCCGAGGCTGTAGATGTCGCTTCGGGTATCAATATCCAGGCTGCTCATGTCCGCCTGCTCAGGGCTCATGTAGGCCGGGGTCCCGATAAAAGCCTGAAACCGGGTGAAGAGCGTCTTGTCGGTCAGCTTCTGTTGCAGGCCCTTGGCCGTCCCGAAATCGATCACCTTCGGCACCGCGACGCCGTCGTTGACGGTCACGAGAACATTCGACGGTTTGATGTCGCGGTGAATGATGGCTTTCTGATGCGCGTGCTGGATGGCTTGGCAAACTTTGATGAAAAGTTCGAGGCGTTCGCGGGTGTTCAGACTGTGTTCATCGCAGTACTCGGTGATGCGCACGCCGCGCACCAGTTCCATGACAAAAAAGGGACGACCCGTCTCGGTAGCCCCGCCATCGAACACCCGGGCAATGTTCGGATGGTCCATCATCGCAAGGGCTTGGCGCTCGGCCTCGAACCGCGCCACGACGCTTCGCGTATCCATGCCCAGCTTGATAATCTTCAAGGCGACCCGGCGGGAGACAGGCTCTTCCTGTTCGGCCATGTAAACGACTCCGCAGCCGCCTTCGCCAATCTTTTGCAGAAGCTTGTATCGTCCGATCCGGTCCCCTGCCCTTTCGGTCACGGTCACACTCCCCTCGGACGGGCTCTCAACAGGCGAGCCGGGAAGGAAGTCCTCGACCTCATCATTCGCCTTGAGCAACGTCCTGATGCGCTCCAAGAGGGCGTCGTTTGCAGCGCAAGCTTTTTGGAGAAAGACTTCCCGCTCGGCAGAGGACTCGAAGTCGAGCGCCTGGTCGAAGATTTCCTTCTCGCGGTTGCGGCTTACAGTCGAGTCCATATACGGTTCTACATTTACCAGTGCGACGGGGCAGGACGCTTTGGGCCAAACATCTAGAAATTCTTTTTCAGCTCCGCGTAGAGCCAGGCTCGTGCGTAGGCCCAGGTGCGTTTGGCCGTGCGCTCAGACAAGCCCAGTATTTTCGCCGCTTCTACGTTGGACAACCCGGCGAAGAATCGCAGCTTAATCAACTCCGCGCCGGCGGGGTCGGTCTCACGCAATTT
>JADMIO011575587.1_pt1 | contig 59392 bp, 59 predicted proteins | sample 8958161 | NCBI WGS metagenome assembly JADMIO01 (sample SAMN16585339, study PRJNA669376) | soil metagenome | isolation source: Crop rotation soil | place: USA: Cullars Rotation, Alabama | collected 2011 | reverse complement strand
CCGCGACTTCAAGTCACGTGAATTCCAAGCTTCGGATCCCACTGTGCTGGAAAGCATAGAACAAGGACATACGATCATGGTATTAAACCGTGCAGAGCCAGAAGCAAAAGGCGCAAAAAAATCATTCTTATTATAAAAATTAAAATCAAAACCCTTGTAACTATTATTTCCTAATTCCTGCTCCCATACTGTTTTGGCATTGTCGCTCATTACTACCGCCACTGCTTCTAGCTGGCTACTTAGTTCCTTTAAACGCAGCATTAACAGCTGTGCATATATGGAACCACTTGCCCCTGTAAGGGCTAAGATCAACTTGTGTTTTTGCATTTATTTTTGCTCTAGCTTTTCAGAATTGAAATAATACCGAAAAGTAAACTGGATCACAGAATTGAACTGTCCTCCTTCATTGAACAAATAAGTAAGAGAGGGTGTGTCTCTTACATATAACAATGAATTACTGAAACGTGCGTTCAGCATAAAATTTTTGTACAAAGGATAGGTCAATCCAACATTAAGCGACAAATCTGTGCTTCTAAATGGGGGAGGGTCTATTATCGGGCCATAAATATCTTCTTCACTTGAACTAAGCAATACTGCAATGGAGGGGCCTGCTTCAAAAATAAATTTCTTATAATGGTAATTTATCAGGATAGGAACTTCAATATAATTGAGTCGCAGATTATAGTACCGTGGTCCTGTAACACCATTTGTAACAACAGTATCGCTACTTACAGTACTACTGCCTTTTTGAATAAAAAGTATTTCAAATTGAGTGGACCATTTTTCATTCAATTTCAATGTGGCCATTCCTCCCACGCAAACCCCTAATTGGTGATAGCCCGCCAATCCATCACCTGATATCTGGCTGGTACTCACACCGCCAATAATACCTCCGCCAAAATTCTGAGCCGACGCTGATCTTTGAAAAAAAATAAATACAATTAGTATTACTGCTAACTTAAAACTTTGAACTTTGAACTTTGAACTTTTACTCGACATGACTTTCGTTCACTTGTAAAACCTCATTGGTAGCGGCATCTGTTACAAATGCCACTACATATAAGTGTTTAGGGTTCCAATCAGTGGCTTTTACCGCTACTTTTGTATATTCTTTTTTAACCCGCACCGCTGCTGCAGGCGCAGTAATTAGAGATTCTCCAAAAGTGCCGTTAAGGGTTGCTCTCAATGCATGATGATGGATGTAATTATTTATCACTTGAGGATTTTTACTATAATCTTCCTGTGGTTTTATAATGCTGTCTTCAGTGATGCATACCACCATATTATATTTTCCGGTCAATGTCTTCGTAAATTTAGTATTGGTTTTTACAGTAACCGTCTTAGCAAGACTATCAAAAGTGGCCGTTAAGGTATCTATTATCATATCCGGCGTAGTATTTATTATTTGCGCAATGCTTTGTCCCCAAGCGCCATAAGATACAATAGGGCTTCCATTGAATATTTTTCGGTTTATCATACCTTGCGGAAGTCCTGCTGCACTTATTCCATAAATGCTATCTAATGCATTTCCAGCAGGAGTCCTAAAATCATATGTAAAGGTCCCCTTTGCATCGGGCACGGCAAAAAAACCCACATGCACAGCCATCACTACCACGTTGTCGCCATATAAACTTTTCAATTGTAAAGCAGTTTCAGCCGCTCTCGGGCAGTTGCCGCATTTTTGACCGGTATAATCTTCTATCAGCACTTTACGGTCGCTTGTGCTGGCTGATACCGGTTTATAATAATCTCCGTCTTTTATTTTATCGCAAGCATATAAGCCCATTAATAGTATTGTTCCGCTTAGTATGCTATATATTGTTTTTTTCATTTTTCTTAAATTTTGTTCCCAGTTTACATCATTAAAAACTACTGGTGATGCTTAATGAAACTCCATTAGATGCCGGCACTTGCCTGCATATACCGCCCACACACAACAAACCTTCGCGTTGCCTGCCGTACCCTATGGATATACGTGTTGCGCCATGTACATATGCTACTGCCGCATTATAATAATGCAGGCGCTTATAATCTGTAGGGTTGCCGTAATTGTACTGGTCATACACACTAACGATCCATCCTGGCAAAGAATATTCAATAAGTCCTTGAGCCCAGTTCCCCATATCTTCTTTAGTTGTGAGGCTTTGTAATTCTGTACGTACTGTTTGTCTTGCAGTGAATTTATAAGTAACGTCTGCCACAACAATATTTGCATTTACAGGACCAATATAACCACTTACCCGTGGAATGGTTTTTATATTCTGCATTAAGTTAATATAGGTAAGTACTACTTTCAACTCTTTATTGATCTTTTTACTTACTTCTATATTAAAATCCCTATAGTAAACATCTTTCCCAAATTTTAAAGGATCTGAAGAATAGCTTTGCCTTGTATCACTTAGCTGAACAGTGTCTATGCTATTCACCACGCTCGCGTTCAAACTTATATTTGTACCGTATTCCCCTCCAATAACACTTCCAGGTCTAAAGAGATAATAAACTTCTCCCTGCAAGCCCATTTCACCATTTGGATTGGTTGCAAAAGGGTAGATAGTTGCTAATTGATACGTTTGTAATTTAGAGATCGGCGGAAGAAAATTAATGTTCAGTTCTGTGGTAGTGGCATTGCGGTCGGAGCGAAAAGCCATGTTATCAAGCCTTTTAGCACTTACCACCGCCCCAAATCCTTTTTGAGAATATCCTGATGAAAGCATTAAAGCATTCCCCGGTTTGTATATATAACCGTTGTCGAGGGAAGGGTCGTTGGCTTTATAGGCATACTCAGCATTTAAGTTATACCCACCGCGGTTAATATTAAAACGACCTGCACCTGCTGCTACATTTTCCGGTGTGTGATAAATAGGGTCATTGTCTTTTTGATATTTACTGATAACGCTTCCTCCTATGGTGAAATATGTTTTCGAACCTGCAAGAGGAGCGATCGCCTCATTTAATTGCAGCTCGGCATCACCACCCCTCACTATACCATCGCCAAGGCTAAAATAATTGCGCTGTTTACCATAAATACCTTTCAATATCAATCCTTTTACAGGAGTGAATTTAACGCGAACACCATCCATTGCATTATCAATGCCCAATGTTTTTTCTTCGTAGGTGCGAAAGATCAGTCCGTTCCCGAACTGGTCATAATAATTACCAATGGTCACTTCCAGCTTATCGGCACTATAAGTGGCAAAACGATAAGGGATACCGCTGTTGTTATACTTATCGTTCAGTCCACGCAATACTGCGTTGGTGTATGTTTCATAACGTAATCCCGCTGAAAAATTATCGTTGGTATATATTAAGTTGCCGTATGCAGCAATACCGGTTTTGTCAGATATGGGTTTGGTTCCAATGGCTGTGTCTTTCCGATAATATTGGACATCGGAGGAAAAATTTCCATGAATATTTCCTCCGCCAATGGTTTGTGCCTGAGAATTAAATAAAACCAGGAATGCTGAGATCCCTAAGATCGATCTATAAAGTGTTTTCAAGTGTTTTATTATTTTTTAGCTATTCCTTTACTTCTTTGCCTTCGGCCACCTTTTTAATGTTTTCATATAATAATACTTCATCGCCGGGAACATAAGATGCGTGTTGCCATACGACCTCTCCTTTGCCATTAAGTAAAAAAGTATGGGGAACATTGTTCACGTTCAGGGCTCGTTTAAGATCTCCATTAGGATCAATGTACACTTCGTAATCCCAACTTTTCCCGTTTATAAAAGGGCCTACCTTACTCATATTGCGAGAGTCATCAATAGAGACAGCCACTACTTTCACACCGGTCTCTTTTTGCCAGTCGGAATATTGTTCAGCAATAGCAGTAAGCTCGGCTACACAGGGTTTACACCAGGTAGCCCAAAAACTGATCACCATTGGTTTGCCATTATTTGTAAGCTCTTTAGTATTAAAGGTATTACCATCTATTTTTTTAATGTCGGTTTCAGGGATTTTATTGCCTGCATTTTTTTGAGGCACTTCCTGAGCCGATAGATTTACTGCAACCACCATGGTTGTAATGAAAGCGATCATTTTTATTTTCATACTTGTATTTTTTAGCCCGGTAAATTTAGTACTTGTGCTCTTACCTCCTTACTTTGAATAAATTTTCTTTGTTTAAGATCTCTTTGAATGGCAATTAAAAATGAACGCCACACCTTGTTTTTTGCAATTGATCTTCCTAAAAAATCAGTATATTGAAAATATTATTTTGTTTTTCCTTCTTGTTCGAAACTTTATTTTGAAATAAAAAATTTATTCTACTATTTCAACAGAATGAATTTAATACAAGGAAAGGCCCATTAAAACTACATTCTCTATGAATTTTGTGCAGAAAGGCCATAGGAATTATTTAAGAAAGATTTGGATAATACTACTAATTCTATAGACTTATTCCTCTATTTTAAAATTCAATATTGATGGGGTTTTTGACCATTAAATTTTTTTTTGTCCCTTTAAAATATACTTGTAAGATGCTTGCACTTAATCTTTTGCCTATAAATTTGATATTCTAGCTATTTTCAAATTTATTTTGCGGAATATTATTTTGTTCTTTACCTTTAGAAAAATTTTTAACGCTTACGAAAACTAAAAATTAAAAATAAAGCAAATGAAAAAACTTAACTCAAAATTATTGTTTGTCGCTGTAGGAATTGCTTTTGCAACTACTACCAAAGCACAAACCCAACGCTTAGTGCTTGCAGAAGAGTTTACTCAGGCTTCCTGTCCTCCTTGCGCAGCCCAAAACCCTGGATTTAATGCTCTTTTGAACCAAAACACTACTAAAGTGGTTTCTATTAAGTATCAAACCAGTTGGCCTGGTGTTGATCCTATGAATGCAGAAAACCAGGGAGATGTTCAATCAAGAGTGACTTATTATGGTATAACAGGCGTTCCTACTGCATTACAAGATGGGGTTCAATTACCCGACCCTTCTGGTCAATATTACACTGGGGCACCGCATAATTGGTCACAAACTAATATTGATGCTCAATATGCTGTTCCTGCGGCATTCAGTATGGCAATAACTCATCATTTTTCTCCAAATTACGATTCAATATATGTTGATTGTGACATCACTTGTGTTAAAGACACATCAGGCACATTGGTGGCTCACATAGGAGTAATTGAACATGAGATCCAATTTTCCAGCCCTCCCGGAACAAATGGAGAGAAAGATTTCTTTGGTGTAATGCGTAAAATGTTGCCTAACGCCAATGGTACTTCGCTTGCTAGTACATGGATAAATGGCCAAACTCAGCATTTATCATTTGGAATACCTATACCCTCTTATGTTCGTAGCGTTTCAGAATTAGCAGTAGTAGGGTTTATACAAGATAATAGCACTAAAAAGATCCACCAGGCTGGATACAGTGCTCCTCAGCCACTTCCTGTAGATGGAAATATTGCAAAATTGAGTGGTGTTCCTTTGTATCAATGCAGCGGTTCGGTAAATTCAAGCATTCAATTGAAAAATGATGGAACCGCAACTCTTACTTCCTGTAAGATCGCATACGCAGTTGACAACAATCCGGCAGATACCATTAACTGGACAGGCAGTATAGCTACGGGAACTACTGCTACCGTGGCCATTCCGGCCCTTACTATAGCTAATGGAAGTCACTCTATTAACACAAGCATTATTGCTGCTAATGGGCAAAAAGATTATAACAAACCCAATAATACTAATAGCATCACTGCTAATATTCTTACTACTGCTGCAGCAGCTCCATTTACTGAGACATATCAAAACGCTAATTTCCCGGCAGATAATACATTTATCAATAACCCTGATGGAAATGATACCTGGATAAAAGGCGCCGCCGGTGGTTTTGGTAATTCCTCTTCTGCAATGAAAATACTTATGTATTATGCTGCTCCCGGAAATATTGATGAATATTATCTTCCATTATTAGATCTGACAAGCCTTAGCACAAATGCCTACGTTAATTTTGATTATGCTCATTGTGGTGTAACTGCTAGCAACCCTTCTGATCTATTAAATGTAATGGTATCAAAAGATTGTGGTGCAAACTGGGAACAAATGGGATCACTTACTGGCGCTGACCTTAATACCGCTCCTTTTACCAACTCCTATTTTACTCCAACTAAAACCCAATGGAAAACAGCTCACATTGATATAACCAAATATCTAACATCGAACAGTGTAATGGTGAAATTTGTTTCTGTAGCCGGTTCTGATGGTAACTTCATATGGGTTGATAATGCTAACGTTGGAAATTATACACAACCAACAGGTATTGTAAACGTTTCCCAAAAAGAAACAATGGGTAGTGTATATCCAAACCCATCCAAAAATGTTGCCTATATTGAGCTAAGCGATCTTAAAAACAATGCTATGTTAAAAGTAGTAGATGTTACAGGTAAAACTATGCTTTCTCAAAATGTTGCGGCAGGAAGTTCTATTCAAACTATTGATGTAACTACATTAGAGGCTGGCATGTATTTCTACCAACTGGTAGAAGGCAAAAATATCATTGCTTCTAAAAAATTAACCGTTATTAAATAAAATAGCGATTTTAAATAAAACAGGGTAGCATGAGCATGCTACCCTGTTTTATTTAAAAAATGAGTATCTTTACAGGATATAAATAATTCTCGACCATGAAAAAAGGATTACTTTCCTTGTTTATTGTATGTAGCTTCTTAGGGGGAGCATGGGCTCAAAGCCTAAAAGTGATGGGTGTTATAACTGAGACTGATATTTCAGGGAATAAGACCAGTCGTGCCTTTATTAAAAATATATCCTCTACCACACAATCTGTAAGAGTGATCAGAACTACGAACCAGCTTGCCACTGAACATCAAAGTTATTTTTGCTGGAACATTTGTTTTGGGCCATCTACCAGCACATCTGGTCTTGTAAGTATAGATCCGGGAGCTACTGACTCTTCTCATTTTCATGGTTATTTAACCGTGGGAAGTAATACTAATGGAGCTAGTACTGTAGCGTATGAATTTGTGAACGACCATAATAGCACTGATTCTGTTATGATCGTATTTAATTATAATGCAGGTGCTACCGGTATAAAAGATGTTTCTGCAAGCGAAATACCTTCCTTACAATCTCCTTATCCAAGCCCTGCAAATACCTATTCTACCATTAAGTATAACATTTCAAACGGGAAACAGGGAACGCTTAATATATATAATGCTTTAGGCGCATTGGCATATAAAACTGCGGTAGATGAGAAGCAAAATGAATATATCATTCCTACATTGCTTTTGGCTGATGGAATGTATTTTTGCACCTTGCAAGTAGATGGCAAACCAATAGCCACCAAGAAATTGATCGTGGATCATCGCAATTGATCTTAATATAGAGTACTCCAAAAGCCATGCTTAATTAAGCATGGCTTTTGTTTTTTATACCTTTGCTTCATGTTATTGGTATACTCCCCCGAATTTACCTCTCGTATAGGCTTTGCTTTTAAGCTGGTACTGGGAAATATATTAGGAGTGGATCTTAACATTACGACCAGCGAAGAAGAATTTAAAAAACATACCGGGCCAAAATTTGTATATGGAAATACCTCCGGTTTAAATGCTCCTTGTATTCCTGCTGCTGATCTTCTTTTTGAAAAAGGAATACATCCCCCGGCGATCAAGGTATCACAATGGAACGACTTGCCCATTTTTTTTACCATTGAGGGGCAAAACAAGTTACTTCCTTTTGATATTTTTGCTGCCTCCTTCTTCTTAGCTACACGCTATGAAGAGTATCTCCCTCACGAAACAGACAAACATGGCCGGTTCAAATATCAACAGAGCATAGCATTTAAACATGGTTTTTTAGAAAAACCTTTGCTGAATATGTGGGCGGAGGAGCTAAAAAGATCACTCCAAAATCTTTGTCCCACTTTGGTTTTCAGAGCTTCTTGTTTTAAATTTATTTCCACGTTCGATATTGATATTGCATATGCATACAAGGGTCGGTCATTATCAAGAACTATACAGGCTACCGCCAAGAATCTATTAAAAGGTGAATTCAAGCAAATACTGGAACGCTGGCCTGTATTGGCTGGCGCCTTGAAAGACCCATACGATACTTTTGCGCTTCAACAAAAATTACAACAGCAATATCACTTTGATCAGCGCTATTTTATCCTTTGCGGCGCCTACGGCCCGTATGACAAAAATTTGAATATAGAAACTTCTCCCGCTCAAAGATCTCTGATAAAACAGTTGGCTGAAAGATGCTCCCTAGGCCTACACCCATCTTACGCATCCGATAACCACATACATAAATTAACCGCTGAATTACATTCGTTGGAAGAGGCATCTGGAATACCCATCACCAGTAGTCGACAACATTTTCTTAAAATAAAATTCCCTGATACTTACCGAAGTCTTGTTGAATGTGGAATTAAAGAAGATCACAGCATGGGTTATCCCGATCATATCGGTTTCAGGGCAAGTATTTGTACTCCTTATCCATTTTATGATCTGCTCACCGAACAAGAAACCTCATTAATGATATATCCATTTGCTGTAATGGATAATACCATGAAGGATTATATGGGTTTAAAGCCCGATGAAGCAATTACAAAAACAAAAGCCATCATTGATCATATTGTAAATGTAAATGGCCTTTTCATAAGTATCTGGCATAATCATTCGCTGAATGAGGATAGTCAATGGAAAGGATGGTTAAACGTTTATAAAGAGACCATAAAATATTCCACAGAAAAATCTCAATGATACGACATCTAAAACATCACGAGATCAATAAACCTTTGTGGGACGAGCATCTCCAACAATGCCACAACAACAGGATATATGCTTGTTCATGGTACCTGGATGCTGCAATACCTCAGTGGGAAGCACTTGTATCAGACGATCATCAGGCATTTATGCCTCTTCCCGTATATAAAAAATTCGGACTTTCATATTTAGGTTTCCCTCCATTTACACAACAGCTGGGCATTTTCAGCCTGAAGAAAATTGAAGAGGCCCTGGTAAAAAATTTTATTGCTGCTATTCCGAAACACATTCGCCATTATGATCTTTTTTTAAATACCGGCAATAATTTTGATCTTGAAAATATAATACAGGCGCGCACCACTCAAGTATTACAGCTCAACAACCCATATGAGACCATATATGATAATTATTCTGAAAATATAAAACGAAACCTGAAAAAAAACTCTTTTTCAATTTCGGAAAACATACCTCCGCAAGATGTGGTTAAAATGTTTAAGGATGAGAAAGCTCATCAAATAAGCGATATAAAGGAATCACACTTCGCTATCCTTGAAAAAATAATGTTGCATGTGGTTCAAAACAATTTTGGAGAGTGCGTAGCTGTAGTAAATGAAAAAGGGGAAATGAAAGCCAGTGGCTGTTTTGCAAAATTTGGGAAAAGAATATATTACCTGAAAGGAAGCTCATCTGAGGAAGGAAAAGAACACGGCGCTATGCATAAATTATTAAATTATATGATTGAAAAAAATGCCAATACAGATTTTGAGTTTGACTTCAGTGGCTCTATTCACCCGGGGTTACATAGGTTTTACAAAAGTTTTGGCGCAGCGGATGAGCATTATCTGCATATAAGAGACTACAGAATGCCAGGCATGTTGAAATGGATGGTTCAGAAAATAAAATGAAATAAACGCAAAGACGCGAAGAAATTTAAAGCTATTAATCTAGTTAAAAATGCGTAAGAAGGTTGATTTTCTTGTAATAGGTTCGGGCATTGCAGGGCTTACTTATGCACTTAAAGTAGCTGAATACGGCAAAGTGCTCATCATTACAAAAGCCAATGAAGACGAGTCAAATACAAAGTATGCGCAAGGGGGAATTGCTGCCGTTACGTATGCACCTGATTCCATTCAAAAACATATTAAAGATACTTTGATATGTGGTGATGGTTTGTGTGATGAAAAAGTAGTACAGATCGTTATCACGGAAGGTAGCCAAAGAGTGAAAGATATCATTGACTGGGGCACCCGTTTTGATAAAACACCTACGGGCGAATATGACCTGGCTAAAGAAGGCGGCCATTCCGAGTTTCGCGTATTGCATCACAAAGACAATACCGGTGCGGAAATAGAACGTGCACTGCTTTCACAGATCCATGCTCATCCAAACATAGAATTAACAACACATTACTACGCAGTAGATATTATTACACAACATCATCTTGGTATAGAAGTAAACAAGCGCACGCCGGGTATTGAATGCTATGGCGCTTATGCATTAAATCTTGAAACGGGAAAAATAGACACGATCCTGTCAAAAATTACCCTTATGGCAACTGGTGGAGCAGGTCATATATATAAAACCACTACGAATCCCATTATTGCTACAGGTGATGGTGTTGCCATGGCGCATAGGGCGAAAGCGCGGGTGGAAAACATGGAGTTTATCCAGTTCCATCCCACAGCGCTTTACAACCCGGGAGAATATCCTTCTTATCTAATTTCTGAAGCAGTACGTGGTTTTGGAGCGATATTAAAAACCCGCGATGGCAAAGAGTTCATGGACAAATATGACAAGCGGGGATCATTGGCCCCACGCGATATCGTGGCACGTGCTATAGACAATGAGATGAAAACCCGTGGAGAAGATCATGTGTGTCTTGATTGTCGAAACCTGGATGCCCAGGCCTTGATAGAACATTTTCCTAATATTTATGCTAAGTGCCTTAGCATAGGAATTAATATTACCAAAGAAGTAATACCTGTTGCACCTGCTATGCACTACATGTGTGGCGGCATTAAAGTAGACATTCATGGCAGAAGCACTATTAAAAGACTTTATGCCGTTGGAGAATGTGCTTATACCGGGCTCCATGGCGCTAATAGATTAGCATCTAATTCTCTTCTTGAAGCCTTGGTGTTTTCGCACAGGGCCTATATACATTCTAGCAAGCATATCATCAATAACAGCTATAAGGAAGAAGTGCCTGATTGGAATGCAGAAGGAACCAGCCATCCCAAAGAATTGGTATTGATCACGCACAACTTGCGGGAGTTACAGGCAGTGATGAGTAATTATGTAGGCATTGTGCGCAGCGATCTTCGACTGGCGCGAGCTTTACAAAGATTAAAATTAATATATAAAGAAACAGAAGCCTTATATGAGACTACCACTTTGTCTCAGCCTTTATGCGAGTTAAGAAATCTTATTGCTGTGGGTTATTTGATCATTAAACAGGCCATACAGCGAAAAGACAACAGGGGCCTGCATTACAATACAGATAATATTACCCGGTAATTTCTATTTTTCGTAAGCTCCCATATCAGGATTGGAAGTCCTTGATCTTCCTTTAATATCAAAAGGAACCATGTTCGCAATGCTTGCATCTCCGGAATCTATAGCAGGAGAGCCATCAGCCAGCGTATAATCCCCATTGCCGGGATCCTTAAAAACAGCGATGCCTGGGTTTTTAATAATGCCTTTATAATTGGAAGTTTGGGTATCAATCTTTGGATCAATTCTTATCAGGCAATGATCGAAAGTATAATCAAATTTATTTCCGCTACCTAAAGGGTCCAGCCCCACTTCGTTCTCTAAAGAACCATATATAATGCAGTTACCAAAACTCGCAGTAAGATCGAAAGGAAGAATACTGGTTGAACCGTTTTGCAATGTTTGCTTGAGATAATTATTAAGAAACAAAAGCGGAGTTTGCCGGTTAGCATAAGGATAATAGTCGGCAAAGGTGCATTGTTTAAAATCGTAATTACCGCCTTCGGTAAGTGCGAGACAGTTCTGACTGCAATTGCTAATTACATCATTGCTTCCGGTAATGTTGAATATCCTTGCTAAAATACCCGCTCCTGTCATGTTTTTAATAATGGTGTTCGTTAATTTCAGGGCTTTAGGAGTGGCAATATTTATTGATCCGTCCTCATAAGGCAAGGGTTCTGTTTGTATGCCAATAAAGCCATTCTTGATCACCGCATAATTAATAACATTGTTTACGCTGCCTTCGTTGATCCATATCCGGTCCCATTGGCCCGGTATATCACGGTAAGCATAATCCAGCCTGTCGCCCTGGAAAACTACACTATCCTGCAGAGTGCCTTTTACCTTTAACGTTCCATACCTATATACCAGTAACCCTGCCCCGGGATGAAAATATACCTTGGTACCAGCTTCTATTGTAAGGATAGACGCACTATCCACTATAGCGTAGTTATATATCACAATTGGCTTATCCTTCGTCCAAGTAGTGTCATGTCCCTCTCTACTCGCTATTTTACCAAAAATTGCTCCTTCTCCAATTTTATAATAATTGCTCCCCCTTATATAATAAGCGTTTTGCCCCCATGCCACCAAGCCTACGGCCTTTGTATTCCCGTTCCAACTAAACATTACTGAATCGCTCACCACAAAAGGAGTTGCGCCTAAGCTTGGATTAATGGTCACTTCTACAAAGACAAATAAACTGTCTTTAGGCCCTATCTCAATGTTACTAAGGTTTTTGCCCGGCGTGCCATCCACATTGAGTCGGAAAAGCGAGCCATTTCCATGCAGGAGTGTCACCCGAGACAATACTATCTTCTTATCATTAGGATTGTATATCTTAAACCGCTTGGTGGTAGAGCCTACCGAAGTAAATACCGTATCAAAATAGACAATGCCGGTGGAAAAATTGATCTGTGCCCCGCTATCAGTAGCTACAGATTGCTCTTTACGACAGGAGCCGAAAATGGCCACTATCAGAAACCCAATAGGGATGAGGTTTTTAAGTCTCTTATAATTCATACTAAGGTAGCAAAGATAGGTTTTTATAACGCAAAAAAGGTAATTGGATTATCCTCCATTGGGCTCAATACCTTAAAAAGATTTTTGTAGAAAGTTTTTATTCCTTATCTTTGCAACCCTAAAAGTTTAAAAATTAGATACTATTACAATGAAACAAGGCATTCACCCCGATAATTACCGCTTGGTTGTGTTTAAAGATATGTCATGCGACTATTCTTTCATTTCTAAATCTACCATACAAACCAAAGACACTGTAAAATGGGAAGATGGCAACGAATACCCGTTGGTAAAGCTGGAGATATCCAACATGTCACATCCTTTCTACACAGGTAAAATGAAGCTGGTAGACACTGCAGGCCGTATTGACAAGTTCAAAACGCGTTATGCTAAAAAATCCTAATTCCCCTATTGGTTAACAATACGAAGAAAGCCATCCCATACGGATGGCTTTTGTTTTTTCTTACTTTTGTCCTGCAATAATCATTCGCATGCCCAAAAATATTATCAAGGACCAGTTTACTGAAGCTCAGAAAATACTTCAGGCTTTTATTTCTGAGGATGCCAATTTTGAGAACATAGAAAAAGCGGGCAAACTAATGGTGGCTGCACTTAAAAATGGGCATAAGATCATTAGTTGTGGCAATGGGGGTTCCATGTGCGATGCCATGCATTTTGCCGAAGAACTTTCGGGTCGCTTCCGTGATAACAGGCCGGCATTGGCAGCTATTTCCATCTCCGACCCTTCCCATATTTCCTGTGTAGGAAATGATTATGGGTATGAACATGTCTTTTCAAGATATATAGAGGCAGTGGGTCAAAAAGGAGATGTTTTATTAAGCATCAGTACCAGCGGTAATTCTCAGAATGTGCTTCATGCCATCCATGCTGCCAAAGCAAAAGGAATGCAGGTAATTGGGCTCACAGGTAAAAATGGCGGACAAATGGCCAAACTTTGCGATGTAGAAGTACGCGCCCCACAAAGCACCTATGCCGACCGGGCACAGGAAATTCATATTAAAGTGATCCATTCTTTGATCCTGTTTATTGAAAAGCAGATGGAGTAAGTGTTTTCGCATTTTTTCTTTTTCATATTTTAAATTATTTGACATTTTTTAATTCATCCCATGTTAGTAAAATCTTTTGGCAGTGCCGTGTATGGCATTAATGCCACCACTATTACCATTGAAGTAAATGTTGGCCAGGGAATAAAATTCTTTTTAGTAGGCCTCCCCGATAATGCTGTAAAAGAAAGCCAGCAGCGCATCCAGACAGCCCTTAAGAATACGGGATACCGGGTTCCGGGAAAGGAGATCACCATCAATATGGCTCCGGCAGATATCCGCAAGGAAGGATCCTCCTACGACCTGCCCATAGCCATTGGCATTTTAGCCGCCTCGGAACAATTAAAGGGGGAAAAAATAAGTGATTATATTATCATGGGTGAACTCTCTCTTGATGGAGGCCTACAACCGGTGAAAGGCGTATTGCCCATTGCCATCCAGGCAAAAAAAGAAGGCTTTAAGGGCTTTATCCTTCCCAAAGAAAATGCTAAAGAAGCTGCCATTGTAAGCGACCTGGAAGTATATGGCGCGGAAAACATCAAGGAAGTGATCGATTTTTTTAATGAAGAAGCCCTGCTGGAGCGTGTTATTGTAAACACCCGTGAAAAATTTACGCAAAGCCAATTACATGCGGATGTTGATTTTGCCGATGTTAAAGGCCAGGAAAATATTAAACGGGCACTAGAAATTGCAGCAGCAGGTGGGCACAATGCCATCCTGATAGGCCCGCCTGGCGCAGGAAAAACGATGTTAGCCAAACGACTTCCGGGCATATTGCCGCCGCTTACTTTGCACGAAGCACTAGAAACGACCAAGATCCATTCCGTAGCCGGCAAAATGAACAAGCATGTGGGACTGGTCGCTGCAAGGCCTTTCCGTTCGCCACATCATACCATCAGCGATGTAGCTTTGGTAGGCGGCGGCGGTGTTCCACAACCTGGAGAAATTTCACTTGCGCACAATGGGGTATTATTTTTAGATGAATTGCCCGAATTTAAAAGGACTGTATTGGAAGTGATGCGTCAGCCTTTGGAAGAGAGAAGAGTGACTATATCACGCGCCCGTTTTTCTGTGGAATATCCTGCCAGTTTTATGTTGATAGCAAGCATGAACCCTTGAAGTTGCGTTGGGAATCCGGGTCATTTAAAGAAAGGGTGGGTTTAGGGTTGGGGTTATAGCGAAATAGAATACTAACGTCCTCCCTTCCTATTGTTACTTTTTTTGTAATCTGTTCTACAACTACCCGTTTATTTTCATCATCCATTACGGGCCATTTCTTATACAAGTCTTTCGCTTCGTGGAGCAAATGGTTTCCATTCAACTGCTCGATTTTAAGATAGTCGAGTTCGCCTTGCAGTTCAGGCATTGCCGCCTCCAATTGCTTCAATTGTGTATCAAGCGGGTCGTAGTAGTCTTTGAAGCCGTCTTCGGGTATCTGCTTCTTATTAAATAAACTGACAATATTGTTCCGTTCTTCGCGCACACCTTTTGCCTCCGCAGTCAGGTTATTCAGTTCGTCTTCTTTTTTCTGTATATTACTGCTGGTCTTTTCCAAAAATTCGCCGATGTGATTATCCGTTAGCAGGAATTTTTGCAAATGCGAATAGTACACGAACTCCGCATCATCAATCCCGATGCTGTTATTCCCGCACGTAAAGCATCTGTATTTTTTGCTGGCTGATGGAACATACATTTTTGCTCCGCAGTGGCAGAATATAAACCCTGTAAAAAGATATGCGGCTCGCTTAACGGGTCGTTTATTGGTCTTTTCCTGTTCGTCAAGTATGCGATTGCATTCGTCCCATAGCTCTGCTGATACGATTTGCGGACAGGGCATAATAACCCACTCCGATTCAGGCTTCAACTCCCAATTTTTCTTATCACCCAAGCTCTTCGTATAGTTTGAGCGGCGTTCTCCCTTTGCCATAGGGTCGCGCAGCAGTCGGCCAATGGTCGTATCGGTAAATTGCGAGCCGTTCCGTGTTCGGTAGCCCAACTCATTCAACGTCTTTGCAACCGCGCCCTTCCTTTTGTGCTTTAGGAAAAGCTCATATATCTGCTTGCGTATCGGCGCTTCCTTTTCATCAACGATAAGCTCTTTGCCCGTCCAGCGATAGCCGAATGAGCCTTGCCCTCCTAATGGCTTGCCGAGTTTGGCCCTCACGGGCACAGATGCCGCAACCCGCGATGCGATTTCTTCGCGCTCCCATTGGGCCATTGCCGCAATCATCGTGTAGAAAAGCCTCCCTGCCGGACTGCTCGTATCAATGGCCTCCTGCAATGAAATGAGGTCGGCATTACAGCCGCGAAAGATGTCGGCGAAATCTAAAAGTTCTTTTGTGTTCCTCGCAAGGCGGGCCAATTTGGAAAAGATAATCCCCGAAATGCGCCCATGCTTGATGTCATGGAGCATTTTTTTTGTTTCCGGGTGCTCCATCACGGATTTGCCCGATACCGCTTCCAAGTGATACACGACTTTAACCTCCCAATCACGCGATTCAGCGTAATAGCGAGCACGCTGTTCATGATGCTCAGGCGATTCACCCCTTGCTTGGTCTTCAGTGCTTACCCTTATCCAAATGCCGACTGCTTTCTTTTCCATGCTCCCTCTTTTTCAGAGTTTTCCCGGTGTGGGCCTCATTTTTAAAGAATTCCTCTATGCTAATACTATGAACATTCAATATCTTCATAAGTGTTTTAATGGTAATGTTCGTTTTACCCTTTTCTATCTTCCAGTACATCATGCGGCTGATGTCATATTCTATGGCAAAACTTTCATAGCTCGTATAGCCTGCCTTAATCCGTAATTGTTTTAGTTTTTCTCCTATCTGTACTAATACTTCCGTTTCACTTTTCATGGCTGAAAAGTGAAAATTATCTTTCCGTAAAATTACACTTTATTTGCATACACTTTATATTGTGTGATTATTTTATATCTTAGCCCCCGAAACTTTAAAACGAAATCACATGAAAAAACACCTGATAATTCTTGCCTGCATCGGCGGGTTATTCTTCTTCGGCTGTTCAAAAAGCGACAACCCGCAGCCTACGCCGACCCCATCAGTTGCCACACCTGCCACCAAAGGAACGTGGCAGGTGTCCTACGCGAATAGCTCTACAAGCAACACACTGAGCGGCACTGATGCTTCATTTGACGCGCAATCAGGGAAATCATTTTGGGTGTATTTGGGCAACGCGACAACGAACTGGTTTCAGATTTTTATTGCGGGAAAAACAGACATCGTTCCGGGCATGACATTTCAACTGAGTGGGTATAGTCCCGGTCAGGCAGCTATCATGTATTTGGGAAACGACAAAACGCTGAACTCTCAAAGAACCCTCATGGCTGGTGGTACGCTGACGGTTACGGCCGTTGAGAAATCAACCACGCCGAAGGTGTCAGGTACATTTGCTTACAGCTTTTTGGATGCCTTCAATATCCAAACCAATGTTACCGGCACATTCACCAATGCTCAATAGCCCTTTTATTTTTCAATATCTAACCCTTTAAACTTTGCCTCATGAAAAAGCCTTTAATGGCCTGCGGGTCGGCATATACCTTGCGGGTAGCCTGTTTCGTAATCAGTCCACTTTTTATAGGCGGGCTGATTTACTTGCTTGGCAGAAAAAGCAGGGTTTTATTTATTAACTTGCTTCATCTTCCTTATTTGCCAAAGGCTTCCCTAATTGGCTGCTACCAAGTTCCTGATTTCCTGTGGCTTTTTGCACTCATCAATCTGTTGTCGCTCATTTGGCATACCAATACAACTGCTTTTATCACATGGACACTGGCAGTGGTACTACTGGCACTACTTTCAGAATTTGCCCAGCGCTCTAAGCTAATCTCGGGCGCATTTGACTGGCTTGATATTATAAGCTACGGGCTTGCCTTTGGTAGTGCTGTAACCCTTCATTTCAAAACATCAAAAACACATATTGCATGAAAACAAAACAACACCTTCTCTCTATTGCGGCCTGTGTACTATTCGCACTTCTTTTTATCGCAAGCGCTACGCAAAATCGTGTACCGCAAACACCCGTCAAAGTAGCTACGTATGATTATACCCCTCCAACTACGCTGCTGAGTAAATCATCTAAGGTGGCATTGCTGTTGCTTCACCCGCAGTACGCAAGGAATTTTAAATATTCCGGCATTGATGTATTCAGCACATTTTCAAAAAGCATGGTGGCGGATTTTAACGAACTCCTTATCGCCAAAGGCTATTCCGTACGCGGGCCGTATGAAATCTACGATGCGGTTGTCTATAGTGATAAAAAAGAAACCGATCTGATGCTCGAAGTGGAAATTGACTTGAATGTGAATACCACCAATGCTCTTTGGACATCGGAACTCATGTACGGCTATCCGCAGAGCAGGTATGTGTATAAATTGAACGGCAACATTGTTCTTTCCGGCAAGGTGAACCTGACGGCATCGGAGCCGCTGACCAGAGAGAAGCTGTGGGCTAAATCTATTCCGCTTGCGCAACAAGACATTGGCGTTGCCAGTGAAGCAACATACGATTTACCGAATAACTGGGAATTGGCGTTCAGAAAAGACCCGGGCATTATCAACCCTATTACGAATGTATTGGAGGGAATGTATAAATCAGTATTCGCTACTGCATGGGGAAACCTTGACCCGAATGAGTTGGAGCCGCTGAAAAAACAGGTGGATGAGATTAGGGAAAAGAAAAAATATTAAATATTCTAACCCTTTAAACTTGGCCTATGAAAATTTATTTGTAGGATTGTGCGTTGAAAAGATTATGAGGGATAGCCTGTTGGAGAATGGAGAGTGCCGGGGTAGGATTACTCCGGCATACACTCCCGAAATTAATCCATCATCCCATGCTTTTGAGCCCATTTCAGCAGTCCTATCGGGCTTTTCACGTTCGTCTTATCAAAAATCCTTAACCGATAGCCTTCCACTGTCCGCTTGCTCATATTCATTTTTTTCGCAATATCTTCGTTGGTATCTTCCATGCAGATATAGAGTGCGATTTGCCTTTCCTTTTCTGAAAAATCCGCGGGAGTAGGACTGTCCGCAGAGTTGTGATTTACTTTTTCATAAATGAGCTTGTTTATTTCTTCCGTAAAATGGTATCCGTTTTCCATTACCATTTTGATAGTGGTTCGCAACTCCGGGAAATCCACGTGTTTTGACAAGTAGGCATTGCAGCCTTTTTCAACCAAATCAAGAATTATTTTTTCTGATTCGTTCATAGAAAGAACGATGAACTTGATATTCGGATGCGTCTTTTTAAGCCGCATCATGCTTTCTTTACCGCTCATCACGGGCATTTCAATGTCGAGCAAAATAACTTTTGGATTAAGCGCTGTCGCCTTTTCAATCAACGCTTGTCCATTTTCAACTTCATCAACTACGACAATTTCCTTATCATCTTTAAACCGCGCTACCAAGCCATCCCTAAAGATAGGATGGTCTTCGGCAATGATAATCGTAATGCGGTTCATTGGCTTATTGTGCTTCGTAGAACACAAAGATAACGGAGTTTCGTGTAACAAGCAACAACGTACTTCTACGCAGAATGTTTGCGTAAAAGTACGCATGAAAATACCGTAGTGCTACTATTGCAGAGGATAGATGTAAACATTAGGTTTGTGGTGAACAATCTAAAATAATTGACAAATGAAACAAACAAAAACAATTGTGATGCTCCTATTGGCAGGTATGAGCATTTGCCTGTTGGTAAAAACTGCCAATGCACAATCTTCTTCATCTGGTGGTGGAGAGTTTATTCGCAATGCGGGCCAAATAACCGATGCCGCTGGCAACGCACATCCTGAAATACTCTATGCCTCGAATGGCGGGGGTGCAGAACTCTTTATTGCGCAGGATAAGATAAGCTACGTATTTTCTTCTGCGCTAGATGCACCTGAGAGCGACCAAAATAAGGTCATTCGTGTTGATATACAGTTTCTCAATACAAACCCCGGGGTGCAAGTAATAGGGCAAAATCCTATAGCAGGAGTGCTCAATTATTTTTTACCGAGCGGTGCGCATTCAAATGTTGGTTCATTTCAGCAAATTAAATTCCAAAATTTGTACAACAACATTGACTTGGTGTTAAATGTAGCCAACGGTAATCCAGTATACGATTTTGTTGTGCGAAATGGAGGCAATATCCATGATATTCAATTTGCATTTGATGGAGCTGTCAATGTTATTATGGACAACACAGGAATTACAGCACAAACACCCTTTGGAAATATTGCTTTGCCTGTTCCTACTATTACGAACAGATTAACCTCTGGTCTAGGTATTCAAATTCCCACTACTTATACAAGAGTGGGATCTACATTTAGCATTAACACCCAAGGATTAACGCTCTCTAATAACTTAGATATCCTTTTGGGAGTTGGGATAGGAATTTCTTTCGACTATAGCAGTTTGATTCAATGGACTTCATTCTATGGAGGCGGAGGAAGTGAACATACAACAGATGTTGTTACAGATGCAGCCAATAATATATATATGGTTGGTTACACCGAAAGCAACACTTCATTTCCGGGAGCCACAGGCAGTAAGCTTGTAGGTAATCGTGGAAATGGGGATGCTTATGTAGTGATGTTTAATAATGGCGGTGCCCGGCAATTTGCCACCGTGATTGGTGGCAGCGGGTATGATTTTGCAAAATCAATAGCCGTTACATCAACTTCTTCATCTGTTCAAGTATTTGTAACTGGAGGAACAGCCAGTAGTAATTTTTTCTCCTTAAACAAAAAAGGGGGCGCGCCAGCACAAACGACCAAGCAAACTGGCGGCCGCTTCAGTGCATATGTTATACAAATAGATGCTACTAATCCATCTTTACCTACGTTTGGCGCGCCTATATGGAGCACTTATTTCGGTGCAGGAAGTACGACGAGTTGCTATGGTACTACTATAGCATTTACCGGCACAAATACACTTACCATTGGCGGTGTGCTTGAAAGTACGAACGGCTCAATTTCAGGCTTTCCCTATCAAAACAACCTAAATACAGGCGCATTAAATAACACGTCTTTTTTGGGCGGTTTTAGCGACGGCTTTCTTGCACAGTTTGGTGTAGGCAAATGCAATTTGAGCTGGTGTACTTCTTTAGGTACTGCCGGCCCTGACGGTGTAACAAGTATTGCCTATGACAATAGCGGCAACTTATTTGTACACGGGTACGCTGGTGCGACAGGGTTTCCTTCTGTTGTGCCCACAGGAGCCTATACGCAAAACTATATGCCCCAAAGCAGTTCGAGTTTTGACCCAATAGATGGAATAGATGCGACGATTACAAAATTGGATAATCAAGGAGTGATTCAATGGAGTACGTATTTAGGAGGAAGTTTTGGAGAAGCTCCTTATAGAGCGGGCATTGCAGCGAGTGGGTCCTCTTTCAATAGTGGGCTGGATATTTTTAACCCCTCTCCCGTTGCTTCTGCCACAGTACCTGTAACGTATGCATTTTTAGGAGTAGCTTTCGGCCCGCATTCAGTTGATTTTGATGCCAACAATAATGTATATATAACAGGCACTACGAGAAGTGCTGATTTCCCAAAAACGACAGGATCGGTTATTCTTGCTGTAAATGCATATGTGTGCAAGTTTAACAACAATGGTGTATCAAGCTATCGTTCTGTTTTTGGTGGCAACAATTGGATTACTATGGGTATGGGTCTGAGTGTCGACAGAACAAACAATCATCTCATTATTACCGGATCAACGAATAATGATGTTGATTTCCCAATTCAAGCTGCATCAAGTTCATATAACCAAGGATCATTTGGCAATAAGGCACCTTTTGCTCCTCGGGGCGAATATGCTGGTTCGGATGGATTTTTTGCGGGGTTTGACTTAAATGGCAATCGCTATTGGAGCACTTATTTCGGAGGAGCTAATACCGACATCTGCCGTGCCGTATCTGCTAAGTTTGGAGTAACTTCTTTCAGTGGGGGCACATCAACTCACATAGCTTCAGTTGGAGACAAGAATTTGCCTGTCGCAGCTAGAGCTGGAGCATATAATCAATTAACCAATGCAGGCCTTTCCGATGGATTTATTGGAACTTTTAGTGTGAATCAAATTACTGTTAAATTCTTTCGTGAAGGTAGCTTCGACAACAATGAGAAGTCAGCGAATGATGTTATACAAACCTTGCATATACAACCCAATCCAGTAAGTGATAATCTTTATATAGCCCTGCCTGAGAATGCAAAAGGAGGGGTATTAGAACTTTATAATACATTGGGCCAAATGGTATACAGCGAACGTATTGTTGAAGGAAACACCACCCAAACTGTAGGAGTAAACAACCTGTCAAAAGGGATCTATATGCTCCGTTATACCAGTGGAGAAGAAACAACAACACAAAGGATTGTGAAAGAATAACATATTGATTTTACCCAAGGGCAAAGAGAAATTTTTGCCCTTGGGTATTTTTTTGTATTTTTACTATAGAAATTTTTTACACGGTTACTGGTATATGAAGAAGTATTACTATTTGATCATCTGTTTTGCCTTAGCCCAAGCATTTTCCTCGGCGCAAACACTCCTTCCCCTTGGTAAAGGATTCAGTTCTCAAGTGCTTACTGTTTTTGTCGATTCAACAACAGGCACAGTTTATGCGGGAGGCCAGTTTGCTAAAGAAGGAAAAAATAATTATACAAGAGGAATTGCTCAGTGGAATGATTCAGCATGGAAACGTATGGGTGGAGGATCGGGACTAACGGTTCCCACTGCTGATACTTCAAATTATGCTCATGATGTTACTACAATAATAAAATATAAAGACACCTTATATGCTGGAGGCTATTTTGATAGCATGGACAGCGTTGCCAACACTAAAGGCGTAGCACAATGGACGGGTACTCAATGGCGGAGTGCGGGCGGAGGTCTTCCATGCTGTCCAGTATATGATAGTGCAGGTAAGATTAGCTACTATAGAGGGGCTCTAAATGAATTAATGATATATAACAACTTGTTGTATGCCATTGGAGGAATGGATACGGCAAACACAATAGCCGTATATCAGGGCTCTAGCTGGACTCCTTTATCAGCGGGGAATAGCAGTCATTTTATCCTTAAGAAAAATACAGATTTTGTAGAATTATACACCGCACGCTACTACAATAAAGACCTCTATGTTGGCGGTAATTTTTATACAAGTTATACCCCCGTGCTTCAAGATTTAGGCAAATGGGATTCTCTTCAACAGAAATGGGTAAAAGTCGGACAAGGCTTAAGCGGGAATCTCAGTACCGTCAATTGCCTGTATACTTTTAACAACGAGCTATACGTAGCAGGGAGCTTTTTTCAATCATACGGCGATGTCTGCAATGCCGTTATGAAATGGGATGGCAGCCAATGGGTTTGCTTGGGAAATGGATTTGATAATGATGTAACCGATCTGGTGAGTTTAGACGGAAACTTGTACGCCCTTGGCGGATTTACCCAAGCATTCGGTGTACCTCATACTTCGTATATTGCCCGATGGGACGGCACTCAATGGCAAAGCATCGGCATTGCTGAGCTTGAATATAAGACAACACAGCCTCGTGCTTTTTTACTTAACAAAGGCTTTGCATACAAAGGCTCGCTCTATATAGCGGGAGATTTTGATTTGCAGAACAGGGGGGGATCAAGCGGCTACTACAATGACGGCGTAGCAGTATATAACCCAAATGGTGTAGGCATAGCTACTATCACTGCCATCACATCTTTGCAAATAACCATTTCACCTAACCCCTTCAATGATCTTGTCAGCATAACCCTACCAGATATGCTTCCCGAAGGCACGATAGAAATATTTAATGTTCCCGGTCAGGAAGTGTATAAAAGCACTGTGAGCAACAGAGGTGTTCAAATAAACACAATGAATTGGCCTCGGGGAATGTATGTAATTAAGTACTCATCTGCGAAAAAAATAAGCACCCTAAAAATGGTGAAAGAATAAAAATCACATTATGAAATTATATATTGTATCATTTTTTACTATCACATTTTGCATAACAGATTCTTTACATGCTCAAACTAGTGCATCATTGGATACAAACAATGTTTCATCTTTCATTCGCAACGATGGGATGCTCTTTTTAAATGGCGGCACACAGCAAGGAAATTATTATGTTCCAAAAAATGGATCGGTAAGCTCTTTTTACTCGGGTTCATTATGGGTGGGCGGATTAGATGAGAATAAGCAACTGCACGTCGCAGGGCAATTGTATAGAATGTCAAACAAAGCCGATTTTTACTCCGGCCCTGTTGCTTCCAACTATACATTGTCGGCCTATGCGACGAAATACAATAGGGTATGGAAAATAACAAAACAACAAATTGACAATCACAAAATCAATTACAATCAAGGCGGGTATCAAATGCCCTCAGTCATTGCTTCATGGCCGGGCAATGGAAATGCTGGCAATGGCGAAGCAAGCCAATTAGCGCTCTACAAAGATGTGAATAATAATGGGGTGTATGATCCGCAAAATGGCGACTATCCCATTATCAGAGGGGATGAAGCCGTTTTTAGCATTTTCAACGACGATAGTGCCCATACTGAAAGCACCGGCCAGCGAATGAAAATTGAAGTCCATTGCATGGCCTATTCTTTCAATCTGCCGAATGATAGCGCATTAAAAAATACAACGTTTATCAACTACACTCTATATAATCGCTCCACACATGACTACGATTCTTTATACCTAGGCAATTTTATGGATTTTGATATTGGCTCGTATAATGATGATTACATCGGCTGTGATAGTGCTCTCAATATGTACTATGCATATAACGGCTTTGCAAATGATGGGCTCTATGGCGCTCATCCTCCTGCGCAGGGCGCCCTCTTCTTAAATGCAAACTTGAGCACTTTCTTTTTTTTTGGAAATGTTGATGATCCGACCAATGCTCCCGCATACTATAATTATATGAAAGCCATTTGGCCTGATGGTACGCACATGACTTTTGGTGGTAATGGCTATGGTGGAACGAATAAGGCACATTATATGTATTGTTCTGATTCTACGACTACACGTCCTCCATGGAAAGAAGAAGCACTAGGCAACCAACCTGGAGACAGGCGAGGTGTGGGAGCAATCGGTCCTTTCAAATTTCTTAAAAACAATAGCTTGTGTGTGGATATCGCGTTGGTGTTTGCGCGTGATTACAACAATGGTCTTTCGGTAAAAAAATTAAAACAACTTACACCGCAGGTACAACAATTTTATACTGCTCAAAACTTTCAATGCCCCTCTTTAAAAACAGGTATTGAGAGTTTAACAACTATGCTGGGCAATGAAACATTAACGATCTACCCAAATCCGTTTAATCAAATCACTACTTTAAATTACAAACTTCCTGTAAGTATTAGAACAGCCTTTTTAAGAGTTTATGACATCAAAGGCTGTATGATATATTCTCACTCCTTAAACTCACAGGAAAACAGTTTAAATATCTCTGCCAACGATTTTGAAAATGGGGTGTATTTGTATGGGATAGAAGGTGAAAATTATACAACCGCTAAAAAGAAAATGGTGGTGGTGAAATAATTATGGATACAGAAAATATGTACGATAAATTACGCAAAGAATCTTGGGATAAAGCACTTAAGTCGTTTGGTTACTCATATATTTTTAGTGAAAAGGCAAAATTCTACAGTAGAAATATGACTTACATAACCACGCTCGGAATTCTTGTGCCATTTTCTGTGGGGGCGATAGCCGTTGGATACGGGATTACAAGCGTATTAAAATATGCTCTTCTACTTGCAGCACCCTTGGGTGTTCTTCAGCTTTTATTATCCGTGTTGGCAGTTACCTTTAAATGGGAAGGTAAATTGTCTTACGCCTATGAAGCTACAAAAGACCATGCCATTTTATCTGAAGAATTCAGAAAAATTGCAGACCGTCCACCAAGTGATTATTCTGAATTTACCAGACAATTTGACTTAATAGAAACAAAGCTGATTGCGCGACTAAATCAAGATGCAAACTATACAATAAAAGAAAAGGAAAATAGGAAAGGTATGCGTTATGGATTAAGACAATTTCAAAGAGAATGTGTGGGGTGTAAAAAAACGCCTCTATCAATGGAATCAACTGATTGTAATGTTTGTGGAAAATTTTAAAATTCAATAACTAAACTAAATAATTAAAATTATGACCAACAACACCCAAAAAATTCTTAGGGCATATTATGAAATGCCAGACAGTGAAAAAAACGAATTTAAAAAAGCAATTACAGAGTTTGAAAGCAAGGGATACTCTGAACGAAGAAGCATGAGTGAAAACCTTAGCAAAGCTCTAAACCTTGGGCCGTTGAGTTCAAATGGTTGCCCTGTGTGTGGAAAATAAAAAAATGGTGGAGCTATTGGCTAGCTGGCAATAATGTAATAACATGGACTTTTTAGACTGGTTTTTTGGAACAGGCGAAAATACACGCAAGCGAGTTTTTATAAGTTTTGCAATTGAAGATGCTAAGTATCGTGACCATTTGGTATATCAAGCTAGGAAAAAAAATTCCCCATTTGACTTTATTGATATGTCGGTTAAAGTAGAATGGAATCAAAAAGTATGGAAGGATAGATGCAGAACAAAAATTAGGCGATGCGATGGTGTGATTGCTCTCCTTAGTAAAAACACATATCAGGCAGGAGGAGCAAGATGGGAAATGAAATGTGCAAAAGAAGAAGGGGTAAAAATAATTGGTATGCATATTAAAAAAGATGATCGTGGAGCAATTCCCCCAGAATTAGAAGGCAAAAGAGTAATTCTGTGGAGTTGGAATAATTTAGAAAGATTTATTAATCAACTATAATTCAAAAATTGATGGCAAACCCAAGAGCATTCATCAGTTTTGACTTCGACCATAATAGCGATGAGAAAGTTCTTTTCGCGGGACAAGCAAAGCATTCAAAGACACCTTTCAACATCGAGGATTGGAGTTCAAAATCTCATTTACCTCAAAGTCAGTGGGAAAAATTGATTGAAGAAAAAATAAACAAGTGCAATATGCTCATTGTTCTTGTTGGGAAATATATGGCTTCTGCATCAGGTGTGGTTAAAGAAATTTCATTTGCAAATAAAAATAATATCCCGGTATTTGGGGTTTATGTAGGCGGAGCAAATGCTTCAAGTAATTTACCTCAAGGGCTACAAAGAAACAGAACCATTAATTGGGAATGGGATAAAATTGCTTCCGCTGTTAACCAAGTGATGAAAGAAGGAAAAAACAAATAGTTAGTAGAGATGAAAGAATGGTTATATTGAATTTTAATGAATAAATTCTCTTATGGGGATATACAACAGCGATTACTTAAAAAGTATAGCATCAGAAAAGAGAAGATTATTTGAACAGAAGCTATTCAGCCTCAGAAATACAACTCCAACTGAATTTGACATATTCCTTTCACATAGCTTTCTTGATAAAGAGGAAGTTCAAGGACTTTATCAAGAATTAACCGATTTTGGGTATACTGTTTATGTGGATTGGATTATTGACCCGAATCTTGATAGAACGAATGTAACTAAGGAATCTGCTACCTTGGTTAGAAAGAGGTTAAAAGCATCCAAATCACTTCTATTAGCCATATCTACAAATGTATCTATTTCCAAATGGATACCATGGGAACTTGGATATATAGATGGACATACAAATAAATGCGCTATTATTCCTGTTTCTAAGGAAAGAATAGCCCCAAAATCATTCAAGGGAAGCGAGTATCTTTCCTTATATCCTTTTATAAAAAAACATCCAATACAAGGGACTGGCAAGGATGAGTTATGGGTAATTGAAAGCGAGCATAATTACTCCATTTTAAATTTGTGGATTAGAAATGGAATCATTTTAGAAAATAGAGAAATTAATATTTTTGAATTATGAGAAAGGCGCTAATTGTGGGAATTAATAACTATCCAACGTCTCCACTTCGTGGATGCATTAATGATGCTTCAGCATTTAGTGGATTGATTACAACTAATGGAGATGGTTCTCCAAACTTTGATGTCAAATTAGAAACCGATGTTCCCACTAAAGCAGCCTTGAAAGCCTTAATCGTTGAATTATTTAGCGGTGATTCCGATACAGCACTATTTTACTTTTCAGGTCATGGCTTCATAAACGACATAGGCGGATACATAGTTACCCCTGATTACGCGCCACATGATGAGGGTGTTTCAATGGATGAGATGCTTAATATTGCTAATAATTCGAAAGCTAAAAACAAAGTAATTATTCTCGATTGCTGCCATTCAGGTGCTTTTGGTTCTTCGCAAGTGGCTGGAGGAAAAGCGCATATCGCGGAAGGTGTCTCAATTCTTACCGCAAGTAGAGACAAAGAACCTTCTTTGGAAATAAATGGTCATGGGGTTTTTACGAATCTATTGTTAGATGCTATACGAGGTGGTGCAGCAGACCTTAGAGGACATATCACGCCGGGAAGCATTTATGCATACATTGACCAAGCGCTAGGACCATGGGATCAAAGACCAGTATTCAAAACAAACATTACAAGGTTCACATCTTTGAGAACAATTTCACCACAGGTGCCGATTGAAATTTTAAGAAAGCTCATCGAATACTTCCCAACCCCTGAAGATAAATTTGCTTTAGACCCTTCTTTTGAAGACACTAACGCACCAATGGTTGACCATAAAGTCATTGAACCACATGCAAAAACTGAAAATGTTGCAGTATTTAAACATCTTCAAAAATTTCAGGGAGTGGGTTTAGTTGTTCCAGTGGATGAGCAATTCATGTATTTTGCTGCAATGAATTCAAAATCGTGTAAATTAACAGCATTAGGCTATCATTATTGGAGATTGGTAAAAGATAAACGGATATAAGTATCATCACTATTTTCAGATAGCGTCTAAAAAAGTACAGTAAAAACGAAAGGCATGTTTGAAACCATAGAAGCATATTACAAATATATTGAAGCAGACGCTGAATTACTAAACGATTTTAATCTTTCAAAGAAGATTGCGGCCCTTCGTGATAAAACCGAAGATAAAGAGTTAAAATCCCATTGCTCTTATGAGTTGTTTTTTTCGGACTTCACAATGGAAAATGGACAGGTAAAGCCTCATCTGACGTATGCTGATGGGCAGAAATATCCGAATCTTGATTTATATGAAGACGATTTTAAATACATAAAATTAAGAGCAGAAAAAGTTAAAAATCCAAAATATAAAGCAAAATATAACCATCTTCTTTGGGGCAGTAAACACAAGCGTAACGATTATGCTAAATTGGCGGTTGATAATTATTTTTCATTCTTGAAAAGTGTATCTATTCCGTTGAGTGATAACTTATCTCATCACGCTTTTGAAAATTATTTCAAAAATGCCTTTATCCTCAGCCAAAGTATAAATTATAAAAAGGAAGATATTCTGCAGTTCTTAATTTCAATCTTAGGCACGAAAAAAATAAATGGCTACAAGGAATATTCGCTAATGAAATTTGTTGCAGAAGAAGGGAAAAAAATAGATACTGTTGTTTTTCAAACCTTTTTTGATTATTCAAATAAGGCAATTGATAATTCAATCCATTCTGATTTTGTTGGAGAATATTTACAGTTGCTAATAATTCTTTGTCAAAAATTAAAAATTTCCACAAAACCGTATCATAATAAATTAGCTGAGTTTCATATTGCACAATCAGAAAATCGGGAAGAAAGTTTTGTTGTCCACGACTTCTATTTGAAAGCATTGACCCAATATCAAAAGGCCGGAAATAAAGAAAAAATTGAAGAAGTTACTGTATTGATAGAGAAAGCAAAACGAACTGTAAACTTCAAATCAATGAAAGTGGAGCATACTGATGAAAGATTACAAGAGCTTTGGGAAACAATAATTAAAATAACCGATAAATTGACGGAAGAAGGCCAGAGCAAGGATATTTACCAATATATTATGCTTTCCCAAAATATTTTCCCAAAAGCGGAATCCCTGAATAAAAATGTTCGTCCCGTGATGTTTGACATTATGAGTGTGATGACTTTTGATATTAACAAAAATGTCAATAGGAAAGAGAAAAGTGGCATCAACCCTTATTTTTTATACATTCAAAACTTTTCTATTCAACATTTATGGCTGATTTTCTCAAAAGGAATTAAGAACGGTAAAGTATCATTTGAATCCTTGGTAGATTTTTTGAAAACTCATTCTTGGTATGGACAAGATTTTACTTTCTTAAATGCTGATGACGAGCTTGAAGGTTTTAACTGGATAGAATTGTTATCACCATCTTTATTGAGTTTTTTAACTCAATCAGAAATTGACATCAAACTAAATAAGAATAGCAATCAAGGATATATTTTAGCCATTGATTCCTTGGTAATAAAATTTGAAGGACTGCTGCGAGAGTTTTCGAGGAACATTGGCGCTCAAACCATAGAAATTAAAGAGAATGGAACTGAGGAGCGAATTTCATTCGACAAATTATTGGAAAATGAAAAAATAAAGGCAATTATTCCAAAAGGTGATATTGCTCTTTTTAAATTTCTTTTCACAGCAGATGGAATGAACTTGAGAAACAATATTGCCCATTGTTTTTACCAGACAAGAAATTATTCAGCAGGCACAATGTTTTTACTGATAGCGGCACTCTTAAAACTTGGTAATTATAAATTCAAACCAAAAGAATGATTAATTATAGACCCGCAGGGAATTTTAATAATCTCTTAGAGTTTTAAAAAGGCCCTCCTGTCCATTTTTCTCTGGCTCTGAAATATGCACTCTCCCGAATATTTCCTGCTCCACATCATACCTCCGTTTGTTGTATTTCTTCCGCGATAGCACAATCACTTCTTCTTTGTGATTCTCCACGTACTTCGGCAATGGCAGGGTCAATGCACTGAACGGCTTGCTGGTCGCTCCGTCAATCTGCAATTTCAGATAAATGGAATACTTCGGCAAAGTGATTAAATCTTCTTCATTGAATACAGGGTAAAACTCTTTCGCCAAATACTTCGCATCTTCCGCACCTACCCGAAATGCAATCATCGTGCCCACGTTACCGAATACTGCCGCCCGTATATCTTCATGCAACTGTTCGATGTATTGGTGGGTTAAGAATATGGAGAGGCCATATTTGCGGCTCTCCGAAAGCATATCGGCGAAAGATAGTGTCATGAAGCTGTGAGCTTCATCTACGAATAAATAGAAAGGTCTTCGAGTGTGTTCTTCTTTGGTAGTGCGGTGGAGAGCTGCTAACTGAATCGAGGTTAAAATGATACCTCCCAAAAGAGCTGATGTATCTTCGCCGATTTTCCCTTTGGCGAGATTCACGATTAATATTTTGCCCTCATCAAGCATCTGCTGTACCCGAAAACCCCTTGTCTTCTGCCCGACGATATTCCGTAGTGTCCCGCTGGTCAAAAATGCTCCCATTTTGTTTAAAATAGGTGAAATGGCTTCCGACCTCAATCCGGGCGACAACTTCTCAAATTCATTTCTCCAAAAGGCAATGATGTGGGGGTTGGTAACATAGTGTAAGACGTGATTGCGAAATGAAGGGTCGGTCAAAAGCGGCTGGATGTCTAAGAAGGTAGCATCAGGAAATTCCAACAATGTCAGCAAACAGTGTTTTAAAATGTAGTCCAATCTTGGCCCCCAGAAGTCGGGCCACAATTTCTTAAAAGTGGAAAGCAGACCCAATGCCACAAGGTCTCGGTGGTCGGGGTGTACGCCATGCAAGGGATTGAAGGCAATGGGAAAATCGCTGTCGGTAGCATTGAAGTACACCACGTCGGCAATGCGCTCATGAGGTATGTAATTCAAAATGGTTTCTGCCAAGTCGCCATGCGGGTCTATGATTCCTACACCCTTGCCTTGCTGAATATCCGCAATTGCCATATTGAGCAACAACGTACTTTTTCCTACGCCTGTCTTGCCGATTGCATATATGTGCCCGCTTCGGTCTTTGTCGTAGATGCCGAAAGGTTGCTGATTGTTGCGCCAGTTGGTCAGGCCTATTGGTGTGATTTGTGTCTCGCTGTTCATATATGATTACGATACGCGAGAAACGGAAGCTTTGTAACGATGCAGCAAACCCTATTGGCAGGAACTTTGGATATGCTGTAATATTTCCTACTCGTAGGAAATATTACTTGGTGGACTGTGAATATGGTTGGTGTATGATGTATACAGAGAAGCGAACAATGACAGCGAAGGAAAAATTACGGATTGGGATTTTCACCTTGTTTTTCTTCTGTTTCTTTGAGTAAAGCTCGAACTTCTTGTAAACTGTATCTTATTAAATCATGCCTTTTAAGTAATTCTGGAAACCAAACCGCGGGGTCACCCGAGGTAAGTAGAGGGATTTTCAACGCATCGAATCCCATTTTAGGCTCGCACGTAAAGCTATTTCCGAAAAGTGTCAGTTCTGAAAACGCAGTTTTGATAAATATAATCTTTTCTTCCGGCTCTGCCTTGTCATACAGCGGATAGAGATAGTCTACATATTTTGAAAGCTCCAAAGCATCTTGTATCACTTCCCGCGCGGGTGTGCTACATTCCTGCATTTCGCGGAATAATTCGTTATTCCTGTCTTGCAGCTTGGCTTCATCATCCGCAAATGATTGAGGCGTGTATGTTCCTGCCATAAGCAAGGCAATTTTATTCTCATACAGATAGGCCAATTTCTCCTGCACAGCGACCTGTTCCTTTTTCAACCCTTCGATATATTCCAAGCGATGCTTTTCAAGGTTCGCAATACCTGTATCCAATTCGGCGGTGAGATGGCTGATTTGCGCTTCGGTAAAGCCCAATGTGCTGAATTTCTTGCCGACTTCTTTTTCGATGTAGTCCCTGTTGATATTGCAATTACTATTCGTACATTTTTTAATACAGCGCACGCTGTAATACGTGAAGCCTTTTTGTTCGTAGGGAGTATAAACTCTTTTGCAGTCTGTACAACGCACAAGGCCGCGATATGGCAAGTCGAGCTTGTCGGTGTAATGGACGCTTGTCTTTCGTGAATGTAAGCGCGTTTGGACGCGGCTAAACAACGCTTCATCAATGAGCGCTTGGTGACTTTTGCTTTTTACCTGCTGGCCGTCAGGGCCTAATATCTTGCCCGTATAGAAAGGATTGGTCAGTATGTCATGGATATTCTTACTGTTAAGAGGACGGCATACGGGTTCGAGAATAATCTCATCATCGCTCAATAATTCTTCTTTAGTTCTCGGTCTGCGTACAGGCGGCATAGTCAAGCCCTGTGCGGCAGAGAAACGTACCAAATCAGAAAGGCTCCACGTTCCCTCATCATATTTCTCAAAAAGCTGTTTGATAATCGGCGCGCGTATCGGGTCAAAGGGCTTGTTACGCGGATCGCCCAAGTTCAAATAGCCCACAGAGGCTTTATACGTGCAAATGCCGTCCTCGCGGAGCTTGCGGGTAGTATTGGCTACTTTCTCTCCGATTTGGCTCGAATAATGCTGTGAAAACATGCCGTCCATGCCCATGTGAAGCATGCCGTTGCTTGTCTGTTCATATTTGGCTTGGACGAAATGCACGTCCACCCGCTTCATAAGCTTTTTTATAATTTGATTGTCAGTGTCGTTGCGGCTTGCTCTGTCCCAACAGAGGAAAATAACCCCTTTGAAATTGCCGCTCAACAGAATTTGTAGCATCTTATGGAATTTCGGACGCTCGATGCGGAACTGCACTGTGCCGTCTTTACCGATGGTGAAATAGTCGTCTTCTTTAAAACCAGTGTGGCGCTCCGTAATGATACCCCCTGTGCAAAAACTGGGAATATCCACTTGAGCAATCGGCAGCCTGTTTGCAAGGGCGTAGGTAATCGCTTGGCCTTTTTGGAAGCTGATAGAGTTCTTTTGGTTCTTTGCATCATCAGTGCTTTTGCGAGTGTATATGAGATATGCGTTTTTAGCTACGGGGATAGTATCTTTCATATGCCTTCACCATACGCTTCTTGCTTTAGTTCTGCAAGCAGTTTTTGGCGGTGGGCTTCGAGGTCAAAACCTTCCTTTTCTAAACGGGTATATACCTTTTTTAGCACCGCGAAAAAAGCGGCAAGGTTGGTGAGTTCTTCTTCTGTGTACTGGCGGGTGGGTTGTTGCATGGTAGTGATATACTACCTGCTGTATTGCAATGGGTAACTGGGTAAAAGTTCCTGTTTACAGGAAATTTTGTGAGCGATCCTTCATATTCACATACAAAGAACCGAAAAGACAAATGACCAATCCCGGTATTACAATTAGATACGCATTGTCAGTTGTGAGATAGCCTAACAGGGCAAGGACAATAAAGAGAACTGCATTGCAAATCAAACTCGCATTAGCAACAACTCTATTTTTCATTCCCAATAGCGAGGAAATAATCGTTGGGGCCATGACAAGTATTGCACTTAATAGCCATGTATATATCGAGATTAGTTCACGAAAAACAAGTGAGAACGAAACTGTAAGGATGGTCATAATGACAATAATAATACGCGTTTTGAAAATGGATTGCTTTTGAGCAATATCCGCTGAGTCTTTCACGCCGCGAAGCCTGAGAAGTTCACGATGCAGCATGCCACTCACTAAAAAGAGTTCTGTGTCGGCAGTAGACATAATTGTACTTAGTATGAGTATAATTGCAATAACCACAGCCCACCCCGGCAAAAGTGCAGTGAGTGCTTGGGTAAATGCGTTATCAGGACTTGTAATTTGGGCTGATTGTCGAGCAATCAATCCAAGCCAGACTAATGAACTACCAAAAACCATAAGCAAAAAGGCTCCTCCAAAGAGGCCATTACGCGCAGCCCGATCACTTTTCGCAGCATACATTCTCTGCCAAACGTCAGCACTCGATGCAGCGGTAAAAATACCCGTTATAATGAAACTTATCCATACGGCAACAGGGAGCCCCTCTGTTGGACGTACAACTGCCACATGACCAACAGTTTTCATAGCTGCCAAAACTATAAGCGGTATAAAAAGCAATCGTACAAATCCTTGTATGACATCAGTTGCAAGTACGGTGCTGAATCCACCAATACTTAGATAAGTTGATGCCACAAGAGCAGTTAAAATAACAGCAGTGGCATAGCCGATAGGCGCAATTGCAGTAAGGATTTGACCACCCGCAGTAAACTGAATGAGTAAAAGCGCGGAGAAGGCTAAAAAAGATATGAGAAATGTTAGTCGCCCAGCCAAAGCTCCAAAGCGAGTATGAATATAGTCGGGCAATGACAAATACAAGTGTTCGCCAAGATGTTTGCGTACGCGGGATGCGATAATCCCCAAGAAAATAAAGCCTAAAGCATATCCAACAAACAGCGCGATTGCGGAAAATCCATATGTATAGGCAAGCGCGGGCATTGTAACAATTTCACCGCCTCCGACGAGCGTAAACAACGCTGCTCCAACAAGGAAAGCAGATGCTTTGCGTTGGGCCATGAGATATTCGTCTCCTGTTCTATGCCGTTTATACCAAAGAGAGATGCCAATAACTATGGCTGCATAAATCAAGAAAATATATATGACCTGGGCTTGGGTAATGATATTCATATTACTGATATTATTTCGTTACGACAATCACGTTACCATGCACTCCTTTAGCGTAAGTGCATGATCCGGGAATTATCAAAGGCACGTTAATAATTTTATATTGAGAATAATTACTTTTCACTAATCCTTGAAACTCTTTAAGAGTATCAATTTGACAAGAAAAATCAAGGAATGATAACAGCCCGCCACTCTTTAAAAGTTTACTTGCCCTCTTCAAAAATGGCTTCACATATTCAAGCGTACTTTCAGGTGTTCCGTCAAAAAATTGAAAATCATCCAATGGATAAGCGTCAAATATAACGCCATCAAAAGAGCTTTCTTTGAAGGTGTAAATCGCATTTTGCCAAAGGGCCACAATGACTGAAACATTTGCAGGCAACTCTCGCTTTGCTTTTTCTGCAATAGAAGGATGTGCTTCAATCAAGATATGATGCAATGGGTTGGATTTTACAACTGCTTGCGAAGCAAACCCCAAACCATATCCGATTTCCAAGATAACGTCTTGAGAGGATTTAATAACAGACTTCGCTAAAATTTCCTGTATGGGTTTTTCCCAATTTTCAACTATACTAAGGTTTTTAATAACTAACCCTGTTTCGCTATAAATCGCGGGTTCTGTTGTCCAATCCATTAGTTAGTCAATTTGCGAAACAACATAGAGTTTTGACGGAGTGAAAAATTATCCCCCTTTATTTTCGAAGAAATTTCGATGTATCGGTGCAATATTGGCAGATCATTCGTAACTCCGCCCGGCTCATATATGGAATGTGCATCAGCGCTTAAATAACCTCCTGATTTTGTTTTCCATATGATTCTGAATAACCCTGAAAGTTTATTTTCAGTCGTTGGCTGCCATGTTTCAATTATTGGTTCTGAATTTTCAATTTCTTCTTCACAAGGAAGATTGCCTTGAATTGTAAATACCGAAGTCAATTCATTCGCTACCACTTTGCAATTTGCCGTCATTTCTAAAACCCCTCCATTGTTGAACGACAGCCTTCTTTTGTAAACATAGGATTTATCCTTAAATATATTTATCGAGCCATCAATGGAACTACAGGCGTTAGGATAACCCGTAATCAGAATACCTTTTAATATATGGGGGTTAAATTTCAAAGGCAGTATTTCCAAAGAGTAAACACCTTCTGTAAGCCCGTCTATTATTGTACCTGCGCCTTTGACAATAATTTCTTCACTATTGATTGTGCCTGATAATATTGCAGTATAATTCATTGCATTTAACGAATTTTAGATTTATAGAATATTCTTGATAATGATTTAAGTGCTTTAAAACTAATTATGAGTTCAGCAACTGCGAGTAAAAAACAAAGCAGAATACTAATAGCCAATAAGCCAATTTCTTTTTTGTCATAAGAAAATCTGAAGGCTGCAAAAAAGGCAAATCCGGCAAAATCAATTAGGACATAGTTTTTTATAATAGAAAATTTACCGCCGATGATTACAAAAAAATCCCAAATTAAAAATAGGATATATACTATTATTAAATAAGCTATTTGTATCATAACATCATTATCGCCGAGCCGAGAATCGTTACTTAATGTTGAATAAAAACCTATCCAAACAAGAACAAAAATTCTTATCCACCATTGAGTATGAAAAATCAATGGATGTAATTCTCTCAGTTTGTCAATCATTTCTTCTTCCGTTTTCCAGCAACCAATGAAGTAATAGATTAAAGAACTTGCATAGGCTATATAAATCTGAATGCGTATGGAGAATTCATAATCGGAATGCCCATTTATCGGATTTTTTACATTTAAAGAAAGGGATCTGGAAAGGGTCATAAAAATATATGCTAAAAAGACCAGTCCAGCACTAAGTTGTGAAGCTGTTATAGTGGTTAATTCACAATAGCCATCCTTGCCATTTTTACAGCACGCTGCAGAAGCCTTGGCTTTCTTAATGCAATTCTGACAATCTGCCATTTTGCTAATTTTAGGGAATTCAAATGTAGGATTATTTTAAATTTTTGAAAATAAATTTAAGTTATTATGAACAGCATATATGTCATAAGGAGGGTAGCTTCTCGTGGCTATTTACACATAATGCCAATTATAAGCTCTTTCAATCGCATGGGCCTGCGCGAACCTACGGATGGCATAGGACGATTATAATTTGCATTATGTTAATGTAGCTTTGGGGCTATTTTTTAGGCATATGGAGTACGAAGGGGCTTTCGGGTGCTCCATCTTTTTGACCGTGCGAAGGGAAAAGGTTATTTGCGTTTCAGTTCCTAGCCTGCGGGAATCTGAAATTCGAATGTCCTTTGGCGGGCTGTTTCAAAAAGTATGACGGAAAAATGCCAGTAGCGTGGGCTGTGGGGAGTGCCTTCAAAAAGACAGTAAGCCCGACCAACGGAAGGGTGATGGATTTTTGTGGCACGAAGGCCCATTATTTAATAATTACATATGTTTTTTGCGTAAAATTACGTCTAAATAGTGCGTGATTTTACGCTTATTAATAGCGTAGAAGTACTCTTGTACGTTGGGATTCTTTTTTTTTACTTTGTTTCTATATTGGGAAAAGACTTATAAGAAATAACTAAACGAAAGAAAACTATATGGATGAATTAGGATTTGAAATTGATTATTTACCTGTAGGTGAAAAATCGCATGGTGGAAATGCAATAGCATTAAGATTTGGAAAACTAAAATCTAATCCACCAGAACAAACTATTATTGTTATTGACGGTGGATATGCTGATAATGGAGACGCATTATACAAATTAATTACAGAAAGATATGACTCTAAAGAAATTGACCTAATTGTATGTACTCATCCTGATAAAGATCACGCATCCGGCCTGTACACTTTAATTGAAAAAGAGGATATTTTTGTTAAAAAAATTCTAATGCATAGGCCTTGGACACGAGATGATATTGATGCAGAATTATTTAAAGATAAGCGAAAATCCAATGCAAGTATTGAGAAGGAATTGAAAAGCATTTTCAATTATGCTCATGATATTGAAATTATCGTTAATGAAAAAAATGGTAATACAAATTCTATTATCGAGCCTTCTCAAGGAACTTCATTCTTTAATGAAATTGTAACTATTTTGGGGCCTAGCCATGAGTTCTACGTAAAAAAGATATTGGAGTCAGCGAAAACACCGGAGCCTGCTTCACATACGGGTGTTACAACTGAAACTACGGGCGGCGGCCAATCGTCAGCAGAAAAAGATTATGAAACGATTGATAAATTGAAGGACTGGCCCGACGATCCACATACTGCTGCAATAAACGACACAAGCATTATTTTGCTTTTTAATTATTGTAATAAAAAAATACTTTTCACGGGGGATGCTGGCAGAGATGGTCTTAGAATTGCTTTTGAGTATGCAGATGAGAAAAGAATATCGCTCAAAGAACTAGATGTATTTGATATTCCGCACCATGGCAGTAGGAAAAATTTTCATCCTTCTCTTCTCGATTATTTGAAGCCTAAAATGGCTTTTTTATCTGCACCAAAAGATGATGAGAGAAATCATCCATCACAAAGGCTTATAAATAGGTTTGTTCGCAAAGGAATTAATATATATTCAACACAAGGTAAACATATACGTTGGGGAATAAATGCACCAGATAGAAATTGGTCAAAGATCGATCCCTTAACTTTTAATAATGAAATCGATAAATGAAAGACCTTGGTTTAAAATTTACTATTTATGATTTCCTCGGGTATTTCATTCCAGGTTTAATTGCTATTGTGATGATTTGGATAAATAAAAATCTACTTGAGGGAGACCCAATATCTGTGCATAATCTAAAATTAATGCTTAATGAATTAAATTTAACGTTTGTTGGGTTTATTATCATCCTCATATATGTAATTGGTTTTGGAATAAGCAGCATTGGATCATTAGTTATTGAAAGAACATTATTTAAATACATTGGGTTTTTAAAGAAAAAAATAGATATAGAGAGCCTTCTTTCAAGTAATACATTGCAATGTGTAAAAAACTGCTTCAAAACAATTTACGGAAAAGATTATGAGAATTCAGATAGGCAAGGATTGGTGGCTTATGTAGCCCAAAAAAGAATCCAAGTTTATGGCAGAGCTTTTTTCTTTCTAGTCTTATATGGCTTTTGTCGTTCTCTCTGCATGTTATTTTGCATAAATCTTATCTTTGTTTTTATTAAGTGGTCAAATATTGGACATACTTGGTACATATTAATTTCCAGCATTATTGTAATTTTTTTGTTCGCTTTTAGTTATGTAAGGTTTAAAAGATTATACGAATTAGAAATAGTTTATGGATTTATTATGAATTGCTAATTAATAGGCCTATTTCGACTATATTTTTTTATTAAGCCTGCTATACTATTCTCGAACGCCAATGTTCACCTATGCGGCCCCACAACCCGCTTTTTTATTCACTAACACTTATATAAACAGCTAAAAGCCAGCATTTGCTTGGCTTTTTTTGGCGTTCCTGTTGATAGGAACTATTACATCATTTTATGACCAACGCATTTCGGGTAGCTTTAGAGCGTATGACAAAACGCATAAAAAAACACTGCCGCATTATGAACCGCATCGCTCGGCATAGACGGCACAAAAAATATTCGCAGCGACAATTAGCGAAGCTCTTGGGATTGAAAAGCGCCAGCCGCATCACCAGTTGGGAAACGGGCGAATCAATACCAAGCACCGAAAAACTGTTTCAGTTGGAGCAAGCCTTAAATGCAATGCCTGACGAACTGCTGTATGAATACAGCAAGAGAATGAAACAGGAAGTAGTCGAACGGCAATTAGCACTGGAACACGAGCAAAGCTCGTAACTACCATGAATCATATTATCAAAGAACAATATCAGGCGAATTGGTTTGTACTGCCCCGGCCGCTGATACTTGAGTATGGAGCGAAAATCGGAACAAACGGAATCGCCCTCTACGCCTTGCTTGCCGCAAATTGTTTAGGTACTGATACAGGCTCGACCGTTCAGACCTACGATGTAACGGCAGTCCTCAATCTTTCGCTTTCAGAAGTTCTCCAAGCGCTTGAACTTTTGAAAGATGCAAAGCTCATACGATACGAACGACAAAACACGTATACCATAAAATACGAGTTGCTTTTTCTCCCTCCAAGCTCGTTCAATGAACGCACAGGGGTTGCGGCGGGTGGGCCTTCTTCTAATACTTCAAGTAATATTAACGACGTCGTCGATGAAACGGGAACGAAGAATACAAACGCTTTTTTTATTAAAAACGGAAATACGAAAGACGATATTAACGACGACGTCGTTAGCAGCTCCGCTTTTCAAAAGTTGATTCAACAGCGAATTACAGGTCACGGCCTTGCTGATTTTTTCAACGACCGAAAATCCCTGTCATTCTATCTCAAATGCGTCCGTACCATTCCCGAAGCGGAAATCAGGAACATGGTTGAAAAAGTAATGCGCGTGCCTGACCGCGACATCAAGACATCGAGGGCGCGCTATTTTACCCACTTAGTAAGCGAATACAATGAAGCCATTAAAGATAACAACAATTCTCGGTATTAGCCTCGGTACGCGTTCCATCGGTATTGCGGTACTCCAAGACAAGACACTTGTTGAATGGAAAATGATACACTTTTTAGAAAGCTGGTCGGATAGGAAGTACAAGCGAATCATCCTGCGCTTGCTCAAACTCATACTGGCATATGCTCCCACGGCTATTGCACTCAGACTGCCTGACAGCACCACCAAATGCCCCGTCCGCAGCAAGCGGCTGGTGGAGGCGGTCAAGGGGCTTGCAAAAGCCAATCATATCAAACTCATTGCCTATCCCTTTTCAGATTTGCAAAAGCACTATGTAAAAGACGTACAATTGAGCAAGCGGCAATTATTGGCATATACTACCAAATATAAGCCGGAACTGACGCCGGAATACTACAAGGAAGAAAAAGCTAAACGTGCATACTACGCTAAGCTTTTTGAAGCTACTACTGTTGCAATCATGTGCGACAAAAAACTTGATACCAAAGAGCGTTAATCAGGGCGCTCTTTTTTGTTTGTTCCCATCAACAGGGTTTTTAACAGTCTTTAATATTTCACACTTCATAAGTACACTGCGGTACAGTCATTCATTCACAATTAAATACTGTACACAATGGAAACAACCACAGAACAAAGGCTTGATGTGTATGCCTTAGTAAACAATCGCATCATTGAACAATTAGAACTTGGTAAAATTCCGTGGCAACAACCATGGACAGCAGCCGGGCTGCCACAAAATCTTATCAGCAAAAAGCCCTATCGGGGCATTAACGTATGGCTCTTAGCATCGCTCACGTATTCGCAAAATTACTTTCTCACCTTTAAACAGTTGAAAGAATTAGGCGGAATGGTAAAGAAAGGTGAAAAGGGTTGCCCCGTAGTTTTTTGGCAAATAGATGAAGTGCTGGACGAAAAAAAAGAGCAAATGAAAAAGCGCTCATTGCTCCGCTACTACTCGGTATTCAATGTCTCGCAATGCGAAGGAATACCTGAAAACAAAATACCAAAGGCTGTCGAATATGAAAATAATTCTGTTACAGAATGCGAACGGATTATTGAAGAAATGCCGAAGTGTCCGCGCATTAAGTACGGCGAACACCAAGCCTACTATCATCCGCTTCATGACTATGTGAATATGCCACCCATAGGGAGTTTCAGAAATAGCGATAGTTTTTACAGTGTGCTATTTCATGAATTGGTGCATAGCACCGGGCATATGAGTAGATTGAATCGGAAAGGGATAACAGAAATATCTTCATTCGGATCGCTCAACTATTCCTTTGAGGAATTGATTGCAGAATTGGGCGCTTGCTATCTTAACTCCCTGACAGGTATAAGTCCAAAGATTTTCCGCAACAATGCCGCATACATTCAGGGCTGGTTGAGAAAATTTAAAGACGACAAACGCTTCCTCATCAGTGCTGCGGCGCATTCGCAAAAAGCTGTTGATTTTATCTTAAACATTAAACTACATGAGAACACAGAGGAAACCTTCAGCACAAATGCAAGCCACGGAAACTAAACGTACTTCGTGGACGCAAGCAACGACCAATCCCTTCAAAGCGATTCATTCACTTGTAGGATGCCTCCAGTATGGCTACCATTCGTGGATTGAACTACAAGAAAACGGAAAGCAGAATTACCCGTTGAAAATAAAAGACGAGCAAGGCAAATGGGTCGTCAAACCCCTTAAACGGAAGGTGTTTGTAGTATGCTTCAATTCTGAAAAGAAGGAATTGCCATTGTGGGTGAAGCTATGGAACATAATTGTCTATCCCTTGCGCTTCATTCCCAAAAAGATGGTGCTCCACATGCCTGAGTACACCTGCTATTGGTTCCGGGTGGGTTCAGTGGTTCATGGGTTTTGTGTAGAGTTCCAGATACCCAAGAAATTCAGCTTTAGAGATTAAATTTTTCAAAAGAGAAACTATATGTTTCTCTTTTTCTTTTTGCGTAATTCTACGCATCAGCTATGCGTGCAAATACGCATAAAAATTGCGTACTCGCACTCTTGTATATTATGCCCGTCTGTCCTTTATTTGCTCCCTCACCTAAAACACAAATCATGGCAGCACAAGTAACCAACATTCTTTCGAAATGGCATCATTTAATTAATGATATGCAACACTCCACGCAGGACTTCTACCAATCCGCAGAAGAAGTAATAAAAAAGCGGGAAATGCCTGACATCAAAATCTCGCGCGTTACCTACGGACAGGGCGGATTGTTCTCTGCAAAACGCGAATATCTGCGAGTGTCGCGCAAAGAATACATTTTTGACATTTGCGCCGCGCCTTTCGGTACGGGCTTTTTCGTTTCGTGGTGGCTCGGCGAAACCGAAGGCGGTTTTATTCGCCAGCTTCTTTTGAAAATTCCTTTCATCGGCCCACTCTTGGCAAAAGTGCGCACCATGAAAACGTATTATCAGATGGACACTGAAAATATGTTCAAGGAAAGCGTGAACGCTTGTGTGTTGGAAGCCGTTGATACGATTACGACGAAGAAAGGCAAGCGCGCTCCTTCCGTTGAAGAACGAGCGTATCAAAACTAACTGCGACAATCAGCGATGTCTTTTGCAGAACGCCTCAATGACCAATTCTATGAATGGGAGGGGCGCGGGCGGGGTTGGTTTACATGGCCTGACGCGGTGCGGGTGGAACCACCCTTTGCGCCATTTTGGAGCCATACATTGCCGCGAACGACCCACATTGACGACGGCAAGCACGGCACATGGTTAAGTTCAATCGCTGATTTTTTCAGAGAGAAATCCGAAGTTGCCGTAGCAGAATCCGAAAATGACGACATCGCCCCTTTCCTTTTTGAAAATGATGCGCCCCTCTGTGAATTGCTCGTCTCTTTTCCAAAGGGCCACAAAATCAGGATACAGGAAACCGAGCTTTTATTAGGCATGCTTGCCGACTGCCAGTATCATGTGAGCTTTGAAATCATTGCCACCCATGAAGCTATTGCGGTGCAATTGGTCTGCCGGGAACCCGACAGGTTATTTCTGCAAGGTCAACTGAAAGCCCATTTCCCGCAAGGAATTATTCAATTCACAGAAAAAACTTTTGAGCGCACCATATATACGGATGTACAGGGCCACATGCTGGATTACGGCTTGAATGACGAGTTTATGCGACCTCTCAAAATGGCTGACAGCTTCGAGCCTGACCCGTACATAGGGCTGTTCGGTATACTCGACAGCTTGCAGGAAGGCGAAACGGGAATGCTCCAAATACTTTTTTCCGGCACGCGAAATCCATGGTGGCACAGTATTTTGCGCTCGGTTACTGACGGCAAGGGTGGCCCATTCTTCAGCGACGCTCCCGAAATGCTCCCGCTGGCAAAAGAAAAAATTGCCAAGCAATTATTCGGCGTAGTCATTCGTACGATTGGTCTTGCGGCAACATCAGAGCGCGGATATAGCATCGCCGAAAGCATGGGGAATGCTCTGCGTCATGCCTCCAAATCAACAGGCAATCGTTTGGTGCTGCTTAATAACGAAGATTACTCAAGCGATGTGCGCCTAAACGATATATTCTGCCGGACAACGCACCGCATGGGAATGCTCTTGAACAGCCGCGAACTGGCGAACCTTGTACATTTTCCTTCGGATTCCATTGCAACGACCAAGCTCATTCAGAATTTAAAAAAAACCAAAGCCCCGCCGCAATCGGCACAAGGGGGCGATATTGTAATTGGACTGAATGTGCATAACAACGAGGAAAGAAAAGTAACCCTGACTACAAGCCAACGATTCAAACATACGCATATCATAGGTGCAACAGGAACGGGAAAATCAACGCTCTTGCTGAATTTAATCGAACAAGATATTACCGAAGGTCGTGGGGTGGCAGTCATAGACCCGCACGGGGATTTGATTGACAGCCTTTTTAAATGGATTCCAAAACATCGGTACAACGATGTCATCGTGCTTGACCCCGCTGATACCGAGTTTCCAGTGGGGTTGAATGTATTGTCAGAACACTCGGAAACTGAAAAAGAAATTTTGTCCTCTGACTTGGTGGCGGTCTTTCGCAGATTATCTACTTCATGGGGCGACCAGATGAACTCCGTCTTTGCCAATGCGATACTGGCATTTTTAGAAAGTGAGCAGGGCGGTACACTCTACGACCTGCGGCGGTTTTTAGTAGAGAAATCTTTTAGGGATATTTTTTTACAAACAGTTACCGACCCGCACATTCGCTACTACTGGCAGAAAGAATTTCCACTATTGAAAGGCGGTTCGGCGGCCCCAATCCTGACCCGTTTGGATTCCTTCCTGCGGCCCAAGCCTATCAGGAACATGGTCGTACAGAAAAAAGGACTAAACTTTGAAAGCATATTAAACACTAACAAAATATTACTGTGCAAATTATCACAAGGGCAAATCGGTGCGGAAAACTCATATTTGTTGGGCGCATTCATTGTGGCGAAAATTCATCAGGCCGCAATGGCAAGGCAGAATATGCAGAAAGACGAGCGCAATCCTTTCTTCCTGTATGTGGATGAATTTCAAAATTTCTCCACGCCATCAATGGGGGCGATACTTTCACAGGCACGGAAATATAACTTGGGCCTGATACTGGCGCATCAGGATATGCCACAAATACAGAAAATTGATGCAGAACTGGCAAGCTCAGTACTCTCCAATGCCGGAACCCGTATTTGCTTTCGGATGGGCGACCAAGATGCGAGAAAGTTCGAGGAAGGCTTCTCCTACTTCGAGGCCAAAGACATATCTAATTTGGGCACCGGCGAAGCCATTATGCGCATTGAGCGCCCGGAATTTGATTGCAATATTACGACGGAACCACTGCCGGAGGTGGAGAAAGAAATATCCAACGCCATACAAGCTCACATTGTATCGCTTTCCCGCGAAATGTATGGAAAACCCAAACGGGATGTGGAAGCATTGATTGAGGATGTGAGTATTTCTCTGCCGATTGAACCAGTTAAAAAAATTAAAGAAGAAAAACAGCCGCATGAAAAATTCGCGCCGATTGAGCGAAAGCCCGAATCTCTGCCGGTGGTCGAATTGCCAAAACCGATTCAAAGAGAAAAACCGCAAACTCCATTATTAACCCCGACGGAACGCCAAGCGCTCAGCCAGCACAGATACTTGCAAACCTTCATTAAAAAAATGGCTGAATCGCGGGGCTACAAAGCAAGCACCGAGGAACCCACGCCGGATGGAAAAGGCAGGGTTGATGTGGCGTTGGAACGCAACGGCAAACGAATAGCATGTGAAATCTGCGTAACTACGACGGACGAATGGGAATTGCATAATATACAGAAATGCTTGGGGGCGGGATACGATGTGATTGCGGCCTGTTCCACTGAACCGAAGGCGTTGGAAAAGATACGGAAGCAAATCGCTGAAAACCTGTCGCTGGAAGAACAAAAAAAAGTGCTTATTTGCGAACCCGACCAATTTCTTTTATATCTCGAACAGGAGCTCGCCAAAGAAGCCACCACTGAAACGCGCATTCGGGGCTATCGGGTCAAGGTCGAATACGAGGCGGTTTCCCCCGAAGAAATGGAGCAAAAGCAACGGGCCGTGGCAAAGGCCATCGTTGATTCGATGCAGAAATTGAAGAAGTAATCAATCAATATATATAAACCTTTTAAAACTAAAATTATGAAACCCTTTACCAGTATTATTTGCATCGCTTCTGCGATGCCTTGTTTCGCCCAAACACTGACCATTGACTTGGCAAAGAACAAGAACGGGACTTTCACTCAAACGATTGAACCGCAGAAAATCGAATCAGTCGTCTTAAAAAATCGAGTAATTAGCTCGGAAGCCAAGCCGTATGTTATAGAGGTTAAGAAAGAGCATATACCGACGCTCGCTTTGCCAACAGCACCTATCAGCTTTGCAGCTGATTTAAATAGGGGTTGTTCCAAAGACCTCAAAAAAGCCATAGATACTTTAGAGAAAGAAACGGACGAGAAAAAAATTGGGGATAAAATCGTCGAACTTAAGAAACAGATAGAAAAGTCTCAATTCCCATGCTCCTTGCTCTCTGAAGCTCAAAGATATATTCACTTGGCGGAATCCGATATTTATACTTTAAGTTCTGCAATTAACGTCGGCAAAGGAGAGCAAGTAACGCTAACAATCAAGCGCTTCGGAAAGGATACAGCTACATGGACGTATGTATATAAGACAGAAACTGTTGACCATTGGAAAGTGTACTTTGGCTTCACCTACGTCTTCGATGTGCTCACGAATTTCTCAACTTACTATGCGAAATCGGATACGAGTGGAAAAAAATATATCATCAGCAAGTCTAATGCAACCACAAAGAATGTCCTGAAAAATATCACTCCGACAATAATGTATTCCTATCTGTTTTTTAATAATCCTGACAGCTGGATAAAATTCGGGCTGACTGGCGGCTTCATGCTTGATTTAAGCAGCCCCACAGTTCTAATATGTCCCTCCATTGTAATCGGCGACAATCTTTCCCTGAATGTTGGCCTTGCCGGAACCCAAAAATATCAATTGAAGGGACAATATACAGATGGGCAAGTTATAAAAGACAATTTGGATTTCGACCAACTACACGACAAAATATGGGCTTATGATTTATTCGTATCTGTTGCCTTTCATTTTGATAGTAACCCTTTTAAAAAGGCGGAAACAAAAGACAACAGTGATTCAAAAGGTAAATAGAATATGCAAAACCATAGCCCAGTTTAAACTGGGCTATGGTTTAATACCTTAAATATTTCCTCCATAATCTTATCGTGTGGTAATCTTTTATTATTCTCCCACGCTCCGACTGTCGAAGCATCAACACCAATTATTTTCCCAAATTTTTTATGGCTTAACCCGTTTACGTGTCGGTAGTACTTAACCTTGCCGCCCAGCGTGGTCGTGTCAATTTCAAACGGGAAGTAACCTAAGAATTTTGTTATCAGTGGATAAAATTGAATCTGCGGCATAGCCCTGCCGTTCTCCCAAAAAGTGAGGCAATTTTGACTAATCTGTAATATTTTCGCTACGTCCTTTTGCAACAATCTCGATTCGAGCCGCTTCTTTCTCAGGTGGTCGCCCAAGCTCTCTAAGGTTTGTGGCGGTTTGATTCTCAAAGGTTTAGGCGATGAAACTTCAATATCGCAAAATGCCAACGCAGGAATGTCCATGCGGTTTTTATAACCACCCCACCAAAGAGTGCGTATGTGCACCCGGCGTAGTACAAAAATACCTCAACAAAATTTCCGGACCCCTTCTTGACCGCATAGACCTGCATGTAGAGGTTACACCCGTTGCTTTTAATGAGCTAAGCGGACAATACAGCACTGAGAAAAGTAATGTTATCCGCGAACGTGTTATAAAAGCCCGTGAAGTTCAGCAAGACCGCTACAAAGAAAGTGAAGAAGTGCATTGTAATGCACAAATGAGCACGAAGCAATTGCAAAGCATTTGTATCATTGATGATGCGGGGCAGGCCCTTTTAAAGACAGCCATGACCAGGCTAGGCCTGAGTGCCCGCGCTTACGACCGCATCCTGAAAGTGAGCCGCACCATCGCTGACCTGGACGACAGCATGGAGATCAAAACCAACCATTTGGCCGAAGCTATTCAGTTCAGGAGCTTAGATAGAGACAGTTGGGCAGGCTAAATACTATTATTGTGTTTTTATTATAAATATTTTCACTTTATTATTGTAAAAAGGATTTTTGCATTATACATTTGGGATGTTTTAATTTAAAAAACACAATAAAAAAATGAAAACCATGAAAAAAGTAAAATTACTTGACCTGGATGTAAAAAGCTTTGTGACATCCATTAAAGAGGAAGAACAAAGCTTAATAAAAGGTGGATTCTCCGTTTCGGGGTGTCAAACTCCCCCACAAAGAGAAACCGTAAATGGAGAGATATGCAACACAGAAACCATTATACCTACCAGGTGCGGGTGTACAGGCTATTATCCTTCACTGAATGCGCCTTGCTAATTTAAACATTCCTAAAAAAATATCATGAAAAAGAAACTAAAACTAGATGCTTTGGAAATTCAAAGTTTTGTAACCACCGTTAATAAGGATGCTATTAAAGGTGCGGGCACAGAAATTAATTGCAATACCTGGTATAGTGCTTTGCAATGCCTGAGAACGACAGATTGTACTCTGGATATTGATGATTGTATTGCTATCCAGGTATCTGGCTTATGCGTAACTCACATTTGCCCAACAAATGCTTGCACAGGAACAGGGCCGATATAGTAAATAAATTACAATTAATACATTCAAACAAAAGGCCATCACATGCAAATATGTGATGGCCTTTTGTTGCTCTACTTATCTAATACAATTATATCCTTATCCCCATGACCAATACATCATCTACCTGTTCATGTGTTCCTTTCCATTCCTCAAATGTTTTTTCCAATGCTTTTTTTTGCGCATACATTTCTAAATGTTGAATGGAGAGAAATGTTTCTTTCAATCGTTTGCTCATAAATTTTTTTCCTTCCGGCCCTCCAAACTGATCAGCATAACCGTCGCTAAAAAGATAGATCAGATCTCCTTTGTTCAGCTGAATATGATGCGTGGTAAAAGGCTTCCGGTCTTCATGTTTTCCAACGGGTTGTTTATTGGCTATGATCTCTTTTAACTCTCCGTTTTGGATGTAACGTAAAGGAGTATGTGCCCCGGCCCACGACAATAGTCCTTGTTGAATATCTAAACAACACAATGAAATATCCATTCCGTCTTTTACCTCACTTTCACTTTTTTCAAAAGTCTCTAAAACAAGCGCTGTGGCTTTGTCTAAAATAAGGCCCGGTTCAGTAATGCCAAATTCTTTTACTGCCCTGTTCAATGCATTAGAACATACTACACTTACCATAGCGCCTGGAACACCATGCCCGGTGCAATCGGCAGCAGCAATAAATATAGGCCCCTCCCCCGACTCCATCCAATAAAAATCTCCTGCCACTATATCTTTGGGCTTATATAGTACAAAACTTTCAGGAAGGAGTTTTTTTATATGGGCAGCTGGCGGTAAAATGGCCTGTTGAATGCGTTTTGCATAAGTAATACTATCTTTTATTTCTTTGTTTTGTGTCTCCACAAGAGCATTTTTCTTTTCCAGTTCTGCATTTATCTGCTGCTTCTGCCTGTAGTTTCGAAAAATATATCCTGCAAATAAAGTTGTCAGCAGGAAGCCTGCAACAAATGTATTTCTGATCCTTTTTTGTTTCTGGCTTTCCTCGCTGACTAACAGATCTTTTTTCTCCTGTTGTGCCTTCATTAAAACTTCCTTTGTCTCATATTCATATTTTAACTGCTGTTTTAGCGCGAGTTTATGGGTTTCCTCATTACTAATACTGTCGCGCATCCTGATGAATAAAAGATGCATTGAAAGCGCTTTCTCATAGTGCTTTTCAGAGGTATAAATTTTATATAAAAGATTAGAAGCATCTTTTATACTTTCCGGAAAACCAAGTTCCTTTGCTAATTGCAAGGATCGTAATGTATAATTTTCTGCTACTGTATTATTTTTGAGTTTAAAATAAACTTCTCCGAGATATTCCAGCGAACTGGCCTGCCCATCTTTATCATCAATTTGTTCTTGTATTTTCAACGATTTTGAAAATACAACAAGTGCTTCACTTAAATTATTTTCTGTAAGATATATATGCCCAATATTGTTCAATGTTACGGCAAGTCCTTTTTTGTCTCCTATTTGTTCCTTGATGAGCATGGATCTATTATAATACTCCATTGCTAATGCGCCTTTCTCATGTCTCTCATAAATATATCCCAGATTATTAAGGGTATTGGCCATACCTCTTAAATCACCAATATCCTGGCGTATCTTAAGCGCTTTAGAATAATATTCTATTGCTTTGTTTATATCTCCCTGATCTAAATATAAAGTGCCTAAATTACCCAGTGGATGGGCCATTCCGGCTTTATCACCCATCTCCTCATATATTTTCAATGCCCTGGAATAATATTCAATTGCTTTGGCAATATTTCCTTGTAACTTATATAGTAATCCAAGGTTATTAAGCGCGGTTGCCACTCCTTTTTTGTCCTTCAGCTGCTCTTGAATATTCAGTGATCTTACATAACAATCAACAGCCTCATTCATCTTCCCCTGCTCCTGGTAAGCTCTTCCAAGATTATTCAATATGGTGGCTTCAATGCTCTTATCGTGGATCTGCACATTTATAGCAAGTGAATTTTGAAAGTATTCTATTGCCTTCAGGATGTTCCCATTTTCCTGGAAAGCATATCCCATATCAGCAAGAGCTCCAGATTTTGTTCGAAGAAAAGATCTTTTTTCAGCGGCATTTAAAGCAGATAGCAAATTCTTATCTGTATACTCGATCGCTTTTTTACAAAGCGGAATGATCGTGTCGGGGTATGAAACATATAATAGTTCTGCCAGGTTCACATAGGTTAAAGCACGCGTAGTATCGTGTGTAGCAGTTTTAAGAACAGCGTATAAAGAATCGGATTGTTTTTTAGTGCTATTATCAGGCTGTGCCATGACAATACCAACGAAAATGGCTATGAAAGATAATATGAGATTTATTTTTTTGATCACACCAGCGTTGTTGAGGGGGAACAGGAATTTGCTTTATAATTTGCCCTGCTTAACGCTAAAGGTATTATTTTTTTGTTTCGGTAATGATCTATCGTAATTTTTAAAATAATTTATCACCCTAAACATGCAATAAGAGCTCATTTATATTGCTGCTTCAAATAACCCAGGTACCCTTTTATACTTTCCTTAAACCGCAGTCGCAGGGTATCTTCAAAAGTATTCTGTTTCTCCTCGTAACGCCTGAATTCCATAAAATAAGCATTGTTCAGTTGATAATGCATTATGCGCCTTTTATAGCGGGGCTTATTAAAAAAATTCACGGTGTCAATATCAGCAACGATCTTTTCTATTGCCTGTTTTTTCAAACTGTCTTTTTGTTTATTTGAAACATTTACAGATCCTTTGTACAAAATATTCAAACGATTGTAGCCATTGAAAACATGGCGGGTGTAACGCTTTTCATCTACCAGACCGTGTGTATAATTAAGATATTCATCGGACGCGACGCCATACTTATGAGCCAAAAATTGCTTCGCGCCTTCCACTCCAATAAATTGGGCAAGATTTTCATTAAAAGTAACACTGTCTTTTACATATAGTGTGGCATGTGTAAGTTCATGAATGATCAATTCGGCAAGATCACCTGCAGAACGATACAACATATTGCTTAATATAGGGTCCTTCAACCATCCGAGCGTGCTCCAGCCACCGGTGGCTCCCAGATCGGTATCATAGCCTTTCTGCTTCAAACGTTGCTCTTCTTTCTTTGCCGCTTCTATATCAAAAAAACCTTTGTAAGGGAAGCTCCCCAATAATGGAAAATGCCATTCATAGGCTTTGAATTGGTAGGGCTCGCAGGCAGTAACCACAAACATCAATGCATGCCCGTGCTGGTTATAAACAGTAGTGTAGTTCTTTGAATTTTTTAATCCGAGTGAATCCATAGCAAAGCGCCGTATATCCTGCGCAAGTACTAATTTTTGTTTTAATGAATCGGGATAATCATTGCTTTGCAGCGCTTTTTCAATAGGCTCCGCCTTGAACACGATGGTTAATTGTCCTTTGGCTTGCTTAAAAGCATAATACAGCAGTTCATGCTGCCATATTGCAAGCGCAAAAATTAAAAGTAAAATTGCGATGCTTATTTTCCTTATCATGCTTCTAAAATAGCTTACTAATTGCAACTCCGGCTATGGTGGTAATAAAACAACCTATTACACTCAGCAGTACATTTCCTGTTGCCCATAACCAACGACCTGCCTGTACCAGTTCAAGTGTTTCCAAACTAAAGGTGGAAAAAGTACTAAAGCCGCCACAGAAGCCCACAGCCATCAGAATCTTTACATCAGGTGTAATGTATTCTTTCGTAGTAGCAAGACCCACCAATAAACCAAGGATAAAACAAGCAGTAAAATTTACGATCAATGTACCATTAGGGAACGGTGGTGGAAAAAACTGATATACCCACCGCGAAAGTGCAAAGCGAACCACACTGCCGAGTCCGCCGCCAAGAAATATGAGGAGATAGGGTTTCATGGAAGTAAAGAGTTGAAGGTATAGGGTTGAGAGTTTTCGATCATTTAATTTGCAGCGGAGCTGGAGTGTTTGAGGTGATAGCGTTTTAAAATACCGGCAATTAAGAATCCTGCTATGGCTCCTATCAGGCCCCCGCATATCACATCACCCGGGTAATGCACACCATTGTATATACGAGTGTAGGACAAAAAGAGCGCCCAGGGAAGCATCACCCATTTTAACCATGGATATTTTTCACCTAACAATACGATCAAAAAAACAGCCAGCGCAAAGGAATTGGAAGCATGGCTGGATACAAATCCGTATTGTCCTCCACAATCTTTATTCAGGTGTACCAGTCCTTCCAAAAGTGGGTTATGGCAGGGTCTTAATCGTTGCACCAATGGTTTTAAAATGCCTGATGCGGTTTTGTCTGTAATAAATATCAGCAATGTGGTAAGCAGGATAGTGGCAGGGATCCTTTTATTATATTGCTTTAGCAACAGGTATAATAACCATGCATAAAAGGGTATCCATACAAAACGTGCGCTGGCCCAATACATAATAAGATCAAAAAGATCATTGTGTTTGCTGTTCAGGAACAGAAATAATTGTGTGTCTATATTATTTAGCCATTGCAACATGTCAGCCTTCATTGATAAGTTTCCACAACAGGTCCTTTAATTCAGTAAGACCCTTTTGCGCTACTGATGAAATAAATAAAGAAGGTACATCTTTTGGTACTTCTTTTTGCAAAGCTTCCTTTAATTCTTCGTCGAGCATATCGCTTTTGGTAATGGCTAATGCGCGGCGTTTGTCCATTAGTTCGGGATTGTATTCATTTAATTCTTTCAGCAATACCTGATACTCTTTTGCAATGTCTTTAGAATCCGCAGGTATCATGAACAACAATACTGCGTTGCGTTCTATATGTCTGAGGAAACGGATGCCTAATCCTTTGCCCAGATGTGCCCCTTCTATGATGCCCGGAATATCTGCCATTACAAATGAGCGGTTATCGCGGTAATACACCATACCTAAATTAGGAGTAAGCGTGGTAAAAGCATAATCTGCAATTTCGGGTTTTGCTGCAGACACTACGGATAACAAAGTAGATTTTCCTGCATTGGGAAAGCCCACCAGTCCTACATCTGCCAGCAGCTTTAGTTCAAGCACCATCCAATGTTCCTTGCCGGGTTCTCCCGGTTGCGCATAGCGTGGCGTTTGTTGTGTGGGCGACTTGAAAAAAGCATTCCCCATACCCCCACGACCACCGGCTAATAAAACACGTTCTTCTCCATCACTATTAATTTCAAATAAGATCTCATTTGTTTCAGCATCACGGGCAACGGTTCCCAAGGGTACTTCCAATATCTCATTTTCCCCGTCGGCACCTGTTTTCAGGGCACTACCACCGCCCACACCGGGAGCAGCAATTACATGTTTGCGGTATTTAAGGTGCAATAAGGTCCACAGTTGTGCATTTCCCCGTAAAATAATGTTGCCGCCATGTCCGCCATTACCGCCATCGGGCCCACCCATAGCAGTATTTTTGTCGCGATGCAAATGCATGGAGCCTGCACCACCTGCACCGCTCCGGCAACATATCTTTACATAATCTACAAAATTGCTTCCGCTCAAAACCAGGTTGTTTTATATTCGTTTATACTTTTACGGAATCAATGGCCTCGCAAATGTTTTGAAAGATCCCTTCGATACTTCCTACGCCATGAATTTCACGGCATTTATTTTGAGCCTTATAAAAATCTTTCACCGGCGCTGTTTCTGCATTATATACATCAATGCGTTTTTGTATCACAGCCGGATCCGCATCATCAGCACGATTGGAGATCTTAGCACGTTCCATTAATCTTTTTCGCAGTTCATCTTCCGGAACTTCGAGCGATAACATGGCGGAGATCGGCATATTTTTGCCTTCCAAAAAATTATCCAATGCAGCAGCTTGTGTTTGTGTTCGCGGAAAACCATCAAAAATAAAACCTTTGGCATTGGAATATTTGTTCACTTCACTCTCCAGCATTTTAATGGTGATCTCATCAGGCACCAATTGTCCTTTATCAATATAGCTTTTAGCAAGAATGCCCAACTCAGTAGCAAACTTAATATTGGCGCGAAAAATATCACCCGTAGAAAGATGCACCAATTGGTATTTTTCAATAATATTGGCGCTTTGCGTGCCTTTGCCTGCGCCCGGAGGACCAAATAATACGATGTTGAGCATTGTTAAGGTTTTTAATGTAATGCGTAAATATCTTTCAGGTTGCGGCCTTGTCCATTGTGATCCATGCCATAACCCAACACAAAGATATTCGGTATTTCAAATCCAACATAATCAGGTTTCACATTATGTTTTAATGCATGCGGCTTATACAATAAAGTAACCAGCGATATAGAAGCCGGCTTATGGCTTTCCAAGAGTTCCAATAATCGAACAGCTGTTGCTCCTGTGTCTATAATATCTTCCACCAATAAAACCTTGCGGTTACGAATGTTCATATCCGATCCTATTTGGACCTTCACCTGATCAGTACTTTTTATTCCTTCGTAAGAGGAGGCCTTGATGAACATGACTTCACAAGGAATATTTAATTCACGTACCAGGTCGGCTGTAAAGATCGCGGCTCCATTTAATACTCCTATAATAATTGGGCTGCTGTCTTTATGATCATGTGTTATTATCAAAGCCAAGCGTTTTATCGCTTCAGCAATTTGTTCTGCCTTTAAGTAAAGACTGAATGAAAGACCATGTATTTGAATATCATTTGACATAGCTCAATAAACAAAAGAGGCCGCCCTCAGCAGCCTCTTTCTTAAAACTTAATGGTATTCTTAATGCTTACGCTATTAATAAAACCTGATGCGGTTATCCTTCACGCTGGCTTTTTCTTTCAGCACTTTATATATTTCATAGCTGGCACGCTGTTTCATGTTCATGGCCAACATGTTCTTCGCTTGTTTAAAATCTTTAGGAACCTCAGGCTCTTTGAATGATACTACCTGCACCATATATACACCCATATTGCCTTTCAGCGGAGCAGACAGCTGACCTGCTTTTAATGCAAATATATTGCCTGTTACTTCGGGTTCACGACCTACCGTGCCAATAGCTGAAGTTGCAAATGATACCTCGGGCGCTTCTTGCACGCTGGCCTGTACTTTGGTTGCTGCAACATCTATGCTGTTAACACCTTTTAATTTCTCTATTAACACTTCCGCTTTCTTTTCCCTGCGCACACTTGCATCTACTGCCTGCTTCACATATTTCAAAGGCAAGGTACCTTTCTCGCGTATCTCTGTTAGTTTAGCCACTATGTAGCGATCGCCGCTTTCAAATACTTTTGACAATTCTCCTTCGCTTGCTTTAAATGCCCAACGGATCACTTCACGGGTAGATTCAATACCACTGAGAGAACGGTCGTTCTCGCGCACTTGTGCAGAACGTTTATTGAGTCCTTTTGCAGCAGCTACTTTATCAAAATCGGCGCCTACAATGGCACTTGCAAAATCATTTGCTTTGGCATAATAGGATTGATATGTTTTATTGCTCGGCTCTAAACGACGGTCCACCATGGCTACTTTCACCCGCTTAGATGGATTCTTTTGATCAAGTATTTCAATTAAATGAACTCCGAATTGGCTTTGTACAATGGGCATGTCACCTTTTTTCCCTTCGAAGCAGGCATCGTTAAATTGCTTCACCATGGTGCCGCTTGCGAACCAGCCCAGGTCTCCGCCTTTTTCGGCCGAGCCTTTATCAACAGAATATTTTTTAGCAAGGTCCTCGAATTTTGCACCAGCCTTGATGGCTTTTTTCATGCTATCGGCACGGGCCATTACTTTGTCTTTATCGGCAGGAGTAGCTATTTGCAACAATATATGACGGGCTTTCACAGAATCAGGAAGGCTTTTCACTTCAAGCAATTTAGCCATGCGATATACATCTCCATCTATATAAGGCGCTTTAATAAAGCCTGCATTTTCCTTAAACATCAGTGTATCTAAAGAAGGAGGAAGATCTCCCTTTTTATAAAATATCACTTCTGATTTAGTATCGGCATTGCGTTTTACAAAAGCAGAGTCCTCTTTGAAGTCTTTCGCCGTTTTAAATTCCTCAAACAGTTTCTGCATATCCTGTTCTACCTGCATGCGGTCTTCATTGGATGGAAGTACTTCAAGTGTAACGTAATCCATGCTGCGTGTGGATTCCTGTTGGTAGTAGTCTTGCTGGTGTGCTTTATAGTAAGCTTCCAGGTCTTCCTCACTTACCTTAATGTCTTTATCCTGAACACTTGTATATGGAGCCATCACAAATTTAATACTGGCGGTTCTGGCCTGATCTATATAGCTCATGCGCGCTTCGCTGGTAGTGATATAGAAGCTTTGGGTTAACAAATTGTTATATTTCTGGGCAATACGCTCCTCTTTGATCCCTTTTTCTAGATTAAACCACTGATTGCGGGTAGCAGCATCTACATTGTCCATATTTTTCAGGAACCTAACCACATTGGCAGGATTGAACATCCCTGTTTTTGGGTCTGTAAATGCCTGACGGATCTGGGGATGCACATTACGTCCCTGCACCATATCAAACAGCTCTTGCGGGCTTACTGTAATGTCCAATTTCTCGTATTCTTTACCAAAAATAAGTTCGTTCATCAGCTGACCCCACACCTGTTCACGGAACTGTTCGGTGGCACGGGCATCTACAGCATCGGTTTTGTTGGCAGCTTTATAGTTATCGCTTAATTGCTGAACACGTTGTTCAAAATCCTGTATAGAGATAGATTCTCCGTTGATCTTTGCAAGCTCGTTAGGGTTGCTGAACAGGGAGCGACCCGAGGATAAAAGTCCTTCTGAAATGAACAAAGCAAGGGCCAGTCCTACAAACACCACCAGGATGGTGCCCATTCTGTTTCTTATAGTTCCAATAATTGCCATAATAGCCGATATTCTAAGATTGAATAATTTATTTTTTGAGAGGGGCGAAATTACGAAGATAATTTGAATGGACAACCGCCCTATGCACCAATGTTTTAACGCTTATCCATTTGCCTGCGCTGGCGGTTTCGAACGAAGTATTTAAAACCTGCTACCAATGCGCATCCACAAAGGAGAAAAGACTCCATCCGTTCGCCGGAGAATGCCATGAACAGCGCTCCTACCAAACATAATACCATGAATGCTAACCAAAATAATTCCAATGCTCTGATCATTGTTTATGCATATTACAGGCTAATGGAATGATCACTTGCCATTGTTTTGGGCCTTTTCACTCACACTTACCGTTCCTTTTATATTAAAGATCTTATATTTTGAAAAATCCTGGTTCGATTCAAAACCTTGTCCATAAATGATCTTATCAGGGGTAGTTATCTTCACGAATTCATTGGAGAATATCCGTTCTGTCTTCTGGTTCCAGTAAAGTCTTTCGGTATTGAGCTGTTCCCCTCTTTCATTTATTACCACTACATTGCCGCGAGCCTCCAGCAATTGCTTTTTTTCACGACTTATTGCATAATTTGCTTTAAGAGAAGAGGTTTGCAGAAGATGGTGATCATACAATACCACATAAGTTCCTTTAGGAAATTCCACATTAGAAGCGGTATCGGAAATATAACGGTTCAATACGGGTCCGGTAATGCGAGCTTTAACAAATCCCGAATCGCTATAGAGTATTTCCACGCTTTTGGCCGTCTGTATAGGGCCTTTATAAGGCTGTTGGGCCGATATTTTATTTATCTGCTCCATGCTGTTTTCGCACCCAACAATTGTAAAAATTACAGATGTGCAGATTGCAAATGTGCAGATAGATCGTGTGTTTCCCCTCCTCTGAAATCTGCACATTTGAGATCAATCAATTTTTCGTTTGGCAAACCACTTATCGCTAAAACTGAAGCTGGCGTTTATTCTTACGAAATTCTCTTTTATCAATCCATTTGCACGTGTACCCCGTACACCTGCTTCACAGCCCAGATTCACATAAGAAATGCCATATACTGAAGGCTTAATAATGGGAAGACCCAGGCCAAAGCTTATAGCCCGTTCTTCCAATTGAATACTGTTCAAATAAAGAGGCGTTTGGCTATATCTCACACCCAGACGATATTGTACCTGCTTATAATAAGTGTTCAATGCATTCTCATTGGGGGTAAGCTGTACACCTCCGGAAATAAAATGACTGTTTTTAAGATCTTCGCTTACGTCAAAGCTTGTATATTTAGACCATTGTTGCATTCCGGCATCTATGCCAGCTAACCAGCGAGTATTTTTCAGAGCAATACCACCTCTTATACTCAGAGGTAACACAATATTTCCTCTAATATCATCCGTCACGGGAAGTGAATCGCGGAGATTTTCGATGGTGCCTGTGGAGAAGTACCTTGTTACCAATTGGCTATTAGTGGCCCTTATCTTTCCAGCACATTGGGATCCTAAGCTTAGAATTCCACGTGGACAAGTTGTCGCG
>JADMIO011485840.1_pt1 | contig 59401 bp, 59 predicted proteins | sample 8958161 | NCBI WGS metagenome assembly JADMIO01 (sample SAMN16585339, study PRJNA669376) | soil metagenome | isolation source: Crop rotation soil | place: USA: Cullars Rotation, Alabama | collected 2011 | reverse complement strand
GCCGCGACTTCAAGTCACGTGAATTCCAAGCTTCGGATCCCACTGTGCTGGAAAGGGCTTCGTCTTTCATGACAGGACTGGCAATGCCCAGCCGGTCGAGGTCAACCTCTCCCTCGATGCGTTTCCGTCGCCCGCCGAATTGTGGGAGCGGTATCGCAAGTGGAAAGGCCTGACGCCGCAGGCCGAAGACCTCGTCCTGCAGCCCTATCATGACGACACGAGCGGCAAGGGGCCGCGCTACTATCAGGTCAACGCCATCAACGCGGTCATCGAGGCCATCGCCAAGGGCAGGGACCGTCTCCTGCTGGTCATGGCGACCGGCACCGGCAAGACTTACACGGCCTTTCAAATCATCTGGAGGCTTTGGAAGGCGGGGCGCAAGAAGCGCATCCTTTACCTTGCCGACCGCAACGTGCTGATCGACCAGACGATGGTAAACGACTTCCGTCCGTTCGGTAGCGTCATGGCCAAGCTCAGTATGAAGTCGAACACCATCGAGAAGGCTGACGGGACCAAGGAGAACCTCACCACCGCGCTCGATAGCGCACGGCAGGTCGACAAATCCTACGAGGTGTATCTCGGCCTCTACCAGTCGCTGACCGGACCCGAGGAGCGGCAGAAGCTCTACAAGGATTTCTCGCCCGGATTTTTCGACCTGATCGTGGTCGACGAATGCCACCGGGGCAGCGCGGCGGAAGACAGCGCGTGGCGCGAAATCCTCGAATACTTTTCGTCGGCGACGCAGGTAGGCCTGACGGCCACGCCAAAGGAGACCAAGTATGTCTCCAACATCGCCTACTTCGGCGACCCGGTGTTCTCGTACTCGTTGAAGCAGGGCATCCGCGACGGGTTCCTCGCTCCCTACAAGGTCGTGAAGGTCCATATCGATCGCGACGTAGAGGGCTACCGGCCGGAGAAGGGCCAAGTCGACCGAGACGGAGAGGAGATCGACGACCGCATCTACAACGCCAAGGACTTCGACCGGACGCTGGTCCTCGACGACCGAACAAAGCTAGTGGCCAAGAAGGTCACTGAGTTCCTGAAGCAGAGTGGCGACCGGTTCCAGAAGACGATCGTGTTCTGCGTCGATCAGGAGCATGCCGCCCGGATGCGTCAGGCGCTCATCAACGAGAACGCCGACCTCGTGGCCGACAATGCCCGCTATGTCATGCGCATCACCGGAAATGACAAGGAGGGGCAGGACCAACTGGGCAACTTCATCGACCCGGAGGCCAAGTACCCCGTTCTGGTCACGACCTCGCGCCTTCTGTCGACGGGCGTGGACGCCCAGACCTGCCGCCTGATCGTGCTCGACCGTGAGGTCGGGTCGATGACCGAGTTCAAGCAGATCGTCGGGCGCGGTACGCGCGTGCACGACGACACCAAAAAATTCTACTTCACCCTGATCGACTTCAGGGGCGCGACCAGTCACTTCGCCGATCCCGACTTCGACGGCGAGCCGGTGCAGATTTACGAGCCCGGTCCCGGCGACACGCCTGTGCCGCCCGATGACGTTCCGCCCAGTGGCGACGATGAAGATCCGATCCCACCAGTGCCGGGCGAAGGCGAGGTCATCGTCGATGGCGTGCCGCCCGACGTATTCTTCCCTCCCGGTGGTGGGGGACCTCAGAAGAAAGTCTATGTCGACGGCGTCGAGGTCCGTGTAATCGCTGAGCGCGTCGAGTACCTGGACGAGCATGGCAAGCTGGTCACCGAGACCCTGCGCGACTTCACCAAGGCCACGCTCAAGAAGCGGTTCACCAGCCTCGACGACTTCCTGAAGCGGTGGAAGGACGCCGAACGCAAGCAGGCAATCATCGAAGAACTTGAGGCCGAAGGGCTATCGCTCGATCCCATCGCCGAAGAACTGGGCAAGGACCTTGATCCGTTCGACCTCATTTGCCACGTCGCGTTTGACAGGAAGCCGCTGACGCGTAGGGAGAGGGCCAACAACGTCAAGAAGCGGGATGTGTTCAGCAAGTATGGGGCGCAGGCGCGTGCCGTGCTCGATGCCCTGCTTGACAAGTATGCCGACGAAGGGGTGTTGAACCTCGATGACACCAACGTGCTCAAAATTCCGCCGTTGAACACGCTGGGCACGCCCATGCAGTTAATCAAGGCATTCGGCGACCGGCAGGGGTTCGAGAAGGCGGTCCGCACGCTGCAGTCTGCACTATATGAAGGGGCTGCGTAGGCCATGGACGAAGATACTCAGACCGTCGTTAAGACGCCTTTATTTCCGACGTACTCAGAAGTCCAGACACTGATGAAGATTTGGCGCGATAGCGTCGCGAGATCGTCTGTCCTAAAGCTCATTTACACCCTACTGGATTTAACTGGCACTCCTCAGGACCCAGTTGATTGGTCTGAGCCAGATAAGTGGATCGTGGAGCGACTATCCGGTCAGGAGCGAGACCTGGCCACCCGCATTTGGCTCGAAAGTAACAAGACGGTAAATCCACGACACGTCTATGGGTCCTATCTGTTCATTGGCACCCACAAATTGCTATTGCCGGACAGCAACAACATCTACCGAGTGTCTGATGCAGGTGAACTCTTCTTGCGAAGTGATCCTGAGACGCTAAAGCGTATTGATGCGGAGGAGGGCATTCCGAAAATTCTGGAAATGCTTGCACTTCAATCGCCGGCGAAGCGCGGTGATCTAATTCAAGAATGGGGTAACTATTTACGGGAGTTTTCCAACTACGGTACGACAAGCACCATCAAGGATACGCTCCGTCGACGCCTGCAAAATCTAGTCGACCGCGAACTGGTCATTCGTGACGGCAACCACTACAGCATCTCGCCTGAAGGTTCGGCCTACGTCTCCGCAATCGCATCTCCCGCTGTCGTTAAACCGGCCCTGCAATTGGTAGGGGCGATCAAAAAGTTCAATGACACGCAACTTGTCGCCTTGCGCGAGCACCTTGCTCAGATGGACCCATACCAGTTTGAAGTTCTTGTCAAAGACCTGCTTGACGCTATGGACTACGACAATGTCACGGTGACGAAGCAGAGCGGGGACAAAGGCGTCGATGTGGTTGCTGATTTTGAATTTGGCATCACGCAAGTTCGTGAAGTCGTACAGGTGAAGCGACAAACCGGCTCGATTACTCGTCCGGTGTTGGATCAATTACGCGGTGCGCTTCCCTACCATCAAGCCATACGTGGCACGATCATCACACTGGGAACTTTTGCGAAGGGCTGCAAAGAGGCGGCCCTGTATCCGGGCGCAGCGCCTATCACACTGATTGACGGCAATAAGCTCATTGAGTTGATGATCAAGCACGAGGTGGGCGTGAAGAAGCAATCTCATACTGTGTATGAATTAGACGTCGATCAGCTGGGCCGCGCCAGCGAAAGCCCCTCCGGCGCAGACCGAGACCGCGAACAGAAGGTCTGACCAATGTCGGTACGTAACGCTGTCAAATCCATTCAGGACATCATGCGCCAGGACACGGGTGTCGATGGGGACGCCCAGCGCATCAGCCAACTGTGCTGGATGTTCTTCCTCAAGATCATCGACGATCAGGATCAGGAACTGGAACTGACGAAGGACGACTACCGGTCGCCGATCCCGAAGAAGCTGCAATGGCGCACGTGGGCGGCGGACCCCGAGGGCATCACGGGCGAAGAACTGATGGCCTTCGTCAACGATGACCTGTTCCCGACGCTGAAAGAGTTGCCGACGTCGAACAAACCCGGCGACCGACGCCGCGTCGTGAAGGATGTCTTCGAAGACGCGTACAACTACATGAAGTCCGGCCAGTTGATGCGTCAGGTCGTCAACAGGATCAACGAGATCGACTTCAACAACCTGACCGAACGCCAGCACTTCGGCGACATCTACGAGCAAATCCTCAATGACCTGCAGTCGGCGGGCAACGCGGGCGAGTACTACACGCCGCGCGCCGTCACTGCGTTCATGGCCGACCGCATCGACCCTCGCCCGGGCGAAATCCTGTTCGATCCAGCCTGCGGTACTGGCGGCTTCCTCACTTGCTCGATCAATCATATGCGCAAGAAGTACGTGAAGAAGCCTGAGGATGAGGCGACGATGCAGGGCGCGCTGCGGGCCGTCGAGAAGAAGCAACTGCCGCACATGCTGTGCGTGACCAACATGCTGCTGCACGGCATCGAGGACCCGAGCTTCGTCCGCCACGACAACACTCTGGCGCGGCCCTACATCAGTTACACGTCGTCCGACCGCGTCGACATCGTCCTGACCAACCCACCGTTCGGTGGGCGCGAAGAGGACGGCATCGAGAGCAACTTCCCGGCGCATTTCCGCACAAGGGAGACGGCCGACCTGTTCCTGGCGCTCATCGTCCGCCTGCTAAAGTCGAGCGGGCGGGCGGCGATGGTCCTGCCCGACGGATCGCTGTTCGGCGAGGGCGTGAAGACGCGGTTGAAGGAACACCTGATGGACGAGTGCAACCTGCACACCATCGTCCGGCTGCCCAACTCGGTGTTCAAACCCTACGCGTCCATCGGCACCAACCTCCTGTTCTTCGAGAAGGGCACGCCGACCAAGGACATATGGTTCTGGGAACACCGGGTACCCGACGGCCAGAAGGCCTACTCGATGACCAAGCCGATCCGGTTGGAGCATCTGCAGGGGTGCATTGACTGGTGGGGCGGTGCGAAGCGCAAGGGACGCGAGGAGGGGCCGCAGGCGTGGAAGGTAACTGCGGAAGAGATCAAGGCGCGCGGTTACAATCTCGACATCAAGAACCCGCACACGGTGGCCGAGGACCATGGCGACCCGGAGATGTTGCTGGCAGACTTGACCACTGCCGAAGCCGAGACGGCCAAATTGCGGGATCAGTTGAAGGCAATATTGGCGGAGGCATTGGCGCGATGAACGCCGAGCGCCTGCTCGCACACTACGAACGGATCGCCGAAGCGCCCGACGCGGTGGCGCGGTTGCGGCGGTTCATTCTCGATTTGGCGATGCGGGGCAAACTTGTGCCGCAGGACCCGAAGGATGAACCGGCGTCGGAGTTACTGAAGAGGATCGCGAACAGGAAGCTGCAAATCGCGCGGAAGGAAAAAGCGAAGAAGAGCCCGAGAAATATCAACGAAGACGCGGAAGCAATCCAACTGCCGACGGGTTGGACGATCGCGCCCTTGGCCGCCTTGGTGTCTATTCTCAATGGTCGCGCTTATAAGCAAACTGAACTTCTTAGTGACGGCACGCCGGTTCTACGTGTTGGCAATCTCTTTACGTCCGACAAATGGTACTATTCCAACTTACAACTTGAACCTGACAAGTATTGTGAGAAGGGCGATCTGATCTTTGCGTGGTCAGCATCTTTTGGCCCATTCATTTGGAACGGCGAGAAGGTTATCTTTCACTATCACATTTGGAAGCTTCCGCTTCATAGCGAAGCCGACCTCGACAAACTGTACCTATTCAATTTTCTCCTCCAGAAGACCCGTGAGATCAAAGAGGCCGGTCACGGCATTTCAATGATCCACATGACCAAGGAGAAGATGGAACTTCTGCAAGTTCCCCTCCCGCCGCTCGCTGAACAGAGGCGCATCGTCGCCAAGGTCGACGAGTTGATGGCGTTGTGTGACCAGTTGGACAAGGCGCGGACCGAACGGGAGGCGACGCGCGACCGATTAGCGACAGCGACCCTCGCCCGCCTCAACGACCCCGATCCCGAGACCTTCCAGGCTGACGCCCGCTTCGCCCTCGACGCGTTGCCCGCGATAACGACGAGGCCCGATCAGGTCAAGCAACTGCGTCAGACGATCCTGAATTTGGCGGTGCGGGGCAGGTTGGTGGCGCAGGACCCGAAAGATGAACCTGCATCCGAAATGTTGAAGAAGATCGCCGCCGAGCGGGCCGACCTTGTAAAGAGGAGAGAAATCCGACGCGAAGAGCCAATTGATCCACCTAAGGAAGGCGACTTGCCGTTTGAGGTTCCGGCTCAATGGATGTGGTCGCGCATTGGTGATGCGGTTCTTTTCACCCAATACGGAACGTCACAGAAATCGCACCCTTCCGAAAAGGGCGTCCCCGTTCTTACGATGGGCAATGTCCAAGATGGCTTGGTGGTTTGGAACAACGAAAAGCGAATTCCGGAAACATCCGAAGACTTGCCTGCCCTCTACTTGCAGAAATTCGATCTTCTCTACAATCGCACGAACAGCGCCGAACTCGTGGGCAAGACTGGAATATACCTGGGCGAGAACGAAGTTAGGACATTCGCCTCGTATCTCATCCGATTGCGGCTGTCCCTCCGGTGGACAAATCCTCGCTTCGTAAACATAGCGATGAACACGTCTAAGTTTCGCGAGACGCAGATCGTTCCGCTTATCAAGAAACAAACCGGGCAGGCGAACGTGAACGGCACGGCCTTGAAGAATATGCTTGTTCCGCTCCCGCCCCTCGCCGAGCAACACCGCATCGTCGCCAAGGTCGATGAACTGATGTCCCTTTGCGACCGACTGGAAGCGGGCCTCACCACTTGCCAGGACGTGCGCAGTCGCCTGCTCGATGCGTTGCTACACGAGGCGCTGGAGCCCGTTTCGGCAGAGCTGGAAGCGGCCGCTTGATGTCCTCGTTGTCATGTGCCTTCTCTATTTGAGGAGAAGCAGGCATGAGCAGCCGCACCAAGACCGTGTCCATGGACCGGTTGGCTCAAACTCCAAGTCGAGGGTCGGTCCTTCTGCGTTTGATGATGGTCGTTAACGATTTCGTCATAGCGAATGATACTTTGAATATGTGGAGGCAGAAGAGCGGCGAGGAGAACAAGACAAAGCGGCAAGAAGCATTCAAATACCTAGTCGAGAGCCAGATAGCACACATCTACGAGGGTATGCTCATCGTCAAGGAGATCGAGGAAAGCCCCAGCCTAATGAGGCTCGTCGAGCAATGCGACACGCCCACACGCGACGAATTCAAACGGCTCGCGGACTACCGAAGGTCCCCTCACTACGAGAAGGTAATGGGCAGAGTGCGTAACAACCTGGCCTTTCACTACGACGCCAAATTGGTACAGCGACAGCTTACTGCGCTCGTCAAGAAACATCCGGGCACAGTGTGTTTGCAGTCGATGGGCGGTCGATCAGAGGACTGGCTTTTTGAGGCCGGTGCATTGGTAGGTGAGCGAGTGGCAGTGCGCGAGGTATTTGAAGTGCCGGACGATATGGATGCGACGCAGGGGGCCGATCTGGTTCTGGCGAGGCTTCAGAACATATCCACGTGGTTCATGCAGTTCGCTGGCCACTTCGTTTGGAAGCACACTCCGTCAGCCATCTAGACTGCGGCTTGCTTAGAGTGGGTCTTCCGACCTCGCTCCCACTGGATAGGCATGGGCTCAGTGCCCACTGCGCCTCTTTCCGAGCTAGGTAGCCATATGCATCAGGTACCAATCTAACTCCATGACTTTCGGAGCGGAAAGACCGGCGCGTACGGTGGCCGCGTTCAGCTGCCTTAGGTGCATCACGTATTGGCGGAAATCCTCGTCTTCATCCGGATGTAGCGGCTCGCAATCGTAGTCCTTCTTCCAGGGCACGAGCTTCTGCAAGGCAGCAGCAGCGACGCTGTCATAAATCGGCAGGATCGGCCGATGAAAGTGGAGGTACTTGCTGGCGAACGAACGAGGCGACCTTTGGCCCGTCAGTTCCCTCATCAGGGTCACGAATCGGCCATGCGAGCCGATCATGGACGCGATGTCCTCGTCGTCGAGCGACTGGGGGTCCCTGTCGCCGACATACCGAATAGCCGAGATCAGTGAATCGATCTGTTGGTGGTGTTCGTGAAGAAACTGGGCGAGCTTTGAGAGCGCAGAGCCCTGAGTGCCATCGGAGGAAATGTGCCGCTCGATCTGCGTGGCGTAGCTGCGCCCGATGATCCAGACCTTGGCCGTGACCGCGTTGAGGTCGGAGTGCGTGGGGTATCTGCGACAGAGTGCACGGAGGGAGCCGTAGAGGATGCTTCCGCTGGCATTGAAGTCGGCTTGAGCCTGCTTGAATTGTTCGGCCAAGAAGGATTCAGCGCCAGCCTGGTCGTCGATTGCGGGCAGGGGCGACGCGCTGATTGTCCTGCCGACGACCATGCCGTCCTGAGATTTCAGCGTCTTTTCGACGTTGTCCAAGTGTTGCTCGTACGCGCTGAGAAACGCCCGCCGATCAGCGTCGCCATCCTCCTTCAGCCGGGCGACAGCCTCGCGAGCCTTTCCAAGTGTGAGCCATGGCACATCCGAGACGTCGAAGAACCGGTCCCGCCGCCATTGAAAATATCGGCTTCTTTGACCATCGCTCAGCAGCTCTGCGCGCTCCACCGCCAGGACGCGCTGGCCCAACGTTCTGAAGCGGTCGTCCTCTAGCTGATGAACGATCGGCAGCCGGTCAGGCCAGTCGGCCGTGTGGAACTGCGACATGCGCAATTCATCCTGGCGGGAAGGAAAGGCGTCGTAGATGCGCTGCTCCACATGCTGCTTGGGGACTTGATCGGCGTACAGACCGGCAAGAATTCTCGACACGCGTTCCTTGAAGGCCGAGTTCTCGCGCACGAGCCGCGCCCGCTCCTGATAGACGTCCATCGGCAGCCGCCCGCCTTGGACGTTCTCGGGCACGAACTCTAATGGCAGCAGTCCGGGCTGTGCGTTGGCACGGATACGGCGGATGGGTTTCTCGGTGCCTTTGATGGATGCGACCAGCGTATCGTCGTCGGCGGTAAGGTAGTCGGCGGGATCGTATTGCAGGTCGAAGGCGGCCCATTCACTTGAATTGCCCCGGTTCGCCGCAATCGGGGCGACGACGAAGTTGTAGGGCTGCAGACCGGCGGCTCCACTCAACAGGAGCACTGGGTGATCCGTCATCAGGTTGACGACGTTTGCCTTGCGGGCGCTCGATAAGAGGGCTTCCCATAGGCGAGGCGCGCGCTCCTTCAGACGTCGAGCCAGCGCCAAGGCGGCATGCGTATCCGCCAGGGCGTCGTGGGCATCGTCGAGCACGACCCCGCTGGCGTCAGCAACGCGACCCAGCTTGAAGACAGGCTTCCCATCTTCCCGCAGCGGCACGGCGACTGTGTTCGGTGCGACAGTAGAGGCAATGTGCACCATGCGCATGATGTCCATGCGGCCATTACCAGGGGCTTGGGTCTGATAGACCGGAAGCAGGGACTGGTAGTAACCATGCCTCAGGAAGTTTTCATCGAAGCGCATGCTGTTCCAGCCAGCGAAGACCGCGCCCCCTATGCTCCAGTCGAGAAGTCGGGCGCGCACCTGCCGCATCATCTCGAAGTGGGAGAGCGGGCAATTGGTTATCGCGTCGATGGTGACGTTGGTTACCAGGAGCGCCTCGGGTGAGGGCAGCACGTAAGGCAGCAGGCGCGAACGAATGTTCAGCGTGTCGACCGGGTTCAACTCATCGTCGGTCTTGATGGCTGCGAATTGAAGAATTTGATCGAAGCCGGGTTCCGTGCCCGTGGTCTCTGTGTCGTAGAAGATGAAAGGCATGGACTGCGGCTGGCAGTTCTCGGCTGGAACTCGCGTGAGCGGGAACCTAGCAGTCGTGTACTGGCCTTTCCAGATGCCGTTGCATTCCCCTTTCCGGAACAGGGCGAGATATGCGAGAACGTACTATCTCAAGTTGTTGACCACACTCGCGGCGCTCGCGAACAATAAAGCGGGGTGGATTGGGGGAGGGTCGCATTTGAAAGTTCACGCTTATCACATCGTGCAGCGTGGCAATGTGTCATTGGTGCAGACGCTTACCCATGTAGCACAGTTGCAGCTACCCAACCGGCTGCGGACGGTGTCAGCAGTACCAATGCGACTGGAGCACTGCGTGCAGCAAGGTCCGTACTGGCTGATGGACTTTACGCTCATTAGGCGCAAAGGACCCGGCCGTGCATCTCCGACTGAACCTGTAAGCGATTTTGACCTCGAAGATGATGAGGGCTTCGGTGAGGAGACTGCTGCAATCTACGCGCCAAATTCTGGTTTCATGGCGCTGCAGTACAACCACTACGGCCCGCGGCAGTCTCGCATTCAAGCGTATCTGCACAGCATGTCTCTGGCGGTCGCGGGACAGCCCGATCATGTGGAGTTGCCGGACAGTCAAAATGGTTTCGACTTCAATCCACTTCTGAAAGCCGAAGCGGTTGATAGGCTGGATAACCTCGGCATCATCAAGACGATCTCTGCGTCCTTTCATGTGCCGGGAGTGCTAGCACGCCCTGAGGCACGCAGGCGTTCGCTAACCGGTCTGCTCGACATGCCGATCATGGGCGGAGCCCAGAACGTTCAATTTGAAATCTCGGCGGGGCGCGGCAAGGAGCGATCGTTGCACCCGAACCGCGTTAGGCAGGCCGTTCGTGAACTGCTGGCTGCACGCGAGGAGATCAATTCGCTCACCGTTACCGCAAAGGAGAATGCGGACGCACCCAGTGAACCGGTAGACTTCCTCGACGCACGTTTAGAGACTGATGTGGAAGTCGCTCTTGTTGGTCGCCGCTACCCTCGCGCGCAGCGCCTCGCCGCACTAAGGTTGGCGTTTGAAACATGGCGTGATGACGATCTACTAAATGCTTAGGTTCCCCTTCTTTGAGAACTGGTGGCCGCTGGGTGCGTCGTTGCTCGTCGTCCTCGGCTGGTATCTTTGCGGCATGCCGTTCCCGACGAACCCGGACGGGTTGTTTGGCGCGGCGGCGACGGTGGCGTCTGTCTTTGCGAGCTTCCTCGGCGTATCGAAGGCGATAATCCTGACCATCAAGAACACAGACACCTACGCGGCCCTTAAGAAACTCGGGCATACCGACACGCTGTTTGGGCATTTGAAAGGTGGAATTGCCGCGTCGGTCACGTTTGCTGGGTTGTCGATTTTGGGCTTCTTCGTGAGCCACGACAAAGTCATCTACGGACAAGTTCTATTCCACCTATTCGAATTCGCGTGGGTGGCCTTCGCGTCGTTGTCGCTCTTTAGCTACGTCAGGATAACGAACATTCTCTTCAAACTCTTGAAGATCGCCTAGGCTGGGTCAAAACTCATAAAGCTCGCCGTCCCTTGGTCGGCTTTTCACCCGATTCCAGACGTCAGCAACGTCGAGTGGTACGTCAGACAGATAAGCTCAACCTATTTCTTCGTTTCCTGGATGGGGCCTTGCGACATGAGATATGCACTTGCAGGCGATCAACGTGTTGAAGCCTATCCCGGAGGGAGGGGGATGTGTCGCCGTTGTAATGGCGAAGTTATTGCCAAATGCGGCACGCACAGAGTCGCCCACTGGGCACATCGGGGAATCCGGGATTGTGATGCGTGGGCCGAAAAGGAAACCGAATGGCACCGCGCGTGGAAAAACAACTTTCCGGCCGAATGCCAAGAATTTATCCAGCACGATGGGCAATCCGGGGAAAAGCACATCGCTGATGTTCGTACCCCTCATGGCCTTGTGATTGAGTTTCAGCATTCGCATCTCGACCCGCAAGAACGCACTAAACGCGAGCGCTTCTACGGAAATATGGTGTGGGTTGTCGATGGCACCCGCCTACAACGAGACTATCCACGGTTTAATATCGGAAAGGATCATCTCAGGCGCACGCCTATCCAGGGATACTTCCTCCTCGCATTCCCTGACGAGTGCTTTCCTGCGATGTGGCTTGATAGTTCAGTACCCGTCATTTTTGATTTCCGGGGGGTGGATAGCCAACCACTGGATGTGTTCAGAGACACGCTTTGGTGCCTGCTTCCAGGACGCGCGGAAGGAAGTGCTGTGGTTGTTGGAATGTCGCGCGAGCAATTTGTAAACGTGGCTCCAAGCCGTCCTCAGTTGCTTGAGGTTCAAGAGCTCCTAACGGGTTTTGCTCAATACATTAGAGAGCTACGCGCAGCGAGTACGCCTGCCCGACGGTTTCCGGGAATGCCTGGTGGAAGGGGGCCGGGGCGGCGATATGCGCGTTTTTAAACTGATCGAATAATGTCGGCTGTTGGCCCATCTCGGACAAACCGTTTGATGTCACTCACGTCGTGAAATAGATCGAAAGCAGACGTGGCTACTTTTATGGGGTTGACCCTAGTTCTCGTCGCTCACGCACTCGCCATTGCTCCTACCGTGGGTGGGACATGGGGTACATCGAAGTACCCCCGTGGACCTTAGCTGGGAGGGATAGGGGGTGATGTTTACTAGTAGAATATGCAAGGTGGGACTTCGGAGTACCCCAAGTCCCACCCTGCCGTTTACCTGCCTCAACCGGTCAGATCACCTCGTACTGCCTCTGGCTGTGCACGGTCTTGCGGTGGATGCGTTTGCCACCGACCTGCCGGTCGTTCACGCGCCCCAACCATTTGCCGAGCCGTGTCTCGTTCACGGTACTGCTGTTCCTGGCGTCCGCAGCCACCTCCAGCATCACGTCGCGTAGCGCCCTGCACCGGGCCATCGCCGCCATCTTCGCCACGTTCGCGGCACTGACAGCCTGCGGGCCGCTCGCTGCGTGGACCGCCGCTGCCGCCGCTTCGCCCATGACCTCGTCGATCAGCCCTTTCACGGCAAAGGTCCCGGTCAAAGCTGCCGTACTCCAGCCATTGATGAACCTGCGGATGCGGTCGACCGTGGGGTCGGCGGTGCGAGCGTCGTCGTTGGACGCGATGATGTCCGAGAACCCCAGCCACAGCAGCGCGTCCCGGACGACGCGGGTCCAGTCCTCGAACGAGCCGTAGGGTCGTCCACCTTGCGGCGGCGCTCCCGCCACCTGATAGGCGCGCATGATAGTGAGCGCGTCGATACACATCTGTTCCCGGTCTTCGATTACTTCCTGTCGGGGGTCAAAGTCGAACTTCTGTTGATCGGGGTTGTCGACATCTGTCCGAATGCGCGACCGTAGAAAGCGCCGGGCACTGTCGCCTGTCGTATCGACGTTGTTGCCAGACACCAGCACGATGAAGTTGTTGTCGACGTCGACCTTCTCCAGCTTACCGAACAGCCTGACGCGGATAGTCCGCGCCGTCTGTAGCACCGTGAGACGACCGAAGCGATTGAGGTCGCCGTTGGCGTTGTCGAGGATGACGTATCCCATGCCGTCCAACAGAGACGTGTCGAGTTGCTTGTTGAACTCTTCGACGGTGCCTCGCTCTTCGTCGGCCAGCGACAGCAGCGCCGGGTCGTCGCCGGTCAGCATGATGATGGGCAACTCGGCCAGCATCGTCTTGCCTGCGCCGAACACCGCGGCGTCGATCAGGTAGCTCGGACGTGTCGGAGTGGCGTGCACTGCCGTTGCAGTCATGAATGCCGACAGGGCTACCGTGCGCCCAGTGTCGGTAAAGTCCCATTCTTCGTCTGGGTCCTTCGTGGTGGTCGTGAACTGGTATCCTCGCAGCGGACTGAGCAGCCGCCACGCGGCGTCGTACGCCAACTGCATGGCGTCCTGGCGCGTAACGTGGGGCATTTGCGGAAAGCGGCCGCCGCATGGGTCGAACATGATGCCGGTCGCTCTGTCGTAACCGGGCGTCTCGCACACGGAGCCGTCCGGTCGTAGGAAGGGGACGCGCATCACTCCACGTAGCGGCGGCAGCGGCATCACCGTAGTATCGACGTAGTTCAGCACGGCGTTGCAGAGTTCGTCGCTGGGCAACTTATCGACGAGCTTTTTTGTTCTCAGATTGATGCGGGAGAACACAGCATCACGGGTCAGTTCGAGCAGCAGACTGTGCCTGTTCAGCGCTATGAGTGCCAACTGCGGCTTCTCGCCAAGCCGGGTCATGCGGACCACCGAGCGGTCGGCCATCACGATGGTGCGGCCACGACGGAACACGCGCGCTCCGTTTTTCAGAACGTCGATGGTCTGGCGGACGGTGTCGTCGAAGTTTTTCGGGTCCTCGATGACGACGCGCTTGAGGGGCACGATGCCAGCGGAGCCGAATGCGCCGGTTGGTACACCTGGTCCAGCCCCATCGCTTCCGCCCGGAAAGGGGATTACTGATCCGATCTCTGTGGAAGACTCTGCGTTTGCGTTACTGGCATCTTTAGTCATGGCTCGCCCCATGATGCTCTAGTTCTACACCCACATTTTTTTGCCCCGTTGCCTTTGCAGGCGACGGGGCGATTTGCTTCAAGCAAGTAGCTTTGTGCGGACCCAGACGGATGCGATGGCTCGCGCGAGGCCGGCTGCCACGCCTGCGTTGATGACGACAGTCTGAGGCCATCTCATCTGTGTGAGGAATGCCATCAACTTGAAGCCGCATGCGCGGGCGAGGTCAGGATTGCGCGTCTTCAGGTTGAGCAACAACTGCTCCACTTCCGTCAATGCCTGTGATGCGCCGTGTGTAAGATTGCCTATGTAGGCAGCCCGGAAGGTCGCGGCCTCTGTTTCGACCTGGGCCGTGCGGTCCGCCTTCTGCTTGGCCAGTTGCTGCAGCAGCAGTTGCTCGTGCCGTCGCTTCTCGTTGGACTGCACCTTCCACAGATCAGTTGACGGGTCGTTTTCCTTGCCGGTAAGCGGATAGCATTCCTTCAGCCCCAGCAACGCCGCGTTGTATGCGGCCCTGTGCTCGGCGTTCATCACGTCAAATGTCCAGCCGAGGAGGGTAGAGGCAGCAGCGATTGCCTCGTCATCGCGTTCCTTCATCCGCCGCGCTAAGTATTCACTGAATGCACACTGTCGTTCCGAGCGATGCTTGCGCGGATGGCGTACGGGTGAGGGGCCACCGCGCGCGGCAACGTAGTCTCTCCAGTACTTTTCCTCAGCATCGCGAAGTGGGAGCGTGCCGCGCGCCACTTGCTCGGCGAGCTGCACGGTCAAGTAAGGATGGTCGCATCCGACGACGCGGCCAAAATACCGGAATTGCCGCTCCAAATTGTACATAAACGTCTGCTCGTGAGGCGCGAGATCATCCGAACGCGCGGTCATTGTGGTCTCCCATGAGCGAACGTTTTTTGGCCGACCTGGTAGATGGGCCGCGAGACTTGAAGGCGCGCCATCAAGCAGTGTCCGGCTTGCAAGCAGCGCCGCGATTGACCACCTTCTCGACAGACGCGCTCACAATGCGACGTGACGCGCCAATTTTCACGCTCTTGAGCGCGCCGCACTTCATCAACTCGTAGATGGTCATGCGAGACACGCTGAGTTCGCGTGCAGCGCGCTGCACCGTCATGAGCCGAGGCAAAGGCAAATCAGGCCGCTGGTCCACCGGACCCTGAGTGCCCCCGCGCGGGGACGTGTGGAGGAGGGTGGAAGTCATTTCGCGCCTGCGACGTCCTTTGCGCCCCTGATCTCGCCCATGGTGAAGCGCACGACGCCACCCAGCCGGAAGCCGGTGGGCGTGCGCCCGCGCGAGCGATTGAGCATCAGGCTTTCGAGAGAGATACGCAGCAGCAGGGCCGTCTCGACGGGCGTCACGACAGCGTCGTCGGGTAGGGCGAGAAGTTCGGCAACGGTGCGCGGAGCCGTGGTAAAGGCGCGCAGCGCGGCGCGCTTGGTCCGCAGTTCGTCGAGAGTCATTGGCTCCTCTTGGATGTAGGAGGAGCTAATCGGTTATGCGATCAGGCTTATTGATGCGACCAAGATAAAACAAACAAAAATTCACGCCAGCGGGGCTTGCCCAAGAAGCGGCTACTTGCGGCGTTTCGCCAGGTCGGCCTCAAGCTCCTTGAGTTGACCCCACGCCGAGTGATTGCTGTAGAAGCGCAGTTGCTGGCGGATATATTCGGCTCCGTTCTTTAGCTGATGACCCCCATAGCCGTGCTGCTTCGCGAGCTGACCACATAGCGCCAACGTCGACTCGGTCGGGCAACTGAGCCGCAAGCGCAGATAGTCGCCAACAACATCCCACACGATGTCGAGGCGCTGGCGCGGTCGCCCTCTGCTGCGTGAGGAAGGCCGCGCGCTCGTCCCCTTTCTAGGACGCCCCCGCTTTTTGGCCGTCGCCACGGCCACTTCGTCTTGGCCAGACGTGCCGATGGTGCGCTTGGTTTTGGCGGGCATCCTCGAAGCCTAGCCTTCCGGCGCGCCGGTCGTGAATGCCGCCCAGCGCTGAAGCAGGCCGCGCCGCCGGTCGAGCAGGTCATCGCGCGCGTAGGCCCGCTCTGTCATGTCGCCGACGGCATGCGCCAGTGACAGCTCGGCAAGCTCGCGGTCCTCGCCCTGCAGCCGGGTCCAGTCGCGGAAGGTCGAGCGCAGGCCGTGCACGGTGGCGTCGCCGCCGCCAGCACGCCCCAGCGCCAGCGACAGGCTGGTGAGCGACAGCGGCACGCCCCGGATATTGCTCGGGAACAGGAGCGGGTTGCTCTCGGGCCGCCGCTCCGCCGCCTCGCTCAGGATCGCCAGCGCCTCGGCCGCCAGGGGCACGCGATGGTCGCGCGATGCCTTCATGCGGCTTGCCCGGATCGTCCATACGCCGTTCCCTTCGTCGACCTCGGTCAGCGATGCGCCGACGATCTCCGTGGCGCGCCCAACAGTGAGCGCGAGGAAGCGCAGCGCCAAGGGGGCGATGCCGTCCATGCGTGCGAGTCTCGCCATCACTCCCGGCAGGTCGGCGACCGGCAGAGCCGCGTGATGCGTGACCTTGTGGACGCGGGCAGGTGCCGCCAGCATCAGGGCAAGGTGGCCCTTCCACCGCGCCGGGTTCTCGCCGCTGCGAAGGCCGCGCGCCTTGGCCGCATCGAGAATGACCTCGATGCGGCCCCGCACGCGCGTCGCCGTGACGTTCTTTGTGGTCCATATCGGCTGCAGGATGGCCCGAACGTCATCGGTGTTGATGTCGGCCACGTTCTTGTTGCCTATGCGCGGGCCGGCATAGGTGGCAAGGGAGGCGCGCCACTGGCCGGCGCTCTTGGCGTTCTTCCACCCGGCGCTGTGCGCGGCAATGTAGCTCTCGGCGGCCATGTCGAACGTCTCGACGGCCCGGATGACTTCGACCTTTGCGGCGGCCCGCTCGGCTCGCCTGATCGCCAGCGGGTCCTCCTTGCGGTGAAGCTGCTGGCGGACCCTCACGATGGCCTCGCGCGCCATGCCAAGCGTGACGGCAGGGAAGGGGCCAAGGCCCAGGTCGTGCCGCCGGCCGTGCTGCTGGTAGCGGAACAGCCACGAGCGCGTCCCTCCCGGCGCGACCTGCAGGTAGAGCCCGTCGCCCACCGCATGCCGGCCGGTCTCGCGGATGCGCTCCAGCGCCTTCATGGTGGGCTGCTTGGGCGAGCCCGCCGGAGGCCTGAAGGGGGTCTTGGAAGTGTCGATTGCGTCAAAAGTCATTTCGTCCGCCACTCTCGGGTGTTGGGTTCCAAACCCCACGCGCTACCCCTCATCGGAACTTGCAGCCGCGTACAGAGGCTGACAGGTTGGCAGAGGGGACGCGCCTGCCGCTACTGGCTTTCCAACAGCGGCTTACAGGGGCTTACAAGGGCGGAAACAATAGATGGCGGACAGGGCGGGATTCGAACCCGCGGTGGCTGTTACACCACGCACGCTTTCCAAGCGTGTGCCTTAAACCACTCGGCCACCTGTCCTGAGCAGCGGTCGGCGCTCTTATAGCGCGGCGGCGGGCAGGGGCAACGGCCTTCCCCCGGCGGCCGCGCGTGGGCTAGGCTGCGTCCTCAACGGGGGAGTAGATGGTCCTGTTTCGGGCCTTGGGTTGGCTGCTGCTGGCGATGGCCGTTGGGGCGGTGGTCTATGACGGGCTGGTCTGGTGGTCGGAGGGCGTGCTGCGCCTCTTGCCGCTGGGCGAGCTGTGGTCGCGCCTCGATCTCGATTCGTTCAACCGCGCCCAGTCGGCGGTGCAGCGCCACCTGTCGGTCGGCCTGTGGACCCGGGTCGTTCTGCCGATCCTGACGCTGCCGGCGCTGCCGATGTTCCTCATCGCCGGCACGATCTTCCTCTGGCTCGGCCGGCGCATCGGCAGCCGGGCCGAAACGGCATACATCGGCGCGCGTGCGCCGCGGCGTCGCCGGCCGCGCAGCGGGCTCTCCTAGAGTCAAGTTTCTTGAAGGAGGGGGTGGGGCCGAAAATGGGAAAAACGGCCTGAAACCCTTGTGCCATCGATATCGGACGTTTCCCAGCCGGTTGGGAAACTCTGGGAAATCCCTGTGATTTTCGGTCGCTCTAGCGACTGTCCATCTTCAGCGCGGCGATGAAGGCCGACTGCGGGATCTCGACGTCGCCCACCTGGCGCATGCGCTTCTTGCCCTTCTTCTGCTTCTCCAGGAGCTTCTTCTTGCGGCTGATGTCGCCGCCGTAGCACTTGGCCAGCACGTCTTTGCGCAGCGCGCTGATCGTCTCTCGCGCGATCACTCGGCCGCCGATCGCCGCCTGGATGGCGATCTTGAACAGCTGGCGCGGAATCAGGTCCTTCAGCCGTTCGCACAGCGCGCGGCCGCGGCTCTCGGCGGCGGCCTTGTGCACGATCATGCTGAGCGCATCGACCGGCTCGGAGTTCACCAGGATGGTGAGCTTCACCAGATCGCTCTCCTCGTAGCCCGCCATCTCGTAGTCGAAGCTGGCGTAGCCGCGGGTCACCGACTTCAGGCGGTCGTAGAAGTCGAACACCACCTCGTTGAGCGGCAGGCGGTAGATCGCCATGGCGCGCGTGCCGGCATAGGTGAGCTCGACCTGCTGGCCGCGCCGCTCCTGGCAGAGCGTCAGCACCGAGCCCAGGTGCTCGTCGGGCGTGATGATGGTGGCCTTGATCCACGGTTCCTGCATGGACGCGATCTTCATCGGATCGGGATAGTCGGCCGGATTGTGCAGCTCCATCTCGGTGCCGTCGGTCATCTTGACCTTGTAGACGACCGAAGGCGCGGTGGTGACCAGGTCGAGATTGAACTCCCGCTCCAGCCGCTCCTGGATGATTTCCAGATGCAGGAGGCCCAGGAAGCCGCAGCGGAAGCCGAATCCTAGCGCCGCGCTGGTCTCGGGCTCGAAATGGAACGAGGCATCGTTGAGCCGGAGCTTGGCGAGCGACTCGCGCAGGGTCTCGAACTCGGCGGCATCGGCGGGGAACAGGCCGCAGAACACCACCGGCACCGAGGGCTTGAAGCCGGCCAGCATCTCGGCCGCGGGCTTGCGGTCGTCGGTGATGGTGTCGCCGACCTTGCAGTCGGCGATGGTCTTGATGCCGGCGATGATGAATCCGATCTCGCCCGGTCCGAGTTCGGCGGCATCGGTCGGCTTGGGCTTGAACACGCCCACCTTGTCGAGATCGTAGGCCGCGCCGACCGCCATCATGCGGATGCGCATGCCCTTCTTCAGCACGCCGTCCTGCACGCGCACCAGGGTGACCACGCCGAGATACGGGTCGTACCAGCTGTCGACCAGCAGTGCCTTGAGCGGCGCATCGCGGTCGCCCTTGGGCGGCGGCAGGCGCTTCACCATCGCCTCGAGCAAATCGTCGATGCCCATGCCGGTCTTGGCCGAGACGCGGATCGCCTCGGAGGTGTCGATGCCGACCACGTCCTCGATCTCGCGGGCGACGCGCTCGGGCTCGGCCGACGGCAGGTCGATCTTGTTCAGGACCGGGATGATCTCGTGATTGGCGTCGATCGCGTGGTAGGCGTTGGCCAAGGTCTGCGCCTCGACGCCCTGGCTGGCATCGACCACCAGCAGCGAGCCCTCGCAGGCGGCGAGCGAACGGCTGACCTCGTAGGCGAAGTCGACGTGGCCCGGCGTGTCCATCAGGTTCAGCACGTAGGTCTTGCCGTCCTTGGCCGGGTAGTCGAGCCGCACCGTCTGCGCCTTGATGGTGATGCCGCGCTCGCGCTCGATATCCATGGAATCGAGCATCTGGTCGTGGAACTCGCGCTCGGTCACCGCCCCGCAGCGCAGCAGTAGCCTGTCGGCCAGCGTGCTCTTGCCATGGTCGATATGGGCGATGATCGAAAAATTGCGGATCAACGACAGGTCGGTCATTTCACCCTAACCACGCAACACGGCGCCGGTTGCCTTGGCGACGGCGCCCACGATCTTGGTCGAAACGGCTTCGATCTCGGCATCGGTCAAGGTGCGCTCGACCGGCTGCAGGGTGACGGTGATGGCGAGCGACTTCTTGCCGTCGGGCACGCCTTTGCCGGCATAGACGTCGAACACGCGGGCGTCCGCGATCAGCGCCTTGTCGGCGTTGCGTGCGGCGCGCACCAGCTTCTCGGCTTCGACAGCGGCATCGACCACGAAGGCGAAGTCGCGCTCGACCGGCTGGAAGGCCGAGAGGGCGAGCTTGGGCCGCGCCTTGGTCAGCCGCGCCTTGGGCAGCGGCGGCGCGTCGAGGAACACTTCGAAGGCCACGGCCGGGCCCTTGAGGTCGGCGGCGGCCAGCAGCTCGGGATGGAGCTCGCCGAACCACGCCATGACCCGGTCGCCGAGCTTCAGCACGCCGGAGCGGCCGGGATGGTACCAGTCGGGCGCGCCCGTGTAGGTGGCTAGATTGTCGGGCGCATTGATCGCCGCCAGCACGGCCAGCGCGTCGGCCTTGGCATCGAACGCGTCGACGGTGCGCGCCGGGCCCTGCCAGTTGCGCGGCACCGCCGCGTGATGGCGAACGCCCGCCGCCACCATGCGCTGCCCGTTGGGCGTGGCGTCGAGGTAGATCGGCCCGACCTCGAACAGCGCCGGATCGGCCAGCCCACGCGCCTCGTTGCGGGCGGCGGCATCGATCAGGTTGGGCAGGATCGCCGGGCGCATGGTGTCGAGCGTGGCGTCGATCGAGTTCAATAGGCGGAGATCGGCCCGCTGGGCCGCGCCGAAGCGCTCGGCCTTGGCGCGCGCCATGAACGACCAGGTCACGACCTCGTTCATGCCGCGCGCGGCGAGAGCGCGCCGCGCCTGCGGCACGCGCTGCTGCATCGGCGTGCGCACCGGCTTGGATGTGGCCGAGAGCCGGGGCAGGGACGTGGTCGGGATGTGATCGAAGCCGTAAACGCGGGTCACCTCTTCGACCAGGTCGGCCTCGCCGATCACATCGGGCCGCCACGACGGCACTGCTGCCGTCCACGGACCATTGCCGCTCACGCCGAAGCCCAGCTTGCCCAGAATATCGGCGGTTTCCCTGGCCGGGACGTCGATCGCCGTCAGCTTCTTCACCCGGTCGGCGCGGAGCGTGTAGCTGCGCTCCCAATCGGGCATCACGCCGCTCGACACGACCTCGCTGGTCTCACCGCCACACAGTTCGAGGATCAGCCGGGCCGCCACCTCGGCGCCCCACCAGCAGGATTGCGGATCGATGCCGCGTTCGAAGCGGTAGCGCGCGTCGCTCAGGATGCCGAGCTTGCGGCCGGTGGCGGCGACCGGCATGGGCGTGAAGTAGGCGACCTCAAGGAAGACATCGGTGGTGTCTTCGCGCACGCCGGTGTCCTCGCCGCCCATCACCCCGCCGATGCCGTGCGCGCCCTCGGAATCGGCGATCACCGACACGGCGGGATCGAGCGTGTAGATCTTGCCGTCGAGCGCCAGGATGGTTTCGCCCTCGCGCGCCTGGCGCATGACGAGATCGCCGGCGAGCTTCTTGGCGTCGAACACGTGCAGCGGCCGGTTGAGATCGAAGGTCACGAGATTGGTGATGTCGACCAGTGCCGAGATCGGCCTGAGCCCGATCGCCTTCAGCCGGCGCTGCAGCCAGTCGGGAGAGGGGCCGTTCTTGACGCCGCGGAAGTAGCGGCCGACCACCAGCGGGCAGGGGCTGTCGGGCTTCGCCTCATAGCCGTGCGTCCACTTGATAGGGCTCTTGAACGTGCCGGGAACCTTGTCGGCCTTCATCGGCTTCAGCGTACCGATACCGGTGGCCGCGAGATCGCGGGCGATGCCGTGCACGCCCAGGCAATCGCCGCGGTTGGGCGTCACCTTGATCTCGATCACCGGATCGTCGAGGCCGAGTGCCTCGGCGGCCGAAGCGCCGGTCTTGGTCTCGGCCGGCAGGTCGATGATGCCGCTATGGTCGTCGCCCAGCTGCAGTTCGCGGCTGGAGCACAGCATGCCGTTGGAATCCTCGCCGCGGATCTTGCTCGCCTTCAAAAGGAGCGCGGTGCCGGGGATATAGCTGCCGGTCGGCGCGAAAATGCCCTTCATGCCGGTGCGCGCGTTGGGCGCCCCGCACACCACCTGGACGACGCCTGAGCCGGTATCGACCGTGCACACGCGCAGGCGGTCGGCGTTGGGATGCTGCTTGGCCTCGACGACGTAGCCGACGACGAAGCCCTTCAGCGTCTCGGCGGCATTGGTGATGCCCTCGACCTCGAGACCGAGCATGGTCAGCCGCTCGCGGATCTCCTCCAGCGAGGCGGTGGTGTCGAGATGCTCCTTGAGCCAGCTGAGCGTGAACTTCATCGCACGCTCTCCAGCGCCGAGAATCCGTAGTGGCGCAGCCAGCGCAAGTCGGCGTCGAAGAAGCTGCGCAGGTCGGGAATGCCGTATTTCAGCATGGCGATGCGATCGATGCCCATGCCGAAGGCGAAGCCCTGGTACACGGCCGGATCGAGCCCGCAATTGGCGATGACGTTGGGATGCACCATGCCCGAGCCCAGGATTTCCAGCCACGAATCGCCGGCGCCGACCCTGAGCTCGCCACCCTTCCACGAGCAGCCGATATCGACCTCGGCCGACGGCTCGGTGAACGGGAAGTAGGACGGGCGGAAGCGGATCGGCAACTCGTCGACCTCGAAGTAGGCGCGGCAGAAGTCGTACAGGCAGCCCTTGAGGTGACCCATGTGCGTGTTGCGGTCGATCACCAGACCTTCGACCTGGTGGAACATCGGCGTGTGGGTGGCGTCGTTGTCGATGCGGAAGGTGCGGCCGGGCACGATCACGCGCAGCGAGCCGCCGTCGGCCAGCATCTGCTGCACGTTCTTGTCGAGCATGGTGCGGGCCTGCACCGGCGAGGTGTGGGTGCGCAGCACCATCGGCGTGCCGTCGGCGCGCGGCGGCAGATAGAAAGTGTCCTGCATCTGCCGCGCCGGATGGTCGGGCGGGATATTGAGGGCGGTGAAGTTGTGCCAGTCATCCTCGATGTCGGGACCGTCGGCCCACATGAATCCCATCTCGCCGAAGATGGCGCCGAGCTCGTCCATCACCTGGCCGATCGGATGCAAGGTGCCGTGGCCTTCCGGCCGCACCGGCAGGCTGACATCGACCTTCTCCGAGGCGAGCCGGGCGGCGAGCGCCGCCGAGCCGAGCGCGCTCTTGCGCGCCTCCAGTGCCACCTCGATCTCGCCCTTGAGCTGGTTGACCCGCGCGCCGAACTCCTTGCGTTGGTCGGGCGCCAGGCCGCCCAAGGTTTTCATCAGTCCGGTGACGCTGCCCTTCTTGCCGAGCGCCGCCACGCGCGCAGCATCGAGGGCGGCGAGGTCGGCCGCTTGCTCGACGGCGCTGAGCGCCGCGCTGCGTATCGTCGAAAGATCGTCCATCCTTCGCTCCACACGAAAAGAGGGAGCCTGAGACCCAGGCTCCCTCTCTTTATCTCAATCCGCTGCGCCGGTGCGGCGCGGCGGACATTACTTGAGGGCGGCCTGGGCCTGTTCGACCAAAGCCTTAAAAGCGGCAGGCTCCCGCATCGCCAGATCGGCCATCACCTTGCGGTCGACCTCGATGCCAGCCTTGAGAATGCCGTTCATGAACTTGGAATAGGTGAGCCCGTGCTCGCGGACCGCCGCGTTGATGCGCTGGATCCACAAACCGCGGAAGGCGCGCTTCTTGTTGCGCCGGTCGCGATAGGCATATTGCAGGCCCTTCTCGACCTTCTCGATGCCGACGCGGAACGCCACCTTGGCGCGGCCGCGATAGCCCTTGGCGAGCTTGAGGACCTTCTTGTGTCGGGCGTGCGCAGCCACGCCCCGCTTGACGCGTGCCATGGCTTACCTCTCGTAGGGGAAGTAGTTGCGCTTGATGATGATGGCATCCGGCTCGGACGCGATCGTCATGCCGGTCTGCTGGCGCAGGAAACGATTGCCCCGCTTGGTCATGCCGTGGCGCTTGCCGGCGACCCCATGCTTGACCTTGCCAGACGCCGTGAAGCGGAAGCGCTTCTTGGCCCCGCTCTTGGTCTTCATTTTGGGCATTTTCCGTCCTTTTCAAAGGGTTACGATAGGCGGCCGAGGCAATGCCCTTTGGGCCAGGCCGCCGAAGGAAGGGGGCTTATAGCTATGCCGAAGCAGCCACGCAAGCAGAGGGATTGGCCATGAAACTAGCCGGAAAGACTGCACTCGTGACGGGCGCCCAACAGGGCATCGGGGCGGCCATTGCGCTCGCCTTCGCCAGCGAGGGCGCCGACGTGGCGATCAACTGGCTCGATGACGAAAAGGCCGCGGAGGAAGTGGCAGGCGGCGTGCGCCAATACGGCCGGCGCGCCGCGCTGATCCGGGCTGACATGGCCAAGCTCCCCGACATCGAGGCCATGGTCGCCGAGACCACCCGCCAGCTCGGGCCGCCTGACATCCTGGTCAACAATGCCGGCGTGTACCCGCGGGTGAAATTCCTCGAGATGCGCGAGAGCGACTGGGACCATGTGCTCGACATCAACCTGAAGGCGGGCTGCTTTGCCACCATTGCGGCGGCCAAGGCGCTGATCGCGGCCGGCCGCAAAGGCGGCTCGGTGATCAATCTCTCCTCTCAGTCGGTGCGCGGTGCGGTGCGCGGCGTGCACTACAGCGCCAGCAAGGGCGGCGTGGTCTCGATGACCCGCGCCATGGCGCTCGAGCTCGCCCCGCACAACATCCGGGTCAACGCCATCGCGCCCGGCACCACCGACACCGCCCAGCCGCGCTACGGTAACACCGACGCCGAGCTGATCGAGATGGCGCGGAGCAATGTCCCGCTCGGCGGCAAGATGCTGACGCCCGACCACATCGCCCGCACCGCGGTGTTCCTGGCGTCGGACGATTCCAGCGCCACCACCGGCCAGGTGCTGCACGTCAACGGCGGCTCTTACATGCCGTGACTTAGGAGCTTCGGGCGGAAGCGCGCGTCAGGAGCTTGCGTGCCAGCCGCCGGCGCTTGGGCGCGTAGGCGAGGTCCATGACCCCGCTCAGATAAAACTTCACCTGCTCGATCGGCCAGCTCGCCTCGACGTTGGTGCGCTGGATCCAGATCGGCGAGGAGCCCGGCAGCACGGGATAGAGGTTGGTCATGAAAACGCGCTGGTAGCCGGCGCGGCGGACCTCGTCGAAGGCGCCGGCGCCGTACGACCATTCCTCGCCGCCGACCCAGCAGAAATCCTCGACCGGATGGCCGAGCTTGCCGGCGATGTCGCGGCCGGCCTGGGTGATCTCGTCGGCCAGCCGCTCGGCCGGCAAATCGTCGGCGAGGCGGACATGGGTGCGGGTGTGGCAGCCGACGCGATGGCCGCGCGCTTCGAGAGCGCGCACCTCGGGCCAGCTCATGCGCGGCTCGGGCTCGTCGCTCGTCTTGGCGAAGGCCGTATCGGCGGCGGCGCGATCAGTGGCGATCTCGGCCTCGGGCAGGAAGAAGCAGGCGCGGAAGCCGTGCTTCTCCAGCAAGGGCGCGGCGACGTCGTGGTTGGAGCGGTAGCCGTCGTCGAAGGTGATCAGCAGCCGCGGACGGCTGACCTCGAAGGGACCGGTGAGGCAAGCGTCGAGGTCGGCCGGTTGGGCGGGGGCGAAGTGCTCGAGATAAAACGCGAGCTGGCGTTCGAGCCCGGCCGCATCGTGTTGTGGCGTGGCGTGATAGTTGAGCACGCGCAGGAAGCGCGGACCCCAGGCCAGGCGCTGGGCGGCAAGACCCAAGGGGAAGCAGCCGATGCGGGTCGCGGTCGCGATGATCGCCTGCTTGAGGCCCGCCATGTCAGTGCAGGGCGTAGATCAGCGACGGTGGCTCGGCCGGTCCGCCGTCGGCCGCCTCGGCGGCCAGCGCGTCGTAGGCGGCCTTGAGAGCGGCGACCAGCGCCTGGCGCCGCTCGGGCGCCACGTCGGCCAGCACGCGCTCGACCTCCGCCATGGGATCGGCGGTGTCGGGCCGGCGCATCTCGGCCAGCGTGAGCGACGGGCACGGTGCCGCGATCAGGTGGCTCGCCGCGGCGCGGTCGGACTTGAGCGCCATGTGCGAATCCACTGCCGGCGTGCCGTCGTTCTTGGTCAACGCGTCGAACAGCGCGTCGAGCAGGGCGTCAGTCGAGGACAAATTCTTTCCTCCAGGCATCGCCTTCCTTGCTCTTGGGCTGCTTGACCTTCTCGAGCAGGCAATCCTCCAGCACCAGCAGGTCGATATCGGTGCGCATGAAGCAGCGATAGGCATCCTGCGGCGTGTTGACGATCGGCTCGCCGCGCACATTGAAGCTGGTGTTGACCAGCACCGGGCAGCCGGTCTCGGCCTCGAAGGCGCTGAGGATGGCGTGGAATTCCGGCTGGTCTGCCGCGTTCACCGTCTGCACGCGGGCGCTGTAGTCGACATGGGTGATGGCGGGCAGGGTCGAGCGGACCTTGTTGACCTCGGGGATCATGTCGGCGACGCCCTTGCGGAAGGCGGCGAGGTCGAACGGCTGGCGCAGTTCCTCGCGCACCGGCGCGACCAGCAGCATGTAGGGGCTCTCGCCCTTCATGTCGAAGAAGTCGCCGACCCGTTCGCTCAGCACCGCCGGGGCGAACGGCCGGAACGACTCGCGGTACTTCACCTTGAGATTGACCTTCGACTGCATCTCGGCGCCGCGCGGATCGGCCAGGATCGAGCGCGCGCCGAGCGAGCGCGGGCCGAACTCCATGCGCCCGCTCATCAGGCCGACGACCTTGCCCGACGCCAGCGCTTCGGCGACGACGCGCGCACGCTCGGCGCGGTCGGCGACGCGGGTGTAGGGATAGCCGGCGCGATCGAGGAAGGCGCGGACCTGGGCGCTCGAATGAGCCGGCCCGAGATAGCTGCCGTGCTGGGTGTCGCGGCCCGACGGCGAGGGCTTGCGCGGCAGGCCGAGCCCCATGTGCGCCGCATAGAGCGCCGCGCCCAGCGCACCACCGGCGTCGCCGGCCGCCGGCTGGATCCATAGCCCCTCGGCCACGCCCGAGCGCAGGATCTTGCCGTTACCGACGCAGTTCAGCGCCACGCCGCCCGCCATGGCGAGATTGCGTTCGCCGGTAAGCTTCAGGGCGGTGCGCGCCAGCTTCAGCATGATCTGTTCGGTGACGGCCTGGATCGAGGCCGCGATATCCATGTGGAAGAGCTCGATGCGGCTCTCCGGTTCGCGCGGCGGCGCGCCGAACAGGGCGTGCAGCTTCTCACCCGACATCGCCGCGCCATCCATGAAGGCGAAGTAGTCGAGATCGAGGGCGAAGGAGCCGTCCTCCTTGACGTCGATCAGGTGCTTCAGGATCAGGTCGGCGAAGCGCGGCTCGCCGTAGGGCGCGAGCCCCATCAGCTTGTACTCGCCAGAATTGACCCTGAAGCCGCAATACTGGGTGATGGCGCTGTAGAGCAGGCCGAGCGAATGCGGATAGCGGATCTCGCGCAGCAGCTCGACTTTGTTGTCGCGGCCGTGGCCGATAGTCAGCGTGGCGTGCTCGCCGACGCCGTCGATAGTGAGGATGGCGGCGCTGGCGAACGGCGAGGGATAGAAGGCCGACGCGGCGTGCGAGATGTGATGATCGACGTAGCAAACCGGTCGGCGCGTGCCGAGCGCGCCCTCGATCAACTCGCCGACATGCAGCTTCTCGCCCAGCACCGAGCGCATCGCCGCCTTGAACGGCTCGCGGCCGCGCGGCGCCACGGCGGCGAAGTTGCGCAGCACGCGATCGAGCGTCAGCCAGGGATTGTCGTAGTAAGCGACCAGCTCGAGCTCGGACGGCTCGATGAAGGCTTCGCCCAGGCAGTAGTTGACGGCGTTGTTGGGGAAGCGGCGGTCGTGCTTCTTGCGTGTAAAGCGCTCTTCCTGGGCGGCTGCAACAATCTCGCCGCCGCGCACGATGGCCGCGGCGGAATCGTGATAAAGGCCTGAAATCCCGAGAATATACGGTTCGCCCACTGAACCCTGCCTGTCCCCTACGGCGGCCCGGCCAGCAACGGTCCCAACGTGCCGGCGAGCGACTTGGCTATGGCGCGATGCCCTGCCGGGGTCAAGTGCACGTCCTGCTTGAAGCGAAAGCCGCGTCGCGTCTCGGCGTCGTAGGCATGCAGGTCGTCGAGCGGATCGTGCAAATTGAAATTGCCGTCGCGCGCCAGCTCGGCGAAGCGCTTGCGGTAGGCGGAGGCATCGGCCGTGCCCTCGACATGCTGGTAGAGCGGCAGCGGCATTAACACGACGGGCTGCGGCACGAGCGCACGCCAGGCCAGCAGGATGGCGCGCATCAGCCGCCACGCCGCGTCGTTGGGGTTGTCGTATTCGGGTGTCGGCTGGTAGCGGATGAGTTCCTGCACCACGCCTTGCAGCCCGACCGAACGGACCAGCCGGCGTAGCGCCGGGAAGCGGCCGCCACGGTCGACCGACTCGTTGCTTTCGAGCTCGCGCCCCGTCACCGGCTCGCGCGGCACCGGGTCGTGATGGCGGACCAGCCGGTCGCCCTCCAGTTCGAAATAGGGCTTAGGCAGGAATTCGACTCCCCCCTCAGCGTCCTGCGAGGGCCGATACGGGCTGACGATGCGCCGGATGTTCTCGACCAGCACGGCCAGCACCACGGCCTTGCAGGGCGCGCCTTCGGCCATCTTGCGATAGCAGATGAACTGCGCATCGGTGCCGCTGCCCGGCAGACCGAAATTGTGCACCTGAACGCCTGGCAGGAGGGGCTCGAGCATGTCGCTGTAGCGGCTGCCGTTGGAGACGCCGTCGCCCGCGGTGAACGAATCGCCGAACACCAGGACGCGCGGCGCGGCATCGTCGCGCTCGAACTCGCGGTCGTTGCGAAAGCCCTGACCGTTGGTGCGGACCAGATAGCCGCCGTCAGGACTTGCCACGCGAGTCTTGAGATGGGGCACGAACCGATAGCCGATATCGGGATCGTATTCGAACAGGGTCGTCATCGTGCGTCAGCGCAGTGTGGCGTCTGGCGCCGCTGCGGGCAATGCCGGTCCCCTCGCGTTGCCTGCCGGCTCGGCCACGGATATGTAGGGGCCAGGGCGGCGAGCGGGGGCCGAGCGGGATGGATTTGGGAAAATTGCACGATGTGGTTGCGGTCGCGCTGAAGCGGGAGCTTGCCGGCATCGACCTCACCGACGACCTCGAACTGGTCGAATCGGGCATCATCGATTCGCTCGCTCTGACCACCATCGTCTCCGGGCTCGAGACCGCTTATCCCGGCCTGCGCATCCCCGATAGCGACGCCACCGTCGACAATCTGGGCTCGGTCGACCGGATCAAGGCGTACCTGGCTGGCCGCGGCTAGCGCCAAGCCCGAGATGCAGCCGCTTGGCCTTCATCTGCTCGAGCAACTGACCGGTGCGCCGGATCGGGTCGTGGCAACCTATGTCGCGCCCGATGGCCGCGCGCGCGATGTCACGGCGAAGGAACTTGCCGCGCATGCCAATGCCGTCGCGCTCGAGTTGCGCCGGCTCGGCCTCGCCGAGCGCGCGCTGGTGGCGATCGTGCATCGCTCAGGACCGTGGTTGCACGCGGCGTGGATCGGCGCGCTGTGGGCGGGATACGTGCCGACCATGATCGCGCCGCCATCGCCGCGCATGGAGCCGCGCAAATATGCCGAGGGCTTTTCCGGCATGGTCGGCCATCTCGGCATCGATGCCGTGGTGCTCGACCAGGCGACGCGCACTGCGCTCGGCGAGCTGATGCCGGCCGGCACACCGTTCGTGACGTCCGATGCCTTGCAGCCGGCTGACGGCGCGCCGAGCATTCCGGCGCGTGGCCTCGACGATGAGGTTGCCGTGCAGCACACCTCGGGCACGACCGGTTTGCAGAAGGCAGTGGGCTTCACCAGCCGGCAGATCCACATCCACGCCGCGGCCTTGCTCGAGCGCCTGCAGGCGACGCCGGGCGATGTCGTGGTGAGCTGGCTGCCGCTCTATCACGACATGGGCTTCATCGCCTGCTTTGTGACGCCCCTGATCAGCGGCATGCGCATCGTCGAGATGTCTCCGTTCGACTGGGTGCAACGGCCGGCGCTGCTGTTCGACGCGATCGACAGCCAGGGTGGCACGCTGTGCTGGCTGCCCAACTTCGCCTTCAAGGTCCTGAGCGAGCAGCGCCTGCTCGCACTTGCGGCCGAGCAGGGCAGGACGTGGCGGCTGGGCGGCATGCGCGCCTTCGTCAGCTGCTCGGAGCCGGTGATGGCGGAGGCGATCGCCCGGTTCACTGACCGGTTGGCGCCGTTCGGGGTGCGACGCCAGCAGGTGCTGGCGAGCTACGCCATGGCCGAAGCGATCTTTGGCGTGACCCAGAATGCGATCGACGCTCCACGTACCGCCCATGTCGGGCGACAGGGGCTCGAACGCGACGGGCGCGCGGTGCGCGGCGCGCCGGCGGATGAGGGCGTGATCGAGCTGGTGTCGTGCGGCACCGCCTTGCCGACGATATCGCTCGAGGTGCGCGATGCGGCGGGCCGCGTGCTGGGTGACGGCGAGGTCGGCCAGATCCACATCGCCGGCCCGCACGTGTTCGCCGGCTACCGTCACCTCGCCGAACTCAATGCCAGCGCGATCGATGGCCGCGGCTACTACGCGACCGGCGATCTCGGTTTCGTGCTCGACGGCGAGCTGTTCGTCACCGGCCGGCTGAAGGACCTGATCATCATCCGTGGCCGCAACTATTACCCGCAGGACGTCGAGGCGCTGGTCGGCGAGGTCGCGGGCATCGTGCCGGGCCGCGTCGTTGCCTTCGGTGTTCCCGATGCGGTGACGGGCACCGAGCAGCTGATCATCCTGATGGAGATCGAGGAGGGCGAGACACCGGGCAAGATCGTGCTCGCCGTGCGTCGCAGCATCGCCCAGTCGCTCGACTGCACCGCGGGTGACGTGCGTGTGGTGCCACCGCGCGCCCTGGTCAAGTCGACCGCGGGCAAGATCTCGCGCGCCGAGAACCGTCGCCGCTACCTCGAGACGGCGGTGGGCTGACGCGATGTATTTCAGCCCGATCTTCTACGTGCTGGTTGCTGCGGTCTTTGCGGCCGTCCAGTTCATCCCGCGCGACGGGGTGCGGCTGCGCGCCGGCGTGCTGGCGCTGGCCGGTATCATCGGAATCGGCGCGGTGCTGCAGATGCCAGCGTCGAGCGCCGTCGTGCTCACCGTGTCGGTGGCGGCGCTGTTGGTCGGCAGCCGGCTGGTTGCGGCACGCGGGACCGCGGCGTCCACCGGCCTACTGATGCTCGCCGCCGGACCGCTGCTGATCGCCTGGATTGTCGGCAAGGTCGCAAGCAGCGTCGGCTGGACGCGGCTCACGCCGCTCCTGTTCGTCGGCGCGTCCTATCTGCTGGTCAAGGCGTGGTCGCTGCTGAAGGACATACGCGACGGTAAGACCGTGGCGCCCGACCCGGTCGAGGTGACGGCCTACTTCCTCCATCTGCCGACCTTCCTGGTCGGGCCAATGCATTACTTCAGCGAGTTCCAGGCCGAGCTGCGCAAGCCTTACCGGCTCGACGGCGAGGCGCTGGTCGACATTGCCTTCCGCCTGACCCTGGGCGTCACCAAGATCTTTGGCATCGCCGGGCTGTTGGCACCGGCGAGTCTGCTCGGCCTCGAGCCGTCGGGGCCGGTGCCGCCGCTCACGCTCCTGTGGGCTGCCATCGTCTACAGCGTCGTGCTTTATTGCGACTTCTCCGGCTACTGCGACATGGCCATCGCCTGCTCGCGACTGATGGGTGTCGGCGTGCCGGAGAACTTCAATTGGCCTTATGCCGCCTCGTCGATCCGCGAGTTCTGGCGGCGCTGGCACATCACCTTTAGCCGCGCCCTGATGGCGCACGTCTTCGTGCCGTCGGTGCGCGTTCTGCAGAAACGGTGGCCTGAGTCACCCGGTCTGGTGTCGGTGCTGGGCTACACCGGCACCTTCCTGCTGTGCGGCTACTGGCACGGCGCCACGCTGAACTTTTTGCTGTGGGGGTTGTGGCATGCCCTGGGGCTGGCCTTGCAGGATGCCTGGATGCGTTTCCAGCGTAGCCGCGGCCGTCGGCCGACGCCCAAGAAAGGACCGGTGCAAACCGGCCTCGGCATCGTTGTCACCTTCCTGTTCGTCTCTGTCGGCTGGATCCTGTTCGTGCTGCCGGTCGACCGTCTGGTCACGATCTGGAGATAGCGGTGCATATCGATAAAATCCCGCTCTGGCTGTTTGCACTCGTTGCTCTGGCCATTGCCGCCCTGTGGGTTGCCTGGCGGCGCGGCCGGCTGAGAGTGCCGATCAACGAACGCGAACTCGTCGTGGTGGGCAAGCTTCTGTTCATCGTCGGCGCGATCATGGTGCTGGTCATGCTGCGCAATTCGATCGAGCTTCCGGCAGGGCAGTTCATCTATGGCCGCTTCTGAGCCCGCCAGTCCGACCGGCCTGCGCTGGGGCCGCATCTTTGCCACCCTGGCGGTGCTGTCGCTCGTCGCCGAGCTTTTGTCGCAGGCGCTGATCTACGCTTATGCCGGCAAGCCGTTCCACTCGCTGTCGCTCTATCGCTGGTCGGCCTACGGGCTGGTGCGCAACAATCCGGAGCTCACTTCGCCGGGCTACGAGATCGAAGGCAATGGCTTCCGCTCGATCAAGTCGTTCACCAAGGAGAAGCCGCCCGGCACCTTGCGCGTCATCCTGCTGGGCGGATCGGTGCTCTATTCCGGCCTGGCCGGGGCGCGGCTGGAGCAGTACGGGCGGGTCAGCAGCGCCCAGACGATCGCGCCCTATCTCGAGGCGATGCTTGCCGCCGATCCGCGCTTCGCCGGCCGCAAGGTCGAGGTCATCAACGCCGCGGTGAACTTCAATCGCATCGTCGAGGTCGCTTCGGCCTACCTCGAAGAGTACCTGTACTGGCAGCCCGACCTGGTGATCGTGTTCGGCAGCATCAACAACTTCTATTGGTACCGTCATGCCGGCGACGTCGCGGCCGGCCACACGCCGCTACAGTTGCGCCATCCCTTCCGCCTCGAGTTCGAGCGCCAGGTCAACGATCATAGCCTTGCCGCCTCTATCGAACGGGCCTGGCGGACCGGCGCGGAGCATTCGGCAGCGCTTGCTCTTGCCTCCAAGGCCTGCGTGGCCATTGCTGATCGCCTGGTGCAATGGGCCCAACAGTTCGCCGCGCCGGTGATGAAGCCGGCCCCAGCCGAGCTGGGGCCGGAAACCATCGAGCAGGACCGCGCCTATTTCCGGATATATGCGACCTACGCCGACGCCATGATCGCCGCGGCCCGGCGCGCCGGGCAGGACATTGCCTTCGTGTGGGAGCCGGCGCTCGGCAATCTCAACGGGCTGAAGCCGCTCAGCGAGGGCGAGCGCGAACTCCTGAAGTCGATCGACTCGAGTCCCGAGCGGACGGCGCAGTTCGAGGCGTCGCGTAAAGCCTTCCATGAACTGTTCGATACTGCTGGCGTGCCGGTGATCGATCCGACCGAGGCGCTCCGGACGACGCTGGAGACAGTGTTCATCGACTACGTGCACTACACGCCCGGCGGCAACCGCTTCGTGGCGTCGCTCATCTACAAGCAGCTGAGCGAAGGACTGGCGGCGCGCCGGACGAAATAGAACGCGTTACTTCGGCGCCAGCACCATGATCATCTGGCGGCCTTCCATGCGCGGCATCGATTCGATCTTGGTGAGCGCATCCATTTCGCCGCGGACACGGTTCAGCACCTGGAGGCCGAGCTCGGAATGGACCATCTCGCGGCCGCGGAAGCGCAGGGTGACCTTCACCTTGTCGCCTTCCTCGATGAACCGCTTCATGGCGCGCATCTTCACTTCGTAATCGTGGTCGTCGATGTTGGGGCGCATCTTGATCTCTTTGACCTCGATCACCTTCTGGTGCTTGCGCGCCTCATGCGCCTTCTTCTGCGCCTCGTACTTGTACTTGCCGTAGTCGGAGATCTTGGCAACCGGCGGAACCGCGTTGGGCGATATCTCGATCAGATCGAGCTGGGCCTCTTCGGCCATTTCCAATGCTTCGCGGGTGCTTAGGACACCGACCATCTCGCCGTTTTCGTCGAGCAGTCGGACTTGCGGCGCTCTGATTTCGCCGTTGACGCGCGGACCGTCGCGGGTCGGCGCGCTCTGTTGTGCGGGACGTGCTATGGCTTCCTTCTCCCTCGTTAGTGCCCGTGATGGGCGGAAAACGAGGCCGCGACCTCCCTAGAAGGGAGGCCGGGCCTCTGTTGAAAGTGTAGTGACGGCGGCCCCCAATTCAAGGACCTCCTGCTTTTCCGATCCGAGACGGCGCACCGCGACCGTCTTGTTTTCCATATCGCGACGGCCGACCGCCAAGATCAGCGGCACGTGGGCCAGCGAATGCTCACGGACCTTGTAGTTGATCTTCTCGTTGCGCAGATCCGTGTCGACCCGCATGCCGGCCGCGCGCAGCTTGGCGGCGACCTCGTTGGCATAGCTGTCGGCGTCGTTCACGATCGTGACCACCACCGCTTGCGTCGGCGCCAGCCAGAGCGGGAAACGGCCGGCATAGTGCTCGATCAGAACGCCGATCATGCGCTCGAAGCTGCCGAAGATGGCGCGGTGCAACATCACCGGAACCTTGCGCGAGCCGTCTTCGGCGACGTAGCTCGCCCCCAGCCGCTCGGGCAGCATGAAATCGACCTGCAGGGTACCGCACTGCCAATCGCGGCCGATGGCATCGCGCAGGACGAACTCCAGTTTCGGGCCGTAGAACGCGCCTTCGCCGGGATTGAGCTGCAATTCCAGTCCTGCCGCCTTGGAGGCCGACTTGAGCGCACCCTCGGCCTGGTCCCAGACCGCGTCGGAGCCGATGCGCATCGGCGGACGGTCCGAGAACTTCACGAAGTATTCGAAGCCCAGGTCACGATAGACCTCGCCCAAAAGCTTGCAGAAGCGGATCGTCTCGCTCTCGATCTGGTCTTCGCTGCAGAAGATGTGGGCGTCGTCCTGCGTGAAGTTGCGCACTCGCAGGATGCCGTGCAGCGCACCCGACGGCTCGAAGCGATGGCACGAGCCCATCTCGGCGATGCGCAGCGGCAGCTCGCGGTAGCTGCGCAGGCCCTGATTGAAGACCTGGATGTGGCACGGGCAGTTCATCGGCTTCAGCGCGAACACCCGCTTGTCCGGATCGGCGAAGAATTCGCGCAGGCCCTCCTCGTTCTCGCTGAGATACATGTTCTCGCGGAACTTCTCCCAGTGACCGGAGGCTTCCCACAGCCGGCGATCGTTGAGCTGGGGCGTCTTGACCTCGACATAGCCGCCGGCCTCGAGCTTGCGCCTGAGGTAACCCTCGAGCGTACGCCACAGCGTCCAGCCCTTGGGATGCCAATAGACCATGCCGGCCGAGTCTTCCTGCTGATGGAACAGGCCCATCTCGCGGCCGAGCCGTCGATGGTCGCGCTTCTCGGCTTCCTCGAGGCGATGCAGGTAGGCCTTCAGGTCCTTGTCGGAGAAGAAGACCGTGCCGTAGACGCGTTGCAGCTGCGCGTTCTTGGCGTCGCCGCGCCAGTAGGCGCCCGAGACTTTCGTCAGCTTGAACGCCTTACCCAGTTTCCCCGTCGAGGGCAGGTGCGGGCCGAGGCACATGTCGAGCCAGTCGCCCTGCTGGTAGACCGAGATCTCCTCGTCCTTGGGCAGTTCGTCGGCCCATTCGGCTTTGAATTTCTCGCCGTGGTCGACGAAGTACTGCTTGATCCTGGCGCGGTCCCATACCTCGCGCTTGATCGGCAGGTCGCGATCGACGATCTCGGCCATGCGCTGCTCGATCTTGGCGAAGTCCTCAGGCGTGAACGGCTCGGCGCGCACGAAGTCGTAGTAGAAGCCGTCCTCCGTCGCCGGACCGAACGTGATCTGCGTGCCGGGATAGAGCTCCTGCACCGCCTGGGCGAGTACGTGCGCCGCGTCGTGACGCAGCAGATCGAGCGCCTCCGGATCGCGTGACGTCACGATGCCGATCTTGGCGTCGTGATCGACGACCGACGATAGGTCCCTGAGCTTGCCGTCGACCTTGACGGCCAGCGCCGCCTTGGCGAGGCCGGGGCCGATCGCCGCGGCGATATCGGCGCCGCTCACCGGTTTGTCGAATTTCCGGATCGATCCGTCCGGCAAGGAAATACTGATCATGACAACCACCTAGAAAAGAATCCGAACACAGCTCATCGACCGGCGCTGGGCGCCGGCGGCAGAGGCCGGGAAGCGGCACGAGTGTGCGCGCCCGGCCGAATCAAGTTCGGACGGTGGTCAGTTTCGCGGGAACGGGGAAAAACATCCGGTCCATAGGCTGGGAGATAGTTGCAGCGATGCCCTGAGTCAAGGTGGGGTCTCTCTTGGATTATCGGGTGCCACTGAGGCGAAACGGCAGGGTGGTGCCCTGGGGCTGATAGGAGCCGCTCAGCGCCGCACCTTCGCCGCGGGCTTCCAGCCGGAAGTTCCCGCGCAGGGGGAAGTCGGAGTCGGAATCGGGCTGCTCGAACCTGCCGGTCCAGACGTCCTGATTGTAGCCGACGGAACCGCGCAGCACGACACTGCCCTCCTTGGTGTCCCAGTAGCCGACCAGATCGCCGCGTTCGCCGACCGAGATGGTGAGTCGGCCATGGCAGGGACACCGCGAATCGACGTGGCCGTCCCAGGTCATCTTCCAGTCGCCGAGGAAATCGCCGACCGTCCCTTGCGGCGGTCCGAGGAAGTTGCCCGACGGTCCGCCGACCGGCGCGCCCATGCCGCTACCCTCCTGGCCGAGCGCTGGAGCGCTCGATCCGGCGACCAGCACAAAGAGGGCGACGAGGGGTGAACAGAACTTCGACACGGCGTTCCTCAATCTGACAGCTGCTCGTAGAGACGCAGCATCTGCCGGTTGGAGTGTGCCAGAGCAAAGCCGCCACGCACATGCTCTTGCGCAGTGCGCGCGAGTTCGGCGCGCCGCTCGACCGAAAGTGACAGCGCCTGCGAGATCGCCTCGGCCAGCGCCACCGGATTGCCGACCGCGGCCAGCCAGCCGGTGACTCCGGAGCGCACAGACTCGGCGGCCCCACCGCCATCCTCGGTCACGACCGGACGGCCCATCGCCTGCGCCTCGACCAAGGTTCGGCTGAAGCCGCGATTGACCCCGCCGGTCGCGACGACGACGTCAGCCAGCATGTAGGCCGCGGGCATGTCCTCGACATAGGGCCCGATCTGGACGCGGCCCTGCAGCTCGGCGTGTTCGATCGCGCGCTCGAGTTCGCGCTCGAAGGGCGTGGGCGTGCCGGTCGAGCCCAGCAGGAGGCAGAACACGTCGCTGCGGCCGAGCTTCTTCATCGCCTCGATCAGGATCTTTTGGCCGCCGTCCGCAACGAAGCGGCCCGGACACAGCACGAGATGACTGCCGTCGGGCACGCGCAGCTCGCCGGCCAGGCGTATCACGCGGTCGGCGCGCACGATCGCGGGATCGAAGCGGTCGAAATTGATCCCGGGAGGAATGGTGTGCAGCCGCTCGCCGAGGGTGGGGAAGTGTTGCAACGCATCGCGCGCGATGTGGTCGGAGACTGCGACCACGGCATCGGCATAGCCCTGTCGCCGCTCGATCAGGCGGGTCATGAGTCCCCGGGTGCTGAACGGCCGATACAAGGTTGCAATCCATTTGAGCTCGAGGCGGCGGGCGACCTGGCGTGCCACCAGCGCCGTGGCGGGCGAGCGCGCCTGGACGACGGTGACGTCGAGGCCGCGCAGGCTCGCGGCCAGCCGGCCGGGCAGGGTGTAGCGCGCCCGTACCGGGTGGGTGAACTCGGGCAGCTCGAGATGCGAGGCGCGTAGCCGTAGCAGGTCAGGGACCATGCTGCCGCCAGGCGAGGCGACGATGGCGGTGCCGCCGCTGGCGATGACGGCCTGTGCCGCATCGAGCGTGGCGCGCGCCATGCCGCCGCCGCTGAGCGAGGGCACGATCTGAAGGAGACTGGGAGCGGACAAGTTGGCGGCCGGTTGGTGGATGTGGCAGGTAACACGCCATGAGCGAGGACGGTAGGGTGCAGAGACTGCAGCGGCCCGACGGCAACACGGTCGCTTATGCCAGGACCGAGGGCCGCACACCGACTGTGGTGTTCCTGGGCGGATTTCGCTCCGACATGACCGGCACCAAAGCGGTGGCGCTCGAAGCCTGGGCGCAACGGACTGGACAAGCCTATCTCCGCTTCGACTATCTCGGTCATGGCCAGTCGTCCGGGCGCTTCGAGGACGGCACGATCGGCCGCTGGCTCGACGATTCGCTGGCGGCGCTCGATTCGCTGACCACCGGCAAGCTGGTGCTGGTCGGATCGAGCATGGGCGGCTGGCTGTCGCTGCTGGCGGCGCGCGCGCGGGCCGAGCGCCTGGTCGGGCTGGTGCTGATCGCGGCGGCACCCGATTTCACCGAGCGCATGTTGCTCAAGGGCCTGTCGGCCGCGGATCGGGTGACGCTGGAGCGCGATGGCCGGCTCGAACGGCCGTCGCAATATTCGCCCGAGCCCTCGGTCTTCACCTGGAAGCTGATCGAGGAGGGACGCCAGCACCTCGTGCTCGACAAGAAACTCGCGCTGCCATGCCCGGTGCATCTGCTGCACGGCCAGAGCGATCCCGACGTGCCGTGGGAATATTCCCTGCAGATCGCCGCGCATCTCGAGGCGCCCGAGGTGATCACTACCTTCGTCAAAGGCGGCGACCATCGCCTGTCGACGCCGGCCGACATCGCCCGCCTGACCGCGACCGTCGAGGAGCTGGTTACCAAAAGTAACGCTTAAAATAAGGGGAAAAACACACCCCTCTTCCTCACGACAACGCATACCGACCACTGAAGACGTGATTATACGTCAGACCGGCCGCAAACGACGATTCTGGTCATTAGAAGTTCGAACCCCGTGAAAGGACGACCTGTCGCCTTGTCAGAGTCATCGCGACGCGGTTCCTTTCCAGCCATGTTTTTCGCTCGCAAGGCGCTGCTTCTGCTCGTGCTGTGCGCTCCCGCGCCGGCATTGGCCCAGAAGCTCGACCCTTTTGCTGCGTCGCCGGACCACATGCGCCGCTACACCGAGTGCATGGCCCTGGCGCGCAAGGAGCCGCTCAAGGCGCTGCCGGTGGCCGAGAAGTGGAAGGCCGAGGGCGGCGGGCTGGGCGCGCGTCATTGCGTGGCGCTCGCCATGTTCGAGGGCGGCAAGCCCGCCCAGGCGGCGACCCAGTTCGAGGCGATCGCCCGCGACATGGGGCAGGAGCGCCCCGGCCTGCGGGCCGAATTGTGGGCCCAGGCCGGTCAGGCCTGGATGGAGGCGGGTCAGGCGGAGAATGCCGCAGCGGCGCAAAGCCAGGCGCTCGAGCTCAAGTCGCAAGATGCCGATCTATGGATCGATCGCGGGTTGAGCTATGCCGCCATGCGCTCCTGGCCGCGCGCGATCTCCGACTTCGATCACGCGCTCACCCTGCGGCCCGACAATGTCGAGATCCTGGTGCTGCGCGCCGCCGCCTGGCGCAACGCCGGCGATCCAGCCAAGGCGCTTGCCGATGCTGATCGCGCGCTCAGGGCCGCGCCCGATCATTCCGAGGCGCTGCTCGAACGGGGCTTCGCCTTCCTGGCCCGTGGCGACAAGGCGGGTGCCAACATCACCTTTGCGCGGGTGCTGAAGCTCGTGCCGCCCGGGTCGGATGCCGCCAAGCGCGCCGAGGCCGGGTTGCGCAGCGAGCAGCCCGGTGCGGAGAAGCCACCCGCCGCCAGCAATTCCAGCAATCCCCAGAATCAACAGAAGAAACCGTAGTATAGAAATGCCAATGCAACGCTTCGCCCTCTCGCTCGCTCTCGTGATCCTGGCCACGGCGGCCCATGGCCAGAGCCAGGCGCCGTCGCCCTACTATCCCGCGCCGCCACCGGTCGATGCGCCGAAGGTCGAGCAAGGCCAGCCACTCACCGGTCTTTCCTCGCCGCTCGACCAGGATCAGCAGAAGGTGACTCGCACCGTCATCGACTCCGACGCCGAGGCGCAGCTCTTCGCCGGTGCGATCAAGGTCGTGTGGGGCCGCTACGCCAAGATCAAGGGTGCCAAGCCGGGCGAGGTCGCCGTCACCAAGGACGGCGCGGTGTGGCGCGTAAAGGGCCGCATCGACAGCACGGCGCCCGGTACCGAGGGCGACTGGGCGGCAATCGACGGCGTGGTCGAGCGCATCTCGGCCGGCACGGTGCAGATCCGCGGCGAGGTCGCCTTCCGCGTCGCCAAGGTCATGAAGGGCACGCCCTGTAAGGTGGGCGGCACGCTGCACTTCAAGCGCTCGGGCAAATCCCAGGTATGGCGGCTGGCCGAAGGCGACAATCCCTGCGATGGCGCGCAGGAGATGTTCGACCTGGTCTACGAGAAGCCGCCGGAGAAGAAGCCGGTGCCGGCGCAGCAGAAGCGCTCCTAGCCGCGAAGCTTGTCGATCTCGGCACGCGCCATCGCGTCAGCTCGCTCGTTTTCGGGGTGGCCGCTGTGACCTTTGACCCAGCTCCAGTGGATACGATGGGCTGAGGCGGCGTCGTCAAGGCGCTGCCATAGCTCCACGTTCTTCACCGCCTTCTTGTCGGCGGTGCGCCAGCCGTTCTTCTTCCAGCCATGGATCCATTTGGTGGCCCCGTCGAGCACGTAGCGGCTGTCGGTGTAGAGCCGCACCGTGCACGGCCGCTTCAGCGCTTCCAGGCCCGAGATGACGGCCATCAGTTCCATCTTGTTGTTGGTGGTCGCGGGGTCGCCGCCTGACAGCTCCCGTTCCTTGTCGCCCATCCGCAGGATGGCGCCCCAGCCACCCGGTCCGGGATTGCCGCTACAGGCGCCGTCGGTAAAGAGCTCGACCTCGGGCTTTCCGCTCACAGGCCGTAGTCCGCCAGCGACGATGTCGAGCGATGGAAGCGGAGCTTGGCCAGGTATTCCTGTGGGTCCTTGCGCTTGACCAGGGCGTCGGCCGGCGTGTGCACCCAGTCGTACAGCCGGGTCAGCAGGAAGCGCAGCGCCGAGCCGCGCGCCAGCAGCGGCAGGAAGCGTCGCTCATCGTCGCTGAGCTTGCGCACCCGGTCATAGGCCTGCAGCAGAGCCCGCGCCTTGGTGGCGTTGAAGGCATTGTCGCTCTCGAAGCACCAGGCGTTGAGGCAGATCGCCACGTCATAGGCGAGAAAGTCGTTGCAGGCGAAATAGAAGTCGATCAGGCCCGAGAGCTTGTCGTGGAGGAAGAAGACATTGTCGTTGAACAGGTCGGCATGGATGACGCCGGACGGCAGGCCCTTCGGCCAATGGGCCTCGAAGAAGTCGATCTCCGAGCCGAGCTCGCGCGCCATCGCGGCATCGATGTGGCGCCGCGACGCCTCGAACAACGGCCGCCATCCGGCGACCGACAACGCATTGGGCCGCTCGAGCTTGAAGTCCCGGCCGGCCAGATGCAGTTGTGCCAACGCCTCGCCGATGGGCGCGCAATGTGCGACGGCGATGCGACGCGGCGACAGGCCGTGCAGGAACGTCGTGATCGCGGCGGGCCGCCCCGCCAAGGTGCGCACCGTGTTGCCGTCGCGGCCGTGGATCGGCTTGGGGCAATTGATGCCGCGCGCCGCGAGATGATCGAGCAGGCCGAGGAAGAACGGCAGGTCCTTGGGATCCACCCGCTTTTCGTAAAGCGTGAGAAAGTACTGTCCCTGCGTCGTGGTGAGCAGATAGTTGGAATTCTCGACGCCCTCCGCGATGCCCTTCAGCGCATCGGCCTCGCCGATGTCGTACTCGGCGAGAAAGGCTTCGAGCTCGGAGTCGCTGACCTCGGTATAGACCGCCATCAGGCCACCAGCTGTCGCGGCAACTTGAAGACGACGGTCTCCTCGGTCGTTTGCACTTCCTCGACCGTGACGTCGTAGCGCTCGCGGCAGGCGGCGATCAGCTCGGCGACCAGTAGCTCGGGCGCCGACGCGCCAGCGGTGATGCCGAGACGGCGGGCGCCGTCCAGCCACTGCCAGTCCATGTCGGCGGCGCGCTGCATCAGGCGCGACCGGGCGCAGCCGTAATTGGCCGCGACCTCGACCAGCCTCATCGAGTTGGAGGAGTTGGGCGCGCCGATCACGATCAGTGCGTCGCAGTTGCGGGCGATCGCCTTCACCGCGGCCTGGCGGTTGGTGGTGGCGTAGCAGATGTCTTCGAGCTTGGGGCCGTGGATGGCGGGAAAGCGCCTGCGCAGCGCCGCCACGATCTCGACCGTGTCGTCGACCGAAAGCGTGGTCTGCGTAGCATAGGCAAGATTGAGCGGGTCGGCGACCTCGATCGTCGCGGCTTGCACCACATCCTCGACCAGCAGCACTGCGCCCGGCGGCAGCTGCCCCATGGTGCCGACGACCTCGGGATGTCCGGCGTGGCCGATCAGGATGACGGTGCGGCGCTGCTCGTAATGGCGTTCGACTTCGCGATGCACCTTGGACACCAGCGGGCAAGTCGCATCGACATAGATTAGATTGCGACGCTGCGCTTCGCTCGGCACGTCCTTGGGCACACCATGGGCCGAGAAGACCACCGGCCGGTCGTCGGGCACCTCGTCGAGCTCCTCGACGAAGATTGCACCCTTGGCCTCGAGACTCTCGACGACGCAGCGATTGTGCACGATCTCGTGTCGCACATAGACCGGCGGACCGTAGAGTTCGATGGCGCGCTCGACGATCTCGATGGCACGCTCTACGCCGGCGCAGAAACCACGGGGGCTGGCGAGCAGGATCGTGAGCGACTTCTTCGTTTCGGCCATGAAAAATCGGTCGTGCGGCATGAAGCCCGCTTGCTTGCAGGCCAGCGGACCATTGCCTAGACTCCTCCAAGACGGATGGCGCGGCACCGTAACAAAGCCGCCGCAACGGGGAAAGCAGCATGACCGAACGCGTTGTCGCGGCCGGGCAGCTTGTCACCCCAGGGCCGAGAGCGGGCAGGGACTGCAAGTTTGCATGATCGATTACCGTGGTGCTTTTCTCGTGCCGGCCGCACTGATTTTGGCGCTTGCCGGCTGCGGCTGGTTCGGCGGCAACAAGGAGAAGGAGGCGAATGCGTCGGCTTATTGTCCGACGCCGCTCTCGGTCCAAGATGCCAACCGGCTGACCCGCTTCAAGGCGGGGTCCGGCCGTGATCCGCGAGATGTCGCTTTCGAGGCGGTTCTGGTGCAAACCAATGCCGCCTGCTCGATCAGCCGCAAGACGTTGGATGTCTCAGTCTTCATGCAGATCGCCGTCAATGCCGGTCCGGCAGTCGGCCCGGGCGTTACCCATGTTCCATTCTTCGTGCGCGTGATGGACGCCAGCGGCGCTGTGGTCGTCGGTCGCGACGAAATCGCCGACTACAAGCTGAGTGCGGCGAGCCCGCGCGGGATGAGCCGCGAGGAGCTGGCCATCAGGATTCCCTTCAACGACATTTCCGACCTCGGCGCCTACAAGATCGCCGTCGGGTTGAAGCCCACGCCGGACGAGCTGGAGTACAACCGCCGGGCGGTGGCGCGGCCATGAGCGCCTATGCCGACCGTCTCGAGGCGCTGGCGGCCGAGGCCGCCGATCGTTGCACGACGTGCGGCAAGTGCTTCGAGGTCTGCCCGACGGCGCGAGAGATCGGCCTCGATGCCGACGAGGCCAAGGCCCGTGTTGGCGAGCTGCTTTCGCTGACCCGGGACGGCGGAACGGCGGCCGAACCGCTTCTCAAATGGCTCAACGCGTGCGACGGCAGTGCGCGCTGCAGCGATGCCTGCCCGGAAGACATCAACGTCCGCCAATGGGTGACCATCGCCAAGCTGAAGGCGCTCGAAGCCGGCCGGCCACGCGAGCAGGGGGCAACCAACGCCGCCAACCGTTTTCGCCACATGGCGCAGGCGGTGCGGCTGCTCGCCAGCATGCAGCTTCCCTCGGAGACCCTGAAGAAGATCGTGGCGCCGGCCGAGAAGCGCACCGCCGACGTGCTGTTCTATACCGGCTGCAACGTCCTGCGCACGCCGCACATCGTGCTGAACGTCATGGACATCCTCGACGCGCTCGAGCTCGATTTCGACGTGGTCGGCGGCACCGCTCATTGCTGCGGCGTCTACCAGTTCCAGGAAGCCGACCTGCCGACCTACGAGCGCATGGGCCACCGCACTTTCCAGCGCTTCGGCCAGTCCGGTGCCTCCAAGGTGCTGACCTGGTGCCCGACCTGCACCAAGAACTTCGACGAGCTCGAGAAGGACGTCGAGGCGCCGTCGTTCGACCTCGGCCATGTCAGCGAATTCCTGGCCGCCGACCTCGACGCGCTCAAGGCCCGCTTCAAGCCTGACCAGCCGCGGCGCCGCGTGGTGATCCACGAGCATCAGGGGATCGGCGCCACGCTCTCGAGCATGCGCAAGCTTCTAGGCGCGGTGCCCAACCTCGAGCTTGTCGAGCTGCCACAGGATTCCGGCTTCTCCTATGCCTGCGGCGGGCAGGCGGCAAAATTCAAGGAGCGTGAGGCAGCGATCCATCGCGCGCTCGCCGAGGGCGCAGTCGCGGCCGGCGCCGACACCATTGTCACGATGTACCATTCCTGCCATCGCGCGCTCGCCGGCGCGGAGGCGGTCTATCCCCTGAAGGTCGTGAATTTCACCGACGTGATCGCCGAGGCGCTGGGCCGCGGCGGCCACCCCGACTATTACCGCCTCTACAAGGAGGGCGGCGCCATGGACGAGGCCGTGGCGGCGGCGCGCAAATTCCTGCAGAGCAACGGCGTCAAGGTCGACGAAGCCTCAGTCCAGTCGCTCACCGCCGACATCTTCAACGAGACCGGCCTGGCCGGCTCGGGCGATGCCTTCCGCGACGCCTTCACGGCGCTTGCGAAAGAGGGCTGACCGGACTTTCTCCTCACTTCTCCTTGGTCGACAGCACCGCCCAGGCGGCGTCGGCGAAGAAGCGCACATGTGTCGAGAGATTGCCGGTGAAGCGGCCATAGACCTTGTAGGTCGCGGTCTGTAGCACCACGCCGATCGCCGAGGCGGCGGCGAGGTCAGCGTTGCGGCGCGGAATCTCGCCCGCACGCATCGCCTGCGCGATCACCTCGCGCAGGGTGTTCACCGGATTGGGCGTGCCGTCGGGCACCTGCACAAGGAAAGAGTGCTGGTTGAGCAGGTGATAGGCGAACAGCGTCCAGTCGCGGTCGGCCCATTCGCAGTAGCAGCGCACGATCGCCTCGATCTTGGCGCGCAGCCCCTTGAGCGGCCGCGCCGCCTCGGCCAGCGCCTCGGCGAGGGCCCGGTGATGGCGCAGGAAGAGGTCGAGCGCCAGCTGCTCCTTGCTCGGGAAGTAGCGGTAGATCGTCCCTTCGGCGATCGAGGCCGCCATGGCGATTTCCTTGGTCGTGGTCTCGGTCACTCCGCGCGCGACGAACAACGTCAGCGCCGCCCGCTCGACCCGCGCCTTGGTTTCCTCGGCTTTCCCCATCGCCTCAGTGTATGAGGGCGCACTCACTTGTGAAAGACGGTTGCTCGTCCTCGCGCGTCGCCAGCCAGCGCCAGTCGATGACCCAGTCGTCCAGCACCTCGATCAACTCCTGTGCCTCGCTCCACAGCTCGAGCACCTCGAAAGCGGCCTTGCGGATGAACATGACGAACCTCCACAAAATGAGTGTCCGCTCAATTATTAAGTGAGTGGATACTCATTTTCAAGGGGCTCAGTAAATGCCGGATTTCGCTCGATTTTTCCCGGTGGACGGCGCTGGGGGGCAGGCCTAGGGTCCCTTCACCCAGACGATCCCTGTGGGAGAGACCGCTTCACGCTGAGGCGGCGCCGAAGGAGCAACCGGCCCCGGAAACTCTCAGGCAAACGGACCGCAGGAGGATGGGTCTCTGGAAAGCGGCGGCTTCGGTCGCCCACCGACGAAGTAAGGTTGGTTCACCAACCGAATCTTTCAGGTCTCCGGACAGAGGGGGTCGCGAGCGGCGCAATCCTTGCGTCGACAGAGCGCGATGATCGCGCGTTCGCGACCTTGTTGGAGACCTTTTTGCCCGACCTCAAGCGCACACCGCTCTACGCCCTGCACAAGGAGCTGCGCGCGCGCCTCGTTCCCTTCGCGGGCTACGAGATGCCGGTGCAGTATCCGACCGGCATCCTGGCCGAGCACGCCCATACGCGTACCGCGGCCGGCCTGTTCGACGTCTCGCACATGGGCCAGGTGCGCCTGACCGCCAAGCCGGGACAAAACGCGGCCAAGGCGCTCGAGACCCTGGTGCCCGGCGACATCGCGGGGCTCTCGCCCGGCCAGCAGCGCTACACCCAGTTCACCAATGACAGCGGCGGCATCCTCGACGATTTGATGGTGACCAGCACCGGCGATCATCTGCTGGTGGTCGTGAACGCCGCCTGCAAGGACGCCGATCTGGCGCACATGCAGAAGCACCTTGCCGCGACCTGCGAGATCGAGCCGACCTTTTCGCGCGGGCTGTTGGCGCTGCAGGGACCGCTGGCGGCGCAGGCCCTGGCGCGGCTTGTCCCCTCGGTGGCGACCATGAAGTTCATGACCGGATCCTTCGCGGTGGTCGACGGCGCCCGCTGCTACGTCACCCGCTCGGGCTATACCGGCGGCGACGGCTTCGAGATCTCGACGCCGGCTGATCGGACCGAGGCGATCGCCCGCCAATTGCTGGCCCAGCCCGAGGTCAAGCCGATCGGCCTCGGCGCCCGAGATTCGTTGCGGCTCGAAGCGGGCCTCTGTCTCTACGGCCACGACATCGACACCACGACCACGCCGATCGAGGCGGGCCTGCTGTGGAGCATCGGCAAGGAGCGCCGCACGCAAGGCGGTTTTCCCGGGGCTGCCGTCATCCAGAAGCAGATCTCCGAGGGTGCGCCGCGCAAGCGCGTCGGCCTGTTGCCGGACGGCAAAGCGATCGCGCGCGAGGGCGCCGAGATCGTCATCGCCGGAAAAGTCTTGGGCAAGGTCACGTCGGGCGGCTTTGCGCCGACGCTCGGTCGCGCCGTCGCCATGGGCTACGTCGACAAGGCCCACTCGGCCAACGGCACCAAGGTCGAGCTTTTAGTGCGCGACAAGCCCGTGCCGGCCGAGATCGTGCCAATGCCTTTCGTCAAACACGCCTACTACCGCGGATAGGAGTCCCGTATGGCCGACGTCAAATACACCAATGAACACGAATGGATCCGCGTCGACGGCGACGTCGGAACGATCGGCATCACCGACTATGCCCAGGAGCAGCTGGGCGACGTGGTGTTCGTCGACGTGCCGCAGGTCGGCCGCAAGGTCACCAAGGGCGAGTCGATCGCAGTGGTCGAATCGGTGAAGGCGGCATCCGACATCTTCGCGCCGGTGTCGGGCGAGATCGTCGAGGCCAACGGGGCGCTCACCAATGCGCCGGGCGACGTCAACGCCGAGCCGATGGGCAAGGGCTGGTTCTTCAAGATCCGGCTTTCGAACAAGTCCGAGCTCGACGGGCTGATGGACGAGGCGGCCTATAACACCTTCGTGAAAGGTCTCGGCTGATGCGCTACCTGCCTCTGACCGACGTCGACCGCCGCGACATGCTGGCCAAGGTCGGCGCCAAATCGGTCGACGAGCTGTTCCGCGACGTGCCTCGATCGGCGCAGCTCGGTGCCAAGGTCGCGGGGCTGCCCGACCATCAAGGCGAGCTTGAGGTCGAGCGGGCATTCCAGGCCTTTGCCGCCAGGAACGTGTCGCCCGCCATGGCGCCGTTCTTCATCGGCGCCGGCGCCTATCGTCATCACGTTCCGGCGACCGTCGATTACATGATCCAGCGCGGCGAGTTCCTCACGTCCTACACGCCGTACCAGCCGGAGATCACGCAAGGGACGCTGCAGTATCTCTTCGAGTTTCAGACCCAGGTGACGTTGCTCACCGGCATGGAGGTAGCCAACGCCTCGATGTACGACGGCTCGACCGGCGCCGCCGAAGCCGTGCTGATGGCCAACCGCGTGACGCGGCGCCACAAGGCGCTGATCTCGGGCGGGCTGCATCCGCACTATCGCGGCGTCATCCAGACCGCCGCCCGCTGGGAAGGATTTGACGCGAAGGTCGGCAAGCCCGACGTCGAGGGCCTGGAGGACCTGATCGCCGGCATCGACAAGGAGACCTCCTGTGTCGTGGTTCAGAATCCGAGCTTCTTCGGCCATGTCCGCGACTTCGCGAAGCTCGCCGAGGCCTGTCATGCGGCGGGTGCGCTGCTGATCGTGGTGGTGACCGAGGTCGTGTCGCTCGGCCTGATCAAGCCGCCGGGCGAGATGGGCGCCGACATCGTGGTCTGCGAGGGCCAGTCGATCGGCAATGGCCTCGGCTTCGGCGGCCCCTATGTCGGCCTGTTCGCCACTAGGGAAAAATACATGCGCCAGATGCCGGGCCGGCTGGTCGGCGAGACCGTCGATGCCGACGGCAAGCGCGGCTTCGTGCTGACGCTCTCGACGCGCGAGCAGCACATAAGGCGCGAGAAGGCGACCTCCAACATCTGCACCAATGCCGGCCTCTGCGCGCTCGCCTTCACCGTGCATCTGACTTTGCTCGGCGAGGCAGGCTTCAAGCGCCTGGCCGAGCTCAACCACGCCAAGGCCTCGCAGCTCGCTGATCTTCTGGCGGCGGTGCCCGGCGTGACCGTGCTGAACGACAGCTTCTTCAACGAATTCACCGTGCGGCTGCCCAAGCCGGCAGCACCGGCGGTCGAAGCGCTGGCAGCCAAGCGGATCCTGGGCGGCGTCCCGGTGTCGCGGCTCATCCCTGACGACCCGTCGGTCGCCAATCTCCTGCTGCTGGCCGCCACCGAAACGGCGACCGAGGCAGGCATGGCGCCGCTGGTCGCGGGCCTCAAGGAGGTGCTGTGATGGTGCAGTCCCTCGACCGTTCGCAAGGGCGCAGCGGCGGCATCTCCACCGGCGTATCCGACGCGCCCACCTTCACGGGCAACAAGGCGCTGCAGATCGAGGAGCCGCTGATCTTCGAGATGGGCCAGCCAGGCCGCTGCGCCGTCGACCTGCCTGAACCGCCGAAAGTGAAAGACCGTCTCAACGGCCTGCGTCGCGCCGGCGAGATCGGCCTACCGGGCCTCAGCGAGCCGCAGGTGGTGCAGCACTACACCCGGCTCAGCCAGAAGAACTACGCCATCGACATGGGCGTCTATCCGTTGGGCTCGTGCACCATGAAGCACAATCCCCGCCTCAACGAGAAGGTGGCGCGGCTGCCGGGCATCGGCGACCTCCATCCGCTACAGCCGCAATCGACGGTGCAGGGCGCGCTCGAGCTGATCGACCAGCTGGCGCATTGGCTGAAGACCCTGACCGGCATGCCGGTGGCGATGTCGCCCGCCGCCGGCGCGCACGGCGAGATGTGCGGCATGATGACGATCGCCGCCGCCCTCGAGGCGCGCGGCGAGCGCGCCCAGCGCAAGACGGTGCTGGCGCCGGAATCGGCGCACGGCACCAATCCCGCCACCGCGGCCTCGCTTGGCTTCACCGTCAAGCCGATCTCGGCTAACGAGCGCGGCCGCGTCGATCTCGCTGCGTTGAAGGCGGCGCTCGGGCCCGACGTGGCGGCGATCATGCTGACCAACCCCAACACTTGCGGGCTGTTCGAGAACGAGATCATCGACATCGCCAAGGCGGTGCACGAAGCGGGCGCCTACTTCTACTGCGACGGCGCCAACTTCAACGCCATCGTTGGCCGAGTGCGGCCGGGCGACCTCGGCGTCGATTGCATGCACATCAACCTGCACAAGACCTTCTCGACGCCGCATGGCGGCGGCGGGCCGGGTGCGGGACCGGTGGTACTGTCGGCGGCGCTGGCGCCGCATGCGCCCTATCCCTGGATCGTGAAGCAGGGGGACAAGTGGACGATCGCCGAGGACGGCTCAGCCGTCACCGGCGCGCCGATCGGCCGACTAAAGGCCTTCCATGGCCAGATGGGCATGTTTACCCGCGCGCTCGCCTACATCATGAGCCACGGCGCCGACGGCCTGAAACAGGCCGCCGAGGACGCCGTGCTGTCGGCCAACTACGTCATGGCCTCGCTCAAGGACGTCATGACTCCGGCGTTCGAGGGGCCGTGTATGCACGAAGCCCTGTTCGACGATGCGTTCCTCAAGGACACCGGCGTCAGCACCCTCGATTTCGCCAAGGCGATGATCGATGAGGGCTACCACCCCATGACCATGTACTTCCCGCTGGTGGTGCATGGCGCGCTGCTGATCGAGCCGACCGAGAGCCAGGCCAAGGAAGATCTCGACCTGTTCATCGCCGCCCTGCGCTCGCTCTCTGAGCGGGCCAAGAGCGGTACCGAGGCCGAGGCGTTCAAAGCCGCTCCGCGGTTCGCCCCGCGCCGGCGTCTCGACGAGACCTTGGCGGCGCGCAAGCCCGTGCTACGCTGGCGGCCGTCCAACAACTTCAAGCAAGCCGCGGAGTGATCGTGGAAGCGCTGAGCGTCCTGCTGCCCGTCTTCGGTGTGTTCATCCCCGCGCTGATTCTGCCGGGGCCCGATTTCGTCGGGGTCGTGCGTTCGTCGATGACGCGCGGCACGCGGGCCGGGCTGTTGACCACGCTCGGCGTGTCGATCGGGCTCGGCATGTACGCGACCTTGAGCCTGCTCGGCCTCTCGGCAGTGCTGGTCAAGTTCCAGTGGCTCACCTGGGCGGTGCGCGTGCTGGGCGGCGCCTATCTCGCGTGGCTCGGCATCAGATTGCTGCTGGCCAAGCCGGCGGCGATCGGCCAGGCGCCGCAGGGCGTCGTGCGCGGCAACGCCCTGCTGTTCGGCTTCATCGTCACCCTCACCAACCCCAAGGCGATCGTGTTGTTCGCCAGCGTCTTCGCCACCGCCGTGACAGCCAGCACGCCGGTGTGGCTGATGGTGCTGATGATCGCGCTGGTCATGGCGAGCGGCCTCATCTGGTACTCGATCGTGGCGCTCTTCATGTCGTCGGCGCCGGTGATGCGGCGCTTCCAGCATGCCCGGCACTGGATCGAGCGGGTGGCCGGCGCATCGTTCGTGCTGATCGGCGGGCGCATCATCGCCGATGCGCGCAATCCGGTCGCGCCCTAGCTCGGCCGGATCACCGTCATCTGGAACGGCCGGGCATTGACCGCGGCATGGACCACGGCGTCGTTGGCGTGATCGAGATCGAATGACGTGACGGCGAAGTCGTCGAGCTTCACCAGGCCGGCGCGAACCATACCGGCGATGCGCGTCACCGCCTCGGGCGGATACATCCACTGGCCGCGCACGGTGATGCCGTGGCGCATCAGCCAGGAGTAGGGCAGGCCGACGTCGCCGCCACCCTGCATGCCGACACCGCCCATCAACACGACCCGGCCGTAGGGCCGCACGGCCAGCACGGCCGTGCGCACCTGGCTCGGCGTGGCGGCGGGCGGCAGCAGGTCGAGCACGACATCGATCGGGCCGGGCGCGGCCTCGAGGATGCGTTGGCGGTCGTCTTCTTCCTTGCCCAGCATCTGCACGCACCGGACCCTGGGGCCGAACCGGCGGGCGAGATCTTCCAGCACCTGGCCGTTGCGGCCGGTCGCGATCACCGAGGCCGCCCCCATCGCCAGCGCGACCGAGACGCCGGCGCTGCCGAAGGCGCCGGTTGCGCCGTTGACCAGCGCCGTTTCCCCCGCCTTCAGGTCGATGGCGAGGAAGCCGCCATAGGGCACAAGCATCATGCCGAGCGCGCACCAGCGCGGTGCGTCGCCGGCGTCGAGCTCGCCGATGGCAATGGCGTTCTCGGTCGGCAGCCGCAGGCGTTCCGCCCATGAGCCGTCGTGGAAGTACTTCTGCAGGCGCTGTCCGCCTTCGCTGCCGGCGGTCAGGCCCTGCAGCAGGATGTCGGGCGCCATGGCGTCGTCGCGCGAACGCACGGTGGGATCGCAGAACACCCAGTCGCCGGCGGCGAGATGCGTGGCATCGGGTCCCACGCTGTGCACACGGCCGATGCCGCCCGCGCCGGGAATCGCCGGCAAGTCGAGCAGGTAGTTGCGCTGGCCGCTGAAGACTTCGCCGGCATAGGCCAGCACCTTGGTTGCGGCGACCTCGACCAGAACCTCACCGGTCCCCAGTACCGGATCGGGCACGGTCTCGACGCTGAGGGGCGAGCCAAAGGCCTTCAGAACTGCTGCTTTCATGATCATCCTCGCGGTTGGAGGGCGATCCTCGCAGGGTTGGCCTGGGGCATTCAGGCCTGGTATTATCCTGGGATGGAAAATACCAGCCACAGCGAACCCAGCCACAGCGAACTGGGCGACTTCCTGCGCTCCCGCCGTGAGCGACTCAGTCCCCGGGTGGTCGGCCTCTCGCCGGGGCGCCGGCGCCGCACGCCGGGCCTGCGCCGCGAGGAAGTGGCCGAGCTCGCGGGCATTGGCGTCGATTGGTACATCCGCTTGGAGCAGGGCCGCTCGGTCAGCCCGTCGCTCACGACAGTGGATGCGCTCGCCCGCGCCTTGCGCCTCAGCAAGGCCGAGCACGGCCATTTGCGGGCGCTCACGCGACACGCCGACCGCCGCGCCTTCATGCGGGAGAGCGTGCCCGGGCCGCTGCAGCGGATGGTCGAGCGGCTCGCCCAGCCGGCTTACATCACCGGCCGCCGCTGGGACGTGCTGGCGTGGAACGAGGCGGCGGACGAAATCTTCGGGTTCGGCGGGATGCCCGAGGAGGAGCGCAACATCCTGCTCCTGGTGTTCACCCGGCCGGCCTCGCGGCGCCTGTTCGGCGCTGCCTGGCCGGAGGAGGCGCGACGCGTCCTGGCTCAATTCCGCACCACACACGATCTGTGGGCTTCGGATCCGGCCTTCCGCGATTTGCTGCGGCGCCTGCGCGAGGGCAGTCCGGAGTTTGCCGAATGGTGGGGCCGGCACGACGTTCGCCAGGCGGCTGCCGGCATAAAGCGGCTAAAGCATTCCAAGAAGGGCTGGCAGGCCTTCGAGCATGCGAGCTTCCAGGCCAACGACGATCCGGCGCTGAAGCTCATCATCTATACGCCGGTGTGAGAGCAGGTCAGAATAACCGCCATGCGCGTCTTCACCGGCCTTCCCCAGTACGACCTCAGCAAGGTGCCGGCGGCCGCCCAGGCGGTCGAGGCGGCGGGCTACACCGGCGTCACCACCCAGGAAAACAAGCACGACCCGTTCCTGTCGCTCGCCGTCGCAGGCGCCGCAACCAAGCGCATCGAACTGCACACCAGCGTCGCCATCGCCTTCGCCCGTTCGCCGATGACCTGCGCCAATGTCGGCTGGGACCTCGCCGCGTCGACCGGCGGCCGCTTCACCTTGGGGCTCGGCAGCCAGGTGAGGGCGCACAACGAGCGGCGCTTCTCGGTGCCGTGGTCACCGCCGGCGCCGCGCATGCGCGAATACGTGCAGGCCATCCGCGCGATCTGGGCGGCGTGGAAGGGCGGCGGCAAGCTCAATTACGAGGGCAAGCATTATCGCTTCACCCTGATGACGCCCAACTTCACGCCGGAAGCCTATGACGGCCCGACTCCGCGCATCGGCATGGCGGCGGTGGGCCCGCTGACCCTCAAGGTGGCGGCAGAGGAGGCCGACAGCGTCAAGCTCCACTCCTTCTGCACCCGCAAGTACCTCGAGCAGGACACGCTGCCGATCATCGAGGCCGGCCTTGCCGCCTCGGGTCGCAAGCGCGACGCCTTCGAGATCACCGGCGGCGGCTTCGTGGTCACCGGTAAGGACGACGCCGAGGTGGCCAAGCTGTTCGACTGGGTACGCTACCGCGTGGCGTTCTACGGCTCGACGCAGGCCTATTGGCCGGTGTTCGACGTGCACGGTCTCAGCGACCTCGGCCGCAAGCTCAACGCCATGACCCGCGCCAATCAGTGGAACGAGATGGCGAAAGAGGTGTCGGACGACGTCGTCCATCTCTTCGCCGCGGTCGGCCGCCACGACCAGATCGCCAAGGCGATCGAGGCGCGCTTCGGCGGCCTGGTCGACGCGGTGAGCGCCAGCGATCTGCCGCCCGACCTGATCCAGGACCTGCAGCGCATTCCCACGCGCTACAAGCAGTAAAAGAAAAGCCCCCGCCTTGCGGCGAGGGCCCCAGGTAGCCCGCGATTGCTTTTGTGCGGGCGATCGGAAACCGGAAAGCTAGTGCAGGCGCCGCGGCAGTTCGGCGATCGCCTGGTCGACCAGGGTCTCGGCCTTGCCGGCGCCGACCTGCTCGCGCAGCAGCGCGCGGGTGGCGGCCAGCGCCACGTCGACCGCGGTGTCGCGCACGTCCTTGGTGGCGGACGCCTCGGCCTGGGCGATGCGGTCCTTGGCCTGCTGCTCGCGCAGCGCGACCACGTTTTCGAGGTTCTGGGCGGCGCGCGCCTGCATGCGCTGCACCTCCTCGCGGGCCTGGACCAGGATCGCTTCGGCCTCGGCGGTGGCCTTGGCCAGCGTCTGCTCGGCCTCGGCCTTGGCTTTCAGCGCGTCGGCGCGCAGCCGCTCGGCGTCGGCGACCGACTTGGCGATCGATTCGGAGCGCTTGTCGAGGCCGGTGGTGATGCCGCCCCAGATCTTGCGCCCGGCGATGCCGACGAAGATCAGGAAGGCGATGCCGACCCAGAAGGTCGGATCGGCGAAGATGCCGCCGTGGCCGGCCTCGTGACTGTCGGCCGCCCAGGCCGCGCTAACGCCGAACATCAGCCGCTCCTCTTCATGGCCGAGGACACCTTGGCATTGAGCGCGCCGGAGTCGGCCGGCTGTCCGACCAGCTTGGCGTAGACGCTCTCGGCGACCTCGTTCGCCATCTGCTCGAGCCCGGTCAGCGCGTTGGCGCGCTGCTCGCCGATGCGCTTTTCGGCCTCGGCGATCTGCGCACCGATCCGCTCGCTGAGCTTGCTGAGATGAGCGGTGGCGGCGGCAGCGTCCGCCTCCTCGCGCTCACGGGTCAGCCCGCGGGCGCTCTCGCGCGCGGCGACGAGCCTCTGGTTGTACGTCTCGATGGCCGTGCGGGCGTCCTCGTTGGCCTTCTCGGCCGCGGCGAGGTCGCCCGAGATCTTGTCGTCACGCGCCTGCAGCGTGGCCGAGATGCGCGGCACGGCGATGGCCGACATCAGCCCGTAGAAGACGGCGAACAGGATCGCCAGCCACACGAGCTGCGGGGCCATGTCCTCGGGAACGAGCTGCGGCATGCTGCCGGCAGCAAACGCGCTGCCGGGCAACAGCACGGTCGCCAGTGCGAGGGCCTTCGCCGCCGGACGCATGTTGGGTCGAACCTGCAAGTGCTAGAGCACGAACAGCAGCAGCAGCGCCACGACCAGGCCGAACAGGCCGGTCGCCTCGGCGAGCGCGAAGCCCAGGATGACGTTGGCGAACACGCGCGGCGCCTGCTCGGGATTGCGGAACGAGCCCGAGATGTAGGCGGCGAAGATGTTGCCGATGCCGACGCCGGCGCCCGCCAGGGCGATACTGGCGAGGCCTGCACCAATCATTTTTGCGGCTGCGGGATCCATAATTCAGTCCTTCTCTAGGTTGGATGGGTTGATGGCGGAAGACTTCGCTGCGCTCAGTGATGGAGATGGAGCGCGTCGTTGAGATAGAGGCAGGTCAGGATGGCGAACACGTAGGCCTGCAGGCAGGCGACCAGCACCTCGAGCGCGAAGAAGGCCGAGGTGAAGATCAGCGGCAGCCAGCCGAACAGCAGGCCCATCATGATCACGAAGCCGGCGAACACCTTCAGCATGATGTGGCCGGCCAGCATGTTGGCGAACAGTCGGACCGAGAGCGTCAGCGGCCGGATCAGGTAGGAGATGACCTCGATCGGCACCAGGATCGGCATCAGCCACAGCGGCACGCCCTTGGGCGCGAAGAACGAGAAGAAATGCACGCCGTGCTTGATGAAGGCGATGATGGTGACGCCGATGAACACGAAGGCGGCCATGGCGAAGGTGACGACGATGTGGCTGGTCGGCGTGAACGAATACGGGATCAGGCCGAGCGCGTTGCAGCCCAGCACGAACAGGAAGAGGGAGAAGATGAAGGGGAAGTACTTCTTGCCGCCATCGCCGACATTGTCGCTCACCATCTTGGCGATGAACTCGTAGCCGGTTTCGGCGACGCCCTGCAGGCGGCCCGGAATCAGCGCCTGACGTCGCATGCCGTAGACGAAGATGAAGGCCATGAGCGCGATGGCGAGCGTCATCCAGAGTGCGGCGTTGGTATAGGAGACATCGAGCCCGCCGAGATGCAGCGGGATCAGCCGCTTGATCTCGAATTGCTCCATCGGATTGTGCATCGTGCCCCGTTCTCCCGCCTTACTCGACCCGCCTACTTCTCATCGCCGCGTTCGGCGTCCTTCGCATACGACCTGATCGCCCGCCACGCGTTGGTCATGCCGCCGGCAAAACCAAGGATGGTCATGACCACCAGCATGACGGGTCGCGATCCCCACCAGCGGTCGAGCCAATAACCGAGAAATCCCCCGACCAAAAGGCCCGCGATAATATCCACCAACACGCGATAGGCAACGTTGGTCTGGCGCTGCGACATCTGGTTGCCCGGGCTCGGTTTCTCCGCCGTGCCGCGGGCCGCTTTCAGCCGCGCGTCGAGCTCGTCGATCCGTCGTCGATCGCCTTCGGGATCGTAATCCGGTCCGGCCTTCCGAGAGGGATTGTCCATCTGCCTACGCGCTCGAACGACAAGGTTTTTCGCCCCGCCACCCGATAGCGGGCGTTTGTCTAGGGGCTGGGCCGGACCCTGTCAAGAAACCGATTCCCTTTGCCGCTCAACCGCTTAACGGCTTGAAAACCGCGAACTTGGCGTCGCCGTCACGCTTCACCTGCGGCACCAGATCGACCTCCCAATCGAGGTACTGGCGCATCGCCGCTTCGACGTCTTCCTTGAAGTCGTACGGCCGGTACCAGACGTCGGTCGGCGGGTCGGCCATCCGCGTGTGGCCTGTCTCGATCGGCAATTTGGCGTCGCGCCAGGCCTTCATGCCGCCCGCCAGGATCGCCACCGGCAAGCCGCCCGCCGCGTCGCTCGCTTCCGACGCAGCCAGTGCGGCGATCTCGCCATCAGGCGAAACCAGCACGATGCGCGCAACACCCGCCTGCTTCTTCAGCATCTCGGGAATAGTTCGGGCCAAGCCGGCGCGCACCGCGAACCAGGTGCCGGGCACATGGCCGTCGCGGTAGCGCAGGCTGGTGTCGAGATCGATCACCAGGGTCGAGCCCAGCGACTTCTGGAGGTCGGCCGCCGTCACGCTGGCGGGCTTCGGCATGGCGAAGCCCTTGGGGAAGCGCGGCTCTGCCTCGGTCGTGAGCTCGGCCGCCGTCGGCTTGTGGTCGAGCACGTAGGTGTCGTTCCAGTTCATCTGCAGCAGCCAGTGCGCCGTCATGGTGGCGCGCACGCCGTCATTGTCGTGCAGCACGATGGTGGCATTGCGTGCACCGACATATTGGTCGGTCGCCTGCACCAGCTGGCCGCCCGCGGCATGGCGGAAGCCCTTGATGTGGCCTTGGGCGTATTCGGCGGGATCGCGCACATCGAGCTTGTGGATCACACCGCCTTTGGCTTCGATCGCCTTGAGACCGGCCATGTCGATCTTCTTGATGCCCATGCGCTTGGCGATGTTGGCCGCGGCGCCTTGCGCGAACTTGGCGGCGTCCGCGCCTTGCGGCCCGAACGACTTGGTCTCGCCGCGCGCGACCTTCAGGCCGGCGAGGTGCCAGCCCATGGTGCCGTTCTTCAGCGCCATCACCTTGTTGGGCAAGCCGGCATTGATCAGCGACTGCGCGCCGATGATCGAGCGGGTGCGGCCGGCGCAGTTTACCACCACCAGCGTTTTCGGGTCGGGCGCGAAGTCTTTTACGCGATAGACCAGCTCGGCGCCCGGGCAGTCGACGCCGCCCGGGATCGACATGTTGTTGAACTCCGCCATCGGCCGCGAATCCAGGATCACCATGTCCGCCTTGGCATCGATCAGCTTCTGGACGTCCGAAGCGTCGATGCGCGGCGTGTCGTTGTCGTGCTCGACCACCTCGCCGAACGCCTTGGACGGGACGTTGACCCCGGTGAAAACCTCGTAGCCGGCGTCGCGCCAGGCTTTCAGGCCGCCGTTCATGACCGCGAGATTGGTGTAGCCCATCTCCGACAGCCGGGCGGCGGCGCGGTTGGCGCGGCCGGCCCATTGCGGATCCTGGTCCGGCTCGCCGCTATCCATCAGCACGATCCGTGTGCCGGGATCGGGCATCAGGGCGAAGGCACGCGGCTCCAGGCGTGACAGTGGCAAGGGCGTCGCGAACAGCGGATGGCCCTTGATCGAGAACTCGCCTTCCTCGCGCACATCGAAGAACGCGAAGACTTCATCCGACTGCAGCATCGCCTTGACCTGCTGGACGCTCAGCAGCGGCGTCAGGATCTTGGCTTTCGCCATGAAGCGCTTGGCCGTGCCGCTCGCCATGTCGACCGACACGCGGTCGGGCAGGTGTTCGAGGCTGAGGCCGTAGAAGTGCAGGTGAAGAGCGGTGCCTGAGCCGACCGGCGTCTCGATGTGATGGAAGTCGTCGGGCAGGTAGGCGATGAAGTCGCCGTTCTTGAGCGTCTTCTCCTTGGCCGTCGCCTCGCGCAATTGCACGAAGCCCTCGCGTGCGCCGTTGTCGAGGCGGTCATAGACCACGTTGCGCTCGGCGCCGTGGACGCCGGCAATCACCGCCCAGGTGGTGTGATTATGCGGCGGCACTTTCTTGCCGGGGCCGCCGGCCGAGGCATAGAGCGCGAAGCGATGGTCGGGATCCTCGCTCAGCCGATAGATGCCGCCGTCGGATCCTAGCGGGAATTCGTCCTGGGGGAAGAGGTCGGCGCGGCGCGCGAGGCCGGCCAGCAGGCCGCCGATCTTGTCGAGGTTGGCGTGGGTTACGCCGCTTTTCTCAATCTCGCGGGCGTGGTCGACCAGCTGACGAACGGCGCGTGCGCGCTCCTGATACAAACTCGGGCGTGAGGTCATGGGGCTTCCTCCGTTTGTCGCAGTATAGCCGCACGCCCTTGTCGGCACAGGGTAAGTCAAACTAGGGTCGCACCATGAAACGCCTCGTGCGTGTGGTCATGGTGGGGGCCCTGACCACATTCGCCGCTTCAGCCCATATTTCTGTTCTGGCCCAAACCCAGACCAAGCCGCCGCCCAAGCCGGCGCCGGCTGCAAAGCCTGCCGCGACGGCGGTCGCTAGGCCGGTGGCGCGTCCGCTGGTCCGCCATCCGGTGTTCGTGCCGGCGCCGCCGGTCATCGAGCTCGACGAGATGGCGGTCGTGCCCGACCTGCCGACCGTTTTGAGCACCGAGGAGCGCGACCGCTATCGCCGCATCTTCCAGGCCCAGGCTTCCAGCCAGTGGGCGCAAGCCGATGCCGAGATCGCCCAGGTCACCGACAAGACGCTGATGGGCTATGTCGGCGCCCAGCGCTTGTTGGCGACCGGCTATCCTGCCCGCTACGACCAGCTCGCGGCCTGGCTGGCGGACTACAACGACCATCCCGACGCGCCGGCGATTTATCGGTTGGCGGTC
>JADMIO012726940.1_pt1 | contig 59403 bp, 52 predicted proteins | sample 8958161 | NCBI WGS metagenome assembly JADMIO01 (sample SAMN16585339, study PRJNA669376) | soil metagenome | isolation source: Crop rotation soil | place: USA: Cullars Rotation, Alabama | collected 2011 | reverse complement strand
GCGACAACTTGTCCACGTGGAATTCTAAGCTTAGGATCCCAATGTGCTGGAAAGAGGCTTCCTACTTTGGTTCCAAGGAAGCGGAGCTTCGTGAATTGATCGCGACGCAGCTGAGGCTTGGCGCTGAGGCCAGCAAGGCCCGTCACCGTTATGAATTCGTCGCCCAGCAAGTGCAGCGCGGCGATACGATCTCTGATGTCGAGAGGGCCATCGAGCAAGATCCCACGGTGGGCAGCCTCGGCCGCGAGCTTTACGGCCTGGAAATTCAGCGCGACCTGAAGAAAGGAACGCTCGGCGAGCAGCACAAGGACATTATTGCGCTCACTCAGCTGATCGACATTACCCGCCAGAAACTGGAGGACCGCCGCCAGGAGCTGCGCTTGAAGTACCGCGAGCAGTTCGTGCAGGGACTTGCCGGGGATGCCTCACAGACGGGCACCGACTTTGAATCGATGACCAAGAAGGTCGATGACTTGAAGACTGAGCTGGCGAGCCTGTCAAAGGAAATGGCCCTCTTCATGATCGACCAGGATGAAGAACGCGGCCTGCGCGAGGTGAAGAACGAAGTTGAAAACAAGCTTCGTGACATGACGCTGACGATCAACCCCTCCAGCCTGGCCCGCATCGACTGGGGTGCCAAGCCGGAAATCCCCGAGCTACCAACGTTCCCCAAGCTTGCCTTCACCATGCCGGCCTGCGTTATCCTGGGCCTGGCGCTGGCGCTGGGTATCGCGTTCCTCCGCGAGTTCCTCGACGACACCGTCCGCACGCCGCGCGACATCGCCCGCGTCGGGCAGATGAACCTGCTGGGCATCATCGCTGATGAGGGTGATGATCCGCAGGCCGCCGATGCCAAGCTGCCGATCTTCGATGCTCCGCACTCGTTGACGGCCGAGCAATTCCGCCAGGTGCGCACGCGCCTGTCGCATGCAACGGCACTGGATACGACGCGAAGCATCATGGTGACCGGGCCCAGTCCGATGGATGGCAAGACGACTGTGGCCGCCAACCTGGCAGCCGGATTGGCGCTCAACGGGCGCAAGATTCTGCTGGTGGACGCGAATTTCCGTCGGCCAGAATTGCACCGCCTGTTTGGCTTTGCCAACGGCAAGGGCTTCAGCGACGTGCTCAATGGCACTTCGACATTCGAAGAAGCCGTGCACTCGACGCACATTCCAAACCTGTCGGTGATGACCAGCGGCCCCAAGCCCATGAACGGCACCGAGCTGTTCGAGAGCCAGCTGCTTATCGATTTCATTGAGCGGGCGCTGGAAGAGTACGATCACATCGTCTTCGACTCCGGCCCGTTCCTGCTCGCCTCCGAGGCGATCGCTTTGGCGCCGCGAGTGGACGGCGTGGTCACCGTGGTGCGAGCTCACTCTGAGTCCCGCGGCCTGCTCCTGCGGATGCGAGACGCTCTGCGGCAGGTCAAGGCCGAGCACATCGGCGTGGTGCTCAACGCCGTCCGCGCCCGCGGCGGAGGTTACTATCGAAGGAATATCAAGACGTTCTATCAGTATCAGAACGGAGATTGAGCGTTTGCTTTAACGCTGCTTTTTCGAAGCGCCGGACGCTCGTCCGGCGCTTCTTTTTTTGGCCGGATATAATACTGATATGGGCGAGCCCGATGAGTCAGTCTCGCAGCCGCTTAAGCTGACTTATGCAGCTGCCGCATCGGAAGCGCGCTGGGTCACCATCGGCCAATACACCCCCTTCGAAGCACAGCTTGCACAGGCCAAGCTTCAGAGCGAGGGTATTCGTTGCGCGCTTGGCAATGAAAACTCGGCCAATTTCAACGTACCGCTGATGGTGGATGTGGAGCTACAGGTTCTCGCGGACGACGCGGCTCGCGCCAAAGCAGTCCTGGATTCCGTGCGGGCTGTTCGGGCAACGCACGATAAACTCGTGGCCACGCACTGCCCGAAATGCTTCAAAAATAACGTGGAAGCGGTCCGGTTCTCTGTCGCCTTCAAGATTCTATCGATGCTCTTTCTGGGGTTGCCGCTGCTTCTGGCGTATCGCTTCAACCGTTGCAATGACTGCGGGCACCGCTGGCGAGTGTGGTGAACTAAACTGCCGCCGGCGCTGGCGCAACCAGCGGGCGGTCTTCGGCGGCTTTTTTGCTGCCGCGCGGGAGGCCGATGGTGCGGGCGGTGATCTTGTCCTGGAGCCGCATGATGCCTTCCATCAGGGCTTCGGGGCGCGGGGGGCAGCCGGGGACATAGACGTCCACCGGCACGACCAGATCGACGCCCTTCACGACGTTGTAGCCATATTTGAAATAAGGCCCACCGCCGACGGTGCAGGCGCCCATGGCGATGACATACTTGGGATCGGGCATCTGGTGATAGAGCCGCTTGACGCGGCTGGCCATTTTGTAATTTACCGTCCCGGCCACGATCATCAGGTCGCTCTGCCGCGGCGTTGCGCGAAATGCACCTGCGCCGAAGCGGTCCAAGTCAAAGCGAGACGCGCCAACGGCCATCATCTCGATAGCGCAGCACGCGAGGCCGAAGGTCATCGGCCAAAGCGAGTTTTTCCGGGCCCAGTTGATGGCAAAATCGATGCTGGTCACCATCAGGCCTTCTTCGAATCTATTCTCGATCCAAGACATATCTAAAGCCTCTCTGCGTCAGGTAGGGGATTATTGCAGGCTTGGGGCATTGTCTCAAGCCGAACGGCTAGTTCTATTTCATCGGCTATTTCGGTTGCGGCGGTTTGAGATGAATAATCGTCGGCTCCAGCGAATTCACCTTCACATCTTTGATGATCATCACCGGCTTGCGCCATTCATAGTCGAAGGCATGGTTAACGGGCGTGTAACCGTCGGGGATGTAGGCTTCGATGTCTACTTTTCGCTCGGGCGCTTTCTGGATGGCGGCGTTGGGATTCTGGTCCTTTAGATAGAGATAAGCCGGACGGGGCGTTTTGCCGTCGGCGCGGAGCAGGCCAAAGCCATAGTCATCGGGACTCATATTGGGAGGGAGTTTCGCTTCCTTCTCCATTCGTTCCTTTGAAGTTTCGTTGCCGGCTTTGAATTGGTAGCCGAGGGTTTTGACGTAGAGACGCCGTTTGGCGTTGTCTTCGATGCAGTCGCGCCAGGTGGAGAGGTGGACGGCGTCAAAATCCGCACCATCGTCTTTGGGTTCTTTGCGCGCGTGCGGAAAGCCCCAGGCGTTGACAACGTTGCCGGCGTCGATGCCGAATTCGGTGTTCCAGATGGGGCGGGCTTCGTCGTGGAAATCTTTCATGACGTTGTAAATCGTCAGGCCGCGGGCGGTGAAGGCGTAGATGACGGGCACGCCGTAAGTGTGGAGGTTCATGAAGTCGAAGTAATCGCGGCCGCCGCCTTCGTAGATGCCGCGCGGGAATTCGTTCCAGTCGGTCATGCCGCCGGTGAGGACCCAGGCTTTGGCATTCGCTTGTTTGATGGCGGGGTAGGCGAGCTTGAGCATCTGGGCGTACATTTTGCCGCGGTCTTTGAGGGAGATTTCCGGATGTTGCGCGCCGAAGAGGTCGGTGAAGCCCTGGTCCATTTCGTTCCAGAGTTCCCAGAAGCGGACTTTCGAATAGCGCCTTGCGACGAGCGACATGAAGTTGGCGAAGCGTTTGTAGGAGTCTTCGCGATTGGCGAAATTCGCGCCGGGGGGATTGGAGTGCACGACGACCAGGAGCGAGATTCCGCCGCGGTCGGCGCGATCGACCAGGCTGTCCCAGTCGCGGAGTGCTTTGGCGTCGAGTTTGCCGGGGGTTTCGGTGTTTTCGATCAGGCCCCAGTACATGGTGATGCGGACGAGGCGAATGTTGGCAGCGCGGATGAGCTTGATGTCGTTGTCGTCGAGCGAGTGGGAGCCGACGCCGACTTCGGGGCGGGTGTCGTAGACCCAAAGCTCGGTGGGAGAGCGGCGGTAGAGGGCAATGTCGGGGTTATTTAGTTTTTCACTCGGAATGGAGGGCGCATCTGCTGCAAATGCCGAGCAGCAGATGAACAGTCCTGCGAAGAATAACCGCATCTATTTCACCTCCGCGCGGGCGGGGCCTTCGAGCCAGATTCGGGAGCGCCAGTCGCCCAGCCAGGGCCAGAGGAGACGCTGGTTGAGGTCGATGTCGGCGTAGATCACGCTGCTGGAGTCGGGGGATTTGGCGAGGAGTTCGCCGGCCTTGTCGTAGATGGCGGTGCGGAAGTCGTAGCCGCTGGCGACGAGGTAGATCTGGTTTTCGATGGCGCGGGCTTTGGCGAGAGTTTCGTTGCCCCCCCAGATGGGCATGAAGATCATTTCCGCGCCTCGGGCGGAGAGCTCGCGGGCGACTTCCGGATAGGAAATGTCCCAGCAGATCATCATGCCGATGCGGCCGAAGTCGGTGTCGAAGATGGGATAGTCTTTGCCGGGCGTGATGCCGCCGTCGATTTCTTCGCGGGGGAGGCAGACCTTGCGATATTTGCCGGCGAGCTTGCCGTCGCGGGAAAGAAGAACGGCGGTGTTGTAGATGGATTTGCCTTCGCGCTCGTAGAGGCCGGCGACGAGCCAGGATTTGTTGCGGGCGGCGCATTGGCCGAGGAATGCGGTGGATGGGCCGGGGATGGGCTCGGCGACGTCGGCGTAGGTGAGTTTGGTACCGCAGACGGTGATGCCTTCGGGGAGGCAGATGATGTCTGCCTTCTGGGCGCCGGCTTCGTCGATGAATTTGGCGAACTGGTCGAGATTGACTTGAGGGGATTTGCTGTTGCGGGGGCGGTGGTTGATGGAGGCGATTTTGACTTTGCGGGGTGTCGGCGCGGCTGTTTCTTTCAGCTCAATATCGCGCCAGCTGACTTCGCCGCTGGCAGTCCAGCGGAGGCGGAGTTGCAACTCGGCTTGAGTGGCTTTGGCCGGAACCTCATAAGTTGCGGTGACGCGCTTGTAGCCATCGCAATCGCCGGGCACGGTCAGCGGAAATTCGGCCTGCTCGACCTGTTTTCCATTCTCATCGAGCCAGAGGACGCTGGCGATGATGCTGCGAGTGGGGGTAGCAATGTCGGTGAATTTATAGCGGGCGGTAAAGAGGACGTATTTGCCGGCGGTGACGGGCACTCGCTTGAACCAGCGGCCATCTTCGGACTCGTTTCCATTGCCATTCATGATGAGACGATAATCGCCGCTTTTGTCCAGGGAGAACGATGGCTTGGGGGCGATTTCTTCGCGGACGGCCACAAACTTCCAGCCACCGGGGGCGAACTCATCAGCGACTGCGAGTGCCGGAATGAGCTGAAAAATCATGAAAATTGCCAGCAGCGTTCTCATAAAGCCTCCCATACCACGCAGGAGCCCTAGCGAGGTAAGATAAGACAGGTGCGGAGGATATTACCACATCTGCTGATCTCAATACTGTTGCTGTGCTCTTCTGTGCGCGCGGCAGTGCCGCTGGACTATGACAAGGATGTGAAGCCGGTTTTGGAGGCGCGGTGTTTTAAGTGTCATGGAGCGGAGAAGCAGAAGTCGGGGTTGCGGCTGGATGTGAAGGAGAGCGCGCTCAAGGGCGGCGAGTCGGGGGAGCCGGCGATCGTGCCGGGCAATGCGCTGAAGAGTCATTTGCTGAAATTGGTGATGTCGAATGATCCGGCGGAGGTGATGCCGCCGAAAGGGGAGCGGATGACGATGGCGGAGGTGGAGCTGATCAAGCGATGGGTGGAGGAGGGGGCGCATTGGAATTCGGTTAGTTCAGCTCCCAAGGTGGAAATCACGCAGGCGGAGGCGCCGATCAGCGAGGCGGATCGGGCTTGGTGGTCATTTCAGAAGCCCGTGGCGCATGAACCGCCGACGACGCATAGCCGGTGGGGGGCGACGCGGGTAGATCGATTTGTTTTGGCGAAGTTGGAGGAGGCGGGGATTGCGCCTTCGTCGCCGGCGTCGGGGCGCGAGTTTATTCGGCGCGTCACGTTTGATCTGACGGGGTTGCCGCCGACGCCGGAAGAGGTCGAGTCCTTTGTTCGTGATAGAAGCGCGCTCGCGAAGGAGCGGTTGGTGGAGCGGCTGCTGGCGTCGCGATCATTCGGCGAGCGGATGGCGAGTTTGTGGCTGCCGCTGGCGCGATATGCGGAGGATCAGGCGCATCAGGTGGGGAGCGATACGAAATTTTTCTATCCGAATGCCTGGCGGTATCGGGCGTGGGTGATCGAGGCATTCAATCGCGATCTGCCGTATGACCGGTTCCTCAAGCTGCAGTTGGCGGCGGACAAGATTGAGGGGGCGTCGATTGAGGATTTGCCGGCGCTGGGATTTGTTGGGCTTGGGCCTAAGTATTACAGCCGCAATCGATTGGATGTGATGGCCGAGGAGTGGGAGGATCGGGTTGATACGACCACGCGGGCGATGCTTGGGCTGACGGTGGCGTGCGCGAAGTGCCACGATCACAAATTTGATCCGATTCGCACGCGGGATTACTACGCTCTGGCCGGCGTTTTCGCGAGCTGCAAGATGGTCAATCGCACGGCCGGCGGCGAGGTGGAGAAGTCGGACAAGCAGGAACAGATGAGCGCGCAGACGTTGCACATCGTCGAGGATGGCGAGGTGCAGAACCTGAACATTTTCATTCGCGGCAATGTGGATCGAAAAGGGCCGGTGGTGCCGCGGCGGTTTATTCGCGTGCTGTCCGATGGCGAGCCGAAGGAATTCAAAGAAGGCAGTGGGCGGAAGGAATTGGCCGAGGCGATTGCATCGCGGGAGAATCCGCTGACAGCGCGGGTGATGGTCAATCGGGTGTGGGGGATGCTGATGGGACGGCCGCTGGTGGGGACGCCAAGTAATTTTGGACATTCGGGAGATCTGCCGACGAATCAGGAACTGCTGGATGACCTGGCGGTGCGGTTTATGCAGAACGACTGGTCGATCAAGTGGCTGGTGCGGGAGATTGTGCTGTCGGCGACGTATGGGCAGTCGTCGCTGAGCTCGGCGCGCGGTGCTTCACAAGATCCGTCGAATGTGCTGATGTGGCGGATGAATCGAAGGCGATTAAGCGTCGAGCAGTGGCGGGATATGGTGCTGTTTGTCAGCGGCAAATTCGATCGCAGCGGGGGCAAGTCGATGGAGCTGGATGATCCGAATAATTTTCGGCGGACGGTTTATGGGCGGGTGAGCCGGTTGAAACTGAACGATCTGCTGATGCAGTTTGATTATCCGGATGCGAATGTTCACGGCGAGAAGCGGTCGGTGACGACGACGCCGGCGCAGAAGCTGTTTATGCTCAATGGCTCGTTCGTGATTAATGCGGCCAAGAGCCTGGTGGCGCGGTTGCGAGCCGAGGGGATCGAAGAGGATGCGGCGAAGGTTGAGCGCGTGTATGGACTGGTGCTGGGGCGAAAGCCACGCGGGGATGAGATGCAGATGGCGTTGGATTTCCTTAAGGGGCCGCAGGAGTCGGGGATGAGCCGCATCGAGCAGTTTGCCCAGGTGATGTTGGTTTGCAGCGAGGCGATTTATGTGGATTGAACAACCCACTCGACGGCAGATGTTGCAGCGGATGTGCGCCGGCATGGGCATGGTCGGCCTGGCGGGGATGCTGCCGAGAATCGCGGCGGCGGGCGGGCTTGGGCCGGTGGCGCATTTTGCGCCGCGAGCCAAGCGGGTGATTTTTCTGTTCATGAATGGCGGGCCTTCGCACGTTGATACGTTTGATCCCAAGCCGGGGCTGGTGAAGTTTGAGGGGCAGCAGCCGGAGGGGAAGAAGACCAAGGGTTCGGGCTATATGCCCTCGCCTCTGAAATTCAATCGGTGCGGGCGGAATGGCATTGAGATCAGCGAGACGCTGCCGAATATTGGGAGCATCATTGACGACATCTGCGTGGTGCGCTCGATGCACACTGATGTGCCTAATCACGAGCCGGCCCTGCTGAAGATGCACACCGGGAATTTGCAGCCGGTGCGGCCGTCTCTGGGCTCGTGGGTGCTGTATGGGCTGGGGAGTGAGAATGAGAATCTGCCGGGATACGTGGTGCTCCGGCCGACGCCGAAGATCGTGGTCGGGCCGGCGCTGTGGAGCAATTCGTTTCTGCCGGCGCAGTATCAGGCGGCGAGCGTAATCACGTCGGATATGGCGGTCGAGAAGCTGGTGGCCAATATTCACAATCCGTATCTGTCGCGGCCGCAGCAGCGGAAGCAGCTTGATCTGCTGGAGAAGATGAACGAGGCGCACCTTCGCCAGCGCAACGGCGACCTGGAGCTGGAAGGCCAGATCAAGACGATGGAGACGGCGTTTGCGATGCAGAGCGAGGCGATGACGACCTTTGATATTTCACGCGAGGATGAGAAGACGCGCGAGATGTACGGCAATACGCCGTTTCAGCGTTCCTGCCTGCTGGCGCGGCGGCTGGTCGAGGATGGCGTGCGATTTGTGTCGGTCTATTACACCAGCCAGGACAACCAGCCGTGGGATACGCATACTGATCACGATGATCGGCATAAGAAACTGTGTCTCGATGCGGATCGGGCGACGGCGGCGCTGATTAAGGATCTCAAGTCGCGCGGGATGCTCGATGAGACGCTGGTGGTGTGGAGCGGCGAGTTTGGCCGGACGCCTTACGCACAAAATGATGGGAAGGCGAAGGTCGGGCGCGATCATCATCACACGGGATTTTCGATGCTGCTGGCCGGCGGCGGTGTGAAGGGTGGGATTGCGTTTGGCGCGACCGATGAGATGGGAATGCATGCGGTGGAGAATCCGGTGCACGTGCATGACCTGCATGCGACGATTTTGTATTTGCTGGGGTTGAATCACGAGAAGCTGACTTATAAATATGCCGGCAGGGATTTCCGGCTGACGGATGTGTATGGGCAGGTGGTTAAAGGCGTTATTGCGTGAGGGAATTGACATGAAGAGAAGAATTGCATGTGTGGCGGGTGTTCTATTGTGCGCGATGTGGGTTTCTGCCGCGCCGACGGATGATATTTACAAGCTGGGGCCGGATTCGCAGAAACAGGAAGGTGTGCCGGAGGGGAAGATCATCGGGCCGCTGACGCTGGAGAGCAAAACGGTTTATCCGGGGACGAGCCGGAATTACTGGGTGTATGTGCCGGCACAATATGAGAAGGACAAGTCGGCGTGTTTGATGGTGTTTCAGGATGGGCACTTTTTTGTGATCGTCACCGATAAGGGCCAATATCGGATCCCCATTGTCTTTGACAATCTGATTTATCGGCGCGAGATGCCGGTGACGATTGCGGTGTTTATCAATCCCGGGCGGACGCCGGAGCAGAAAGAGGCGACCGACGCGGCGTGGGGGGATCGCGAGAATAATCGCGCGATGGAGTACAACCCACTGGATGATAAATATGCGCGGCTGATCTGCGATGAGCTCTTGCCGGTGATCAAGAAGGACTGGAATATCTCCGACAAGCCGGAGGATAGGGCGATTGCGGGGGCGAGCAGCGGGGCGATCGCGGCCTTCACCGTAGCGTGGCAGCGGCCGGATCAGTTCCGGAAAGTGATCAGCACGATTGGGAGCTTTACCAATATCCGCGGGGGGCACGAGTATCCGAATATCATTCGCAAGAGTGATCCCAAGCCGATTCGCGTGTTCCTGGAAGACGGGTTGAACGACAATCGCGGCGTTCGCAATCGCGGGGGGCAGCAGACGTATGATCCCAACTGGGACTGGCATGCGCAGAACATCAAGATGGTCGAGGCGCTGAAGGAAAAAGGATACGACTTCAATTATTCCTGGGGCCTGGGCACGCACAGCAACAAGCACGGCGGGGCGATCATGCCCGAGATGTTGCGTTGGCTCTGGCGGGATTATCCGCGGGTGGATGATCCGAAAGATCCGAAGGAGCGGGGATTTTTTGTGCCGGCGAAGGCGGAATAACGGTGGATTCAAACTAAACGCAGAGGCGCGGAGGCGCAGAGACGCGAAGAGATTTCTTATGGTTCATTCGGAATTGGATATTAGTGAGAAGGTTTGTCTCGTCACTGGCGGGACCAGTGGGATTGGGCGGGCGATTGCGCTGGGATTTGCCAAGGCGGGGGCGATGGTGATGGCGGGATCGACGAATCCGGAGAAGGTTTCGGCGATGAAGAGCGAGCTGGGGGGAAAGCATGATGCGGTTCGGCTCGATGTGTCGGATGAGAAGAGTGTGCGCGAGGCTGTTGATGCGACGGTGAGGAAATTCGGGCGGCTGGATGCGGTGGTGAACGCGGCGGGGGTGATTAAGAAGCAACCGTCGCTGGAAATGCCGGCTTCGGAGTTTGAGCGGATTGTGCGGATCAATCTGGTCGGGAATTTTATTGTCGTTCAGGCGGCGGGGCGGGTGATGAAGGATCAGACGCCGGATAAGAAAGGTTTGCGCGGGGCGATTGTTAATATTGCGTCGCTGAATTCGTTCATTTCGCTTTCGGAAGTGCTGGCGTATGCGTGCAGCAAGAGCGGGGTGATGGGGTTGACGCGCGGGCTGGCCAATGAGTGGGCGCAGTATGGGATTCGCGTGAACGGGATTGCGCCGGGGGTCTTTCCGACGGATTTGAATCGGCCGCTGATTGAGGGGACGCCGCGCGGGGAGTGGCTGAAGAAACACACGCCGATGGGCCGGTTTGGCGATGCCAATGAGCTGGTGGGGGCGGCGATTTATTTGATCAGCGACGCGGCGAGCTATACCAGCGGCGAGACGATCATCGTGGACGGCGGATTTTTGGCGCGAGGCGTGTGATGGTGCTGACGATCGATTCCCATCATCATTTCTGGAAGTACAGCCGCGAGGAATACCCCTGGATTGGTGAGGGACTGGACGTGCTGCGGCGCGATTTTCTGCCGGGGGTTTTGAAAAAAGAAATTGACACTGCCCATGTGGATGGCGTGGTGAGCGTGCAGGCGCGGCAGAGTTTGGAGGAGACGCGGTGGCTGCTGGAGTTGGCTAATCAAAATGATTTCATCCGAGGGGTGGTGGGATGGGCGCCGCTGATTTCAGCGGATGTGGGGGACGACCTTGAAAGATTTGCGGGGCAGAAAAAGCTGAAGGGCGTGCGGCATGTACTCCAGGATGAGAAGGACGATCGATACGCCGTTCGCGAAGATTTTGTCCGGGGAATTGGTGCGCTGAAGAAATTTGGCCTGGTTTATGACATTTTGATTTATGAGAAGCAGCTGCCGGCGGCGATTGAGCTGGTGGACAAGTTTCCGAATCAGATTTTCGTGCTGGATCATGTGGCCAAGCCGAAGATTCGGCAGAAAATTGTTTCGCCGTGGCGTGAGCGGATGAAGGACCTGGCCAGGCGGCAGAATGTTTATTGCAAACTGTCGGGGATGGCGACCGAGGCGGATCACGGGGGTTGGGAGGCGGCGGATTTGCGGCCTTATGTCGATGTGGTGTTGGAAGCGTTTGGGCCGAGGCGATTGATGTTCGGGTCGGATTGGCCGGTGTGCCTGCTGGCCGTTACTTATGCCAGATGGGTTGCGACGGTGCGGGAATTTATCGCGAAACTGTCGGCGGCGGAGAAAGATCGCATCATGGGCGGGACGGCAATCGAGGCGTATAAACTGTAAGATGTCATCATGATCAGGTTGTCCAAATATTCGATGGGGATCGGGGATCGTTTTGCGCAGCAGGGGCGGGCGCAGCTCTCGGCGTTTGTGCGGGCGCGGGACATGGGCGTGGAGGTCGCGCCGGTCTGGAACAAGAGCAATCGCGAGCACAATATTGTCCACAGCGAACCGATCAGCGTGCGGGAAGAGGCTGATTCGGCGGTGCGCTCGATGAATTGGCGGGGACAGTATCTGGTGGATGCGGATCATATCGGACTCAAGACGGTGGATCGATTTTTATCGCCCAGCGATTTTTTCACGATCGATGTGGCCGATTTCATTGGAAAGGCCGCGGACGAGGGTGCGATTCGGGAATTTGTCGAGTCGCAAAAGAATCTGGTTGGCTCTTTGAGGATTCCCGGCATTGACGGATCGCTGGATGTGACGGCGGCGCGCGTGGAGGCGATTGCGCGAAAGTATTTGTATGCCGTGCAGGAGGCGGGGAAGGTTTATCAATACATCGCGCAGGCGAAGAGCAACGAGGAGTTCGTGGCCGAGGTGTCGATGGACGAGACCGATGCGCCGCAGACGCCGGTGGAGCTGCTCTTCATCCTGGCGGCGATGGGGCGGGAAAAAATTCCACTCCAGACTATCGCGCCGAAATTCACGGGGCGATTTAACAAGGGTGTGGATTATGTCGGCGATTTAAAGCAGTTTGAGAAGGAATTTAATGATGATCTGGCGGTCATTGCGTATGCCGTGAAGGAATTTGGCCTGCCGGAGAATCTGAAACTGAGCGTGCACTCTGGGAGTGATAAATTTTCGATTTATCCGATCATCCATCGCGCCATTGGGCGAAGCGGCGCGGGTTTGCATTTAAAAACGGCCGGGACGACGTGGCTGGAGGAGCTGATTGGCCTGGCCTCCTCCGGCGGCGAGGGTTTGAAGATCGCGAAGGAAATCTATGCGCAGGCGCTGGCGCGGATGGATGAGCTGTGTGCGCCGTATGCCAGCGTGATCGACATCGACAAACCAAAATTGCCTCAGCCAGCGGAAGTGGCGCGTTGGAGGGGCGAGCAATTTGCCGGGGCGCTGCGGCACGATCAGAAATCGCGCGAATACAATCAGCATTTCCGCCAGCTTTTGCACGTCGGTTTCAAAGTCGCGGCGGCGATGGGCGAGCGTTATATCGATGCTCTGCGCGCCAACGAAGGGATCGTCGCCAGGAACGTGAGCGAGAACATTTTCGACCGGCATTTGCGGCCGGTTTTTATTGGGAAATGAGCCAATGAAAAGCGCGGTGACGGTATCGCTGGTGAAGGAGGCACGGGGCGGGCCGTTCGTGTTTTGGGATGACCTGCCGGCGGCATGCTCGAAAGCGAAGGAGATTGGATTTGACGCGGTAGAAATCTTTCCGCCGGAGCCGGATGCGATTGAAGTGGAGGGCTTGCGCAAATTGTTGAGCGAGGATCGGCTCTCGCTCGCCGCCGTCGGCACTGGTGCTGGGTGGGTGAAGCATAAGTTGCTGCTCACGGACGCAAACGCGGATCGGAGAAAGCGCGCCAGGGAATTTGTGCGTGGCATCATCGATTTCGCGGGACAATTCGGCGCCCCGACCATCATTGGTTCGATGCAGGGACGATGGGGGCACAGTGATGTGACCCGCGAAGACGGCTTGCAGCAGTTGGCCGAGGCGGTGGGGGAGCTGGGGAATTATGCGAAGCAATACAGTGTGCCGCTGTTGTTTGAGCCGCTGAATCGATATGAGACGAACTTTGTAAGCACCGTTGAGGCGGGATTGGAATTGCTGAAAAAAGCGGGGAGTGACAATGTTCGCCTGCTGTGCGATTTGTTTCATATGAACATCGAAGAAAAAGATATAGCCGAATCGCTGCGGCGGGCGGGGAAGCTGGTCGGCCATGTTCACCTGGCCGATTCGAATCGTCGCGCGGCCGGCGGAGGACACACCGACTTTGCTCCGATCGCCAAAGCGCTGCATGACATCGGCTATGACGGATTTATTTCAGCCGAGGCGATGGCCGGTCCCGGCGGGCCCGAAGAAGCCGCGAAAATGACCATGGCGGCATTTCGCGAATACTTCGCCTAGAATCTCACCTCAATAAAATGCTTCGACACAAACTGATTCATCCGCAGATCAACGAGGTGCTCGGCCGAGCTGGGCATCATGGGAAAATTCTCATTGCCGACGGGAATTATCCGGCGTCGTCGAAAAAGGGCCCGCAGGCGGAGCTGATTTGCCTGAATCTGATGCCGGGCGTCGTCACTTGCTCGCAGGTGCTCGAGGCCGTGCTGTCGGCGGTGGCGATCGAAGAGATCAACACCATGAACTACGAAAAAACCGGGCCATACGCGCTGCGCGAAGACCCGCCGGTGTGGGCGGAATATAAAAAGGTGATTGCCGCGGCAAAATTGCCTCTTGAGTTGCGGCCGATTGAGAAGTGGGATTTTTACAAAGCGGTCGAAACGAACGATCACGTGCTGACGATTCAGACCGCCGATCAGCAGCGGTTTGCGAATATTTTGTTGACCGTGGGCGTGAGGATGGATTGATGCAACGAAGAAAGCTTGGAAAAACAGGGTTGGAGCTCACCGTTCTCTCGTTCGGCGCATCGTCGCTTGGCGCGGAGTTTCGCAGCATCGACATCAATGAAGCGATGCGGGCGGTGCATGTGGCGCTCGATCTGGGGATGAATTTCATCGACACCTCACCATTTTATGGGCGCGGGATGAGTGAGGTGTTGCTGGGCGTGACGTTGCAGGATGTGCCGCGGGATCGGTATATCCTGGGGACGAAACTGGGCCGTTATGACGCGGCGCATTTCGATTTTTCCGCGAAGCGCGTCGAAGAATCTGTTGATGTCTCGCTGCACCGCCTGCGGACCGATCACATCGACATCATGCTCTGCCACGACATCGAATTCGTAGAAATGTCGCAGATCGTGAACGAGACGCTGCCGGCGCTTCGCAAGCAGCAGGAGAAGGGCAAAATTCGTTTCGTCGGCATTAGCGGCTATCCGATGAAGATTTTTAAGTATGTTTTGGAGCGCAGCGAGCTGGATGTAATTCTTTCTTACAACCACTACACGCTTCAGAACACGATGCTGGCCGACATCGTGCCGATGCTCAAGCAGCGCGGCGTGGGGATTATGAACGCGGCCCCGTTTGCCGCGCGATTGCTTACCAACACAGACCTTCCCAAATGGCACAAGGCGACGCCGCGGGTGCGCGAAGTGGCGAAAAAGGCCGCCGAGCACGCTGCGAGCAAGGGCGTCGATATCGCGCAGCTCGCCGTTCAGTTTTCCATTGAAAATCCCGATATTTCGACGTGCATCGTCGGATCGGCCAATCCGCAGAATGTTCGAAAGTGGGTGGAGTGGTCCGCCAAGCCGGTGGATCGGCAGTTGATGAACGAAGTGCTGAAGATTCTCGAGCCGATTCACAACTGGCATCACATTGAAGGCCGGCCGGAGAATAATGATGCGCTGGTTGTGCCGCCAACGAAATAGGAGAGCGAGATGAAGGCATTGTATCTGGAAAAGCCCGGGGAATTTAAGGCGGCGGATATTCCCGAGGCCCCGCGACCGGTTGCCGGCGAGGCGCTGGTGCGCGTCCACCGCGTCGGCATCTGCGGCACGGATCTCTCCTGCTACCTGGGCAAATTTCCCTTCTTTCAATACCCGCGCATCCCCGGCCATGAATTGGGGGTAGAGATCCTCGAAGTCGGTCCCGGAGTCAGCAACATCAAACCCGGCGATCGCTGCTCGGTCGAGCCCTACATGAACTGCGGCACCTGCCACGCGTGCAAAAAAGGTTCGACCAACTGCTGCGCAAATCTCAAAGTCATCGGCGTGATGTGCGACGGCGGCATGCGGGAAAGATTTATTCTCCCTGCCCACAAACTGCACCCGTCGAAGAAACTGAATTTCGATCAACTCGCGCTGGTGGAGACGTTGGGCATAGGCTGCCATGCGGTGAATCGCTGCCAGCCGCAGCGCGGCGAAAATGTGCTGGTCATCGGCGCCGGGCCCATTGGCCTGTCCGTGCTGGAATTTGCGAGGCTCACCGGCGCGCGAATCATCGTCATGGACATGAACGAGCAGCGACTCTCCTTCTGCCGGAATCGCATGGGCGTAAAGGAAACGATCACGCCCTCTGACAATCTGGATCAGCAGCTGCGCGACCTGACCAGTGGCGCCCTGCCGGATCTGGTCATCGACGCAACCGGCAACAACCGCAGCATGTCGGCCGCGTTCAGCTATGTCGCGCCGACGGGCCGGCTCGTCTTCGTTGGGATCACCACCGGCGAGGTGACCTTCAAGCATCCGATTTTTCATAAGCCCGAAGGCACGCTGCTGTGCAGCCGCAATGCACTTCCCGCCGACTTCACGCGGATTATTCAGCTCATCGAGACGGGCAAGATCGACACCACGCCGTGGATCACGCACCGCACCAACCTAGCAGGCCTCGCTGGTCAGTTTGATTCGTACCTCAAACCGGAAACGGGTGTCGTCAAAGCAGTCGTTGAGGTCGCCTAACAGCACCGTTACGCCGTTTCCACCGGCCTGACCGCCATATCCCGCAACGTCGCGCTGCGAGCAATTCTCTCACCCGACTCAGCAAAACACACAATCGCCTCCGACGCAATCACGATGGCCAGCAGCACGATGTTCCGCGCCAGCGGATACTCACACACATCCCCGCCGACATCCTCCGGGACCCGGTAGTGCTCATCCCAGATCACCTCGCAGTAGTCGGTATTCAGACCAACGTGCAGGGTCGGGACGTTGCTTTGGCGAGCATAGTCCTGCACCGCCGAGCGGGCGGCGCGATTGTCGAAGCAATCGACCACAAGGTCCGACTCCTTCAGCAGCGTGCGCGCATTTGCCGCGCTGAGCTCCTTGCGGATCGCGTTAATCTCGATGCCGGTAGCGCGAAACAGCTGCTTGCGCAAAGCCTCTACCTTCCACGCGCCGACATCAGCCTGCGTGTAAGTCTGCGTGTTGATGTTGTGCTCCTCGACACGGTCATGATCGATGGTGCGCAGCGAAGATGCACCCTGGCGTGCCAGGTTGTCAGCCAGGTTCGACCCCAGAGCGCCAGCGCCGCAGATCGTGATCCGGGTTGCCGCCAGCCGGCGCACCAGATCCTCTCCACGGTAGAGCTGTTCATGCAGAAACGTCTGCGTTGCCATAGTCACTCCATAAGGGCTCAAGCTGCACGTTGCCCTACACCCGGTTTCCATGCTGCATCCCGTGCCGCTCGCCTTCGCGCAGGACGCTCACCAGGCTCGCCAGGTCAAACTGCGCATCCATCCCCGAGAGGCAGACGCCGGCCGACCATACGCCCAGGTTGTCCTTGCCCACCACGCTGGTGTGACGCCGGCCATCGATGGTGAACGTCACACGCAACGCATCCCCCGTCTCCGACAGGCTCTTGAGCTCCGCGCCGGCATGCTCCAGCGCACTGCGCACGCGGCCTTCCTTGCTGCGCTGCGCGTATTCAAGCTCGCGCGCCAACCGGCGCTGATGCACAAGGGCGTACGCCAGCCGCTGCTGCACGCTCAGCCCACGCCGCGACAGCACACGCGGTTCATGCTTATTCACCAGCGCCTCCCGCAGGTAAGCCGAGGTGGCCGGATCATGCCGCGAATCGAAATCGACGAACCAGAACCGGTTCCCGTCGAAGCAGGCGCGGACGGTGTCAAACGGCTCGGCATCGTCGACCAGATGCAACAGCGCCAGATTGTCGACAACCACCTGATTGTCCCGCTGCACTGCCATTGCCAACCAGCAATGAGCATTCATCGGCTCCAGCAAAATAAAACCGATGTTCGGCAGCATCTGCGCATAGCGCTGCCGCTCCGACAGCTTCGCCGTCCGTTCCAGCCTGGCCTGCGCATGCGAGACCGGCCGGAAAATGCCCCAGCCGGAAAAATCGCGCGGCTCTACCGCCATCGCGCAGCGCACGCCTTCAATCCGCACCTGCGTCTTGCCGCCGGCGATCACCGGAGCGAGGAAGCGGGCGCGCAGGAACTGCTCCTCGGCCTTCGCCAGACGTGCAATCGCGTCGAAGATGTGCTTCTTGACTGCCATCGTTCGCTCCAGCGTGGCGAACTTGTAGGGGCGGCTTTAGCCGCCGTCCGAGCCGCGCGAACGGCGCCTAAAGCCGCCCCTACAAAGCCATCAATTATCTCCGCGCGCTGCGCCGCCTCCCTCTCTCTATGAAGAAAGAGGGAGGCGGGTTTGCACGCAACATCAGATCATCAGGCACTCCGCCGCTTCGGCAGCGGGTACTCCATGATCTCCATCAGCAGCTCGAGCCGGCTCGGCCGCGCCAGCAGCGGCAGCAGGTTCGGCAGCGAGTAGTAGTCGCCGCTGAACTGGAACACATCCACGCTGATCCCGGCCGCACGGCACTGCGTTTCCAGGCCGCTCGTAGCGCCCGGCGTGCGCACGATCAGCACGCTCGGATCCGCCGTCAGCGTCTCGCGGTACTTCACCAGCGTCGGCACAAACAGAGGGCCAGTGTTCTCACCCTCGTCAGTGACGAGGATGATCTGCTCCACGCGCTGGCTGCGCAGACGCATCGACTCGACGGCGCAGCCGCAGCTCGTGCCGCCGTTGGCCGTGATGCCCGCAAGCGCCTGCTCCCACGACGCCAGGTCCGACTCGCTATCCGCCACCGGCGGACGCACGATCGGGTAGGGCATGGTGTCAAACGCGTATACGAACAGGTCGGCATCGCAGATCGTCGAGATCAGCGCACCGATCCGCTTGCCGAGGTCAATGGCCAGCGCCATCGAGCCCGACTTGTCGATCAGCAGCGCCGTCGGACGCTTGATGCGAGCCTTGGCCTTCACCTGCGTGTCGGCCACGCGCTGGAGCTTGAGCTTCACATCGCTCGAGAGCTGCGGCGCAGCATCGATTGCCGTCTGCGCCTTGAGGGCGCTGACGCGCGAAGCGCTCTTGGCCGTCTCGAGCTTCTGCTCGATCAGCGCCTTGAGCTCTGGGTTGTCCATCGCGCCGCGCTTGCTCAGCGAGCCGACGTTGTTGATCAGCTCCTGCGGGCTCATCCGCTCGATCAGCGCCGCCAGCACCGCCGGCGTCATCTGGCTGATCACCGTCGCCGCCAGGCGGTAGGGGATCTGGTTGGCCACGATCGCCGCGGCCTGCTCGGCCGGGCTGCTTGCCTTCGCCAGCTCACGCAGCGCAAAGGCACGACTGTCGCGCGGCGGCTCCTCGTCGAAGAGAATCCGCTGCGCGCGCTCACCCGGCTTCACGTGCAGCAGCGCGTAGAGACGCTTAAGGCTCTTGCGAGCCGTCAGCGCCGTGCTGTCGAACCAGTCGGCATCGGCCTCACGCTCACGCAGGTAGCGGACGATTTCCGTCTTCATCGAGCGCGGCGGGTTGCGGAACAGGCCGAATTCCTCGGTCACGGCGTTGAACTTCGGCTTTTGGGCCTTCATTTCAATCGCCGCAATGCCGGGCTGCGCCGTCGGATCGACACCAGCGATCTTCCGCGCCAGGCGCTTGAGGAAACCCTCTGGCGCCCGCGCCGTCTTCGCCTGGGTCGGCGTCTTTGCAACCTGGCTCTTGGCCGCCTTGATGCGCACCTTGCGCGTCTTCTTGCGGCCGTGCACGAAGTCCAGCACACGCGCCACCTCGTACGGCGGCAGCGCGCGCAGCAGCGCCAGCCCGACGTCGCGGTGACCCGGGAACGTGCTCTGTGCCAGCGTGGCCACGAACATCTCCTTGTGGTCGCGCACGTCGCCCTTGTCGGCGTACCAGGACGCGAGGCGCACGTAGAAGAGCGGATCAGCGCGCACGATCTCCTGGTGCACCGGCCAGACTTCTTCCAGCTTCCGGTGCGGGCTGGTCAACAGCGTGTTGAGCAGCCGCAGCCGCAGGTCCTGTTCCATCGTCATCGTCTCTGCCATGATCCACCTCACTTTCAACGACAATCTCCGCCATCGGCGCGCAGGCGGGCAATGGGCCTTTCGAAAGAGGCCCACTGCCCCCACCTCCCGCATCGCATGGGGAAAAAATAAAATCGAACCCGCACAAGTTGCAGAAGCAGCGTCTTTAACGCCTGAACTTAAATCAGGTGCTCTACCATTGAGCTATACGCCCAGGGGGCGTAATGGGAGTCGAACCCATACATGTTTGTATGCTCCTGTCGTTGGGTGCGGGTCCAATATCGAAGTTTCAAAAAATCAGATCGCCTCGCGCAAGTCGCTTGAGCTCAAATTTAAGCCGCTCTACCGTTGAGCTATGGGCCCGTCCAGAAAGAATGGGCCCAACAGGAATCGAACCTGCAACCTGCTCCTCTTCAAGGTGTTTGTATGCTCCCGCCGTTGGGCGCGCGGCGATCTGAAGTTGTTCTTTCACCTTCTCTTTGCTCCAGGCAGTCCTGATCTGTACAAGTCGCGTCAGCTCTCTTTGTGGAGGCCTATCCAGGCCGAGGAGGGATTTGAACCCTGACCGATCCCGTGAGGAATCGGCCACCGTGTTTGTAAGCTCATCGCCATTGGGTACAGCTCAGTTCCACCATGGAAATTCCGTATAAATTCAACCGAATACCGCCTGCGGACGCAGGGTCACGTTGCCATTGGGGTGGCGGTCCAACACGTAACCGTTGAAACTCCGCGCCGGTACATTCAGCCAGTTGGCCAGGGCCACCTTGATCTGAACGTCGCCTGCGCCCAGCGGCACTTCCAGCGCGGCCAGCGGCACATCAACACTGCGGCCGTTGTAGCGCACGTGGGCCACCGGCAGTTCATTTCGAGTCATCGTTGCCATGACGTCTCCTTTCGAAAAACCTCTTCAAGGGTGACCGGTGAGACTTGAACTCACATGAGCCGGGTTCACAGCCCGGTGCTCTGACCAGTTGAGCTACGGTCACAAAGACGACGGCTGGAATCGAACCAGCCAATAGGGACTTTGCAGATCCCCGCCTCGCCAATGGGCTTCGTCGTCTAGTGGGACGGACACTCCGGTCCGTCATGCTTTCAAAACAACACGCCGTGCAGGGATCGAACCTGCCACCTCCCGATTTGGAGTCGGGAATTCCTCCACTGAAGAACTTCCGGCGTATGTTGTAGTGCAGGTTTTCAACCTGCACGTGCAGACTGAAAGTCTGCACTACAATTGAAATGCGCAGGGAGGGACTCGAACCCCCGTAGGCCATAGGGCCAGCAGCTCTACAGGCTGCCGCAATTGCCGCTCTCCCACCTACGCGTTTTTCAAGTCAGCGTGGAAGGATTCGAACCTTCGACCCCGTGCGCCCGAGGCACGTGCGCTGCCAAACTGCGCTACACGCTGAAATATCCAAACACTCCCGGAGAGATTCGAACTCTCGTTCCCCGGCTGAAAACCGGGCATCCTGCCGATTAGACGACGGGAGCAACTTCGGTTGTAGTGCACACTTTCAGTCTGCACGTGCAGGTTGAAAACCTGCACTACAAAAGTGCTCCCGGCGGGAGTTGAACCCGCATCCCCTGGCTGAGAACCAGGTCGCCTGAACCGTTAGCAGACGAGAGCAATTTCCTTCGTAAAAGCACCCACGGATGGATTCGAACCACCATAAACGCCGTTAACAGCGGCGCGCTCTACCGGTTGAGCTACATGGGTATTGTTCCACTTCAATTTTCAAAGAACCTCAACTGAGCCGCGTGGATTCGAACCACGATCTTCCGGGACCAAAGCCCAGCGCTCTGCCACTTGAGCTACGACTCCACAGCGACCACCCGCACCACCTTGTGCCAGTAGGGCAGCCGGATCGTCTTGCCATCCACCATCACATCCCCGCGCACATACAGCGCATCGATCCGATTGCGCGACGGCTTCGACATTGTCGCCAAATCATGTTTCAGCCAGGGCCGCGGCAAGAACAGATAGTCGCGGCCACTAGACACCAAACCTGCCATCACGCACCTCCTTGGGGTGAAACAACGCAAGCTCAGGGAGAAGGATTCGAACCTCCAACACTCCGGTTCAGAGCCGGACGTTCTGCCGTTGAACTATCCCTGAATCGATTTTCTGACGGACAAGCGCGATGCCTGTCACAAGCAATGGGTGAACGGTCGGAGTCGAACCGACAACCTGAGGCTTATGAGGCCCCTGCTCTGCCTTTGAGCTACGCACCCGAATGGTTGTAATGCAGATTTTCAGTCTGCACGTGCAGGTTGAAAACCTGCACTACAAATCGCAAAAGCCGCGAGCTGGGATCGAACCAGCAACCTGCCGCTTACGAGGCGGCTGCTCTACCCGTTGAGCTATCACGGCGTTCTACGGCTGACACGTCTTCCGTAGGGGTGCGGCTTGCCGCACCAAATGCAGTGAGCGGGATTCGAACCCACCTCTCCAGTTTGGAAGACTGGCACTCTGCCTGCTGAGTTATCACTGCGTCATCTCAAGTGCGTCGGGCGGGGCTCGAACCCGCGGCCTCCACGTTGGCAACGTGGCGTTCTGCCGATTGAACTACCAACGCATTTCATCCAATGTGGACTCCTGGAATCGAACCAGGACGACGGGCTCTTCAGGCCCGCGCTCTACCGATTGAGCTAAATCCACAAAAGTGGCACGGCCACGCGGCCGCACCACGCGCTTGCCAAGCGCCACCAGCGGGAATCGAACCCGCGCCTTCCGGTTGACAACCGGGTGCTCTGCCACTGAGCTATGACGGCGAAAAACAAACTCGACTATTTGGTTTTCAAAGATCCGCTCGCACTGCTTTTACAACAGCGGAGGGTAGAGGATTCGAACCTCTGTCCCGGCTTTCACCGGGATCCGCGTTAGCACCGCGGCGCGATAAACCGCTCTGCCAACCCTCCGAATCTGACGAGCATTGACGCTGCTCGTGGGTGGCATGGGCAGGCGCGTTCGCATGCCCGTGCTCCCTAGCGGAGGGTGAGGGACTCGAACCCCCAAGGCAGTTAAGCCATGCCTGTTTTCGAGACAGATGCCTTACCAGTTAGGCTAACCCTCCGTTCTGCGGAGTCGTATTCACTTGATGAGCCACTACTCATAAGGCACTTCCTTACATCCGTAGGGGGCGCTCCGCGCACCACAATTACCGAACACTCATGCCGCAGGCAGGATTTGAACCTGCATCTCGCGGTTCTTGAGACCGCCGCCTCTGCCGTTGGGCTACTGCGGCCACGCTTTCAAAGTCCCTGCACGAACCTCGCGTGCGGATCTGCACATCCGCCATCTTTAGTGCTCCGAGCAGGATTCGAACCTGCATCAACGAGACTCTCATTCACGCGCCTCTACCGGTTGGGCTACCGGAGCGCTTTTGCACACTTCAATGGACCCCGGAGGGAGTTGAACCCTCATTGTCCGGGTGCAGGCCGGATGTCTTCCCGTTAGACGACGGGCCCGTTTGGTTTTCTGTCAGTGTTGCGAGAAGGATTCGAACCTTCATCCTCGAGCTTCGGAGGCTCGTGCTCATCCGATTGAGCTACCGCAACATTTGCTTCGCCGAGCAAACCCTTACAAGTGATCCAGGCAGGATTCGAACCTGCACTAAGTTGGTTCTGAGCCAACCGCCTCTGCCGTTGGGCTACTGGACCAAGTTTTCCTTTCGTCCGCTGAAGCGGACCCTACGTCATTGCACCGAGCAGGACTCGAACCCGCATAACTCCGATTAAAAATCGGCGGCTCTGCCTTTGAGCTATCGGTGCGTGCCCGACTCATCGGGCTAATGCACCGGGAGGGATTCGAACCCCCAACCGACTGCTTAGAAGGCAGCCGCTCTTAATCCGTTGAGCTACCGGTGCTACAGTTTTCACGGCACCGTTTTCTCCTTCCTGCGCTTACACAAACGCTCATGACATCACCTTCAATTGGGCTCCTGGGAGCCATCCGACTTCTCTTCCGCCCGCCTTTGCCGCAGATACGCCAGCAACTGCCCGAAATACTCCGGCTCGTCGCCTGGCTTGGTCTGCGGCTGATCCTGGGGCTGCACCGATGGGGCAAAATCCCCATCCGGCTCGCGAAACAATGAAATCAACCTTCGCATAACACACTTCCTTCCAATGCACCCGGCAGGACTCGAACCTGCACCCAGCCGGTTAAGAGCCGGCGGCTCTGCCACTCGAGCTACGAGTGCTTTTATTTCATTTGTAATGCAACAATAGCATATACAACCACTTAACCTGTCAATGCACCGGGAAGGAATCGAACCTACATCACCGGTTTCGTAGACCGGGGCTCTGTCCGTTGAGCTACCAGTGCGTGCGCTGTGGAAATATCGAAATTCCGACCTCTCCCTTATCAGGGGAGTGCTCTACCACTGAGCTAACAGCGCGAAATTGTTCTGCGTCCTTCTTTCAAATGCGCCAGGCTGGATTCGAACCAGCAACCTCCGCGGTGTGGGCACGGCGCTCGGGCCGTTGAGCTACAGGCGCTTCAAAAACTTCTCTTCACACCTCTGCTCTCGCGCCTCAGCGCGAACTTACCAAGTGGGCCATCGTGGACTTGAACCACGGACCTTCCGCATGTCATGCGGACGCTCTAGCCAACTGAGCTAAAGGCCCAGCATCGAAAAAAGGCTGCAAAGTCAGCGTTTTTCGCTAACTTCCCGGTGTGAAACAATTTAGTAAGGCTTGTTTCCGCCGGGATAACTCCCGGCCGGATAAGGCAGGGAGCTAAGAGCGCACGATCTCGTGCGCGTTACCGCGGGCGACGGTCGATGCACATGGCATCTGCGTCGGCGGTAGTTGTTTCCAATATGATTCGCTAAATCGAAGCATGTTCACCTTCTAATCGGCAAAACGCCGACAGTCATGCAATTATTCCGTACCTCTTTAGAATTTGCAACTGGAAAATGCGCAACTACTGTCAAACTGCTATCAATATCACGTCGCTGATGCTTAAATCATCGAAACTTATGTCAAACCAAGAAATCTCAATCAAGCTCTTTTTTGTCCCTTTGATTGCCGTCGCACTCTTCTTCTCGCGCGCTGCCGCCGCCAAGGACATCTTCGCCCGCGACAACCTGGTCGCCTGGTGCATCGTGCCTTTTGACGCCAAAAAACGCACACCGTCGCAGCGGGCACAGATGCTGGAAAAATTGGGCATACACCGCTTCGCCTACGACTGGCGGGCCGAGCATCTGCCAATGTTTGACGCCGAACTCGACCAACTGAAGCAGCACAACATCGAGCTCACCGCGCTTTGGTTTCCGGCCGAGTTGAATGCCGACGCGCGAATCCTGCTTGATGGAATCAAGAAGCATGATTTGCATCCGCAGCTCTGGGTGATGACACAAATCAATCCTCAGGGGGGCCAGGATAAAACTGTAGCAGCCGCCGCCGCCATGATTCGTCCAGTTGCACTCGAGGCAGCGAAGCTGAAATGTCAGGTCGCGCTCTACAACCACGGCGGCTGGTTTGGCGAACCGGAAAATCAAATCGCCATCATCGAAGCCCTCAGGAAGGATGGCATCAGCAACGTCGGCATGGTTTACAACCAGCATCACGGCCACGAGCACCTCGCCCGCTTCCCCGAGATTCTGGCCAAAATGAAGCCCCATCTCCTGGCCCTAAACCTCAACGGCATGGCCAAAGACGGCGACAAGTCCAACAAGAAAATCCTCCCCCTGGGCCAGGGCGAACTGGATCTTCAATTGCTGAAGACTATCCGCGACAGCGGCTATACCGGCCCCATCGGCATCCTCAATCACACCGACGAAGACGCCGAAGGCCGCCTGATGGACAATCTCGACGGCCTCGATTGGCTGGTTGCAACGTTGAATGGGAAAAATCCCGGCTCCGCGCCCAAGCCGCGCACCTACCGCTCACAGGCGGCGAACTAGTCATCCCACACGCTCACCCCGGTTAGTTTGCCATCTTCGGTGAGATAGAACTTGAAGTACCGCATCCGGTCCTTTTGCGGATGCTTCATCCTGTAGTGGCGCAGCTCCGCCATCGGCACGCCATAGGCTGAGATATCTTTCCCCTTCAAGTCATCGCTACCCAGAAATTTCATCGCCGCAGTCGTCGGCAGCGCTTCGGCCAGAAGCGCTTTTGTTTCCGGCGTGATCGCCTTCCGAAGGGGCGCCGCGCACAATTGCTCATCTTTGGCTTCGCCGGCCAGATCGATTACAGCCTTCACAAGCCGCTCGCTCACCGTCGCATCGCTCTCGCCCTTCTCCTGCATCATTGCCGGCGGCATCAGGGCTTTATCAATTCGGCCAGCTACGCCCTGGACGATAAGATCCGTGTTCGCCTCATTCCGATTAGTCAGCACGATCACGCTCAGTCGTTGTTGCGGATAGATGGTATAGCGGGTGGCAAATCCGGTGACGTGGCCGCCGCTGTGAGTGATCTGGCGCAGGCCGCGCAGATCGCCAATGCCAAAACCCAGGCCATATCCGGTGCGCGAACCGTCATTGAGCTTGCCAGTGGTCCACATTTCCTTGCGCATCGAGTCATCAATGATCCTGCCGTCCTGCCACATCGCATCAAATTTGGCCATATCGAGGACCGTCGAGACAATTCCGCCGCCTGGATAGCTCAGGACACTCTGTGCGATGAACTCGCCCTTGCGGAGTTTTCCGTCGATGATTCGATAGCCGCTTGCACGGCGCGGAATGATGGCGTCGATCTCCTGGATGCGCGTCTGGGTCATGCCCAGGGGCTCGAAGATCCGCTCTCGCAGGAATTCACCATAAGCCTTGCCGGTGTGCTTGCGGATGATCATGCCGGCGATGAGATAGCCGGTGTTGCAGTAGGCGTATCTCTCGCCCGGTTGGAAGTTGAGCGGCCGCTGCGTGCTTTGCTTGAGCACCTCTTCATCGGTGATATCGATTCGCAAACTGCCGAAGGGCTCGTTGATGTAATCTTTGATGCCCGAGGTGTGATTGAGGATGCGCCGAATGGTGATGCCCTTCCAGGAGTCGGGAATACCTTCAAGGTGCTTGCCCAGTTCATCATCCAGCGACAGCTTTCCCTCGCGCTGGAGCATCATCATTGCGCTGGCGACGAACATTTTGGTGATCGACTGAATCTGAAACACCGACTCCGGCGTTGCCGCCACATTCAATTCCACATCCGCCAGCCCATAGCCGTGCGTCAGCAGCAGCTTTCCGTCCTTGACCACCGCCAGCGACAGGCCGGGGATCTGCTGCTTGCGCATCTGCGCTTCGATGAATTGATTGATCGCCTCCATCGGCGGCTCGGGTTGTTGAGCAGCAGCTGCAGCGCCCACACACAGAATTGTTGCGATAAACAGTGTATTGCCCATCTTCCTTCCCGTTTTGATTGCCCGCGACGCACCCGTCGGGAATAATATCGCTTTCAGCACATGGGAGGAATTAATGGCTGCTGTGAAAGCCAAAGCAAAGGTTAAGACAAAGACAAGGCCGGCGGCGATGAAGAAAAAGGTGAAGCCCATTCCCGATGGTTACCACACGCTCACGCCATACATGATCGTCGATGGGGCTGCCGCTGCATTGGACTTCTACAAGCGCGCCTTTGGCGCCAAGCCCAGTGTCTGCATGAACGGCCCCGGTGGAAAGATCATGCACTGCGAATTTGATATTGGCGACTCCAGGTTCATGATGGCCGACGAATTCCCGGAGAAAAACGCATACGGCCCCAAACACTACAAGGGCTCGCCCATCGGTTATCACCTCTACGTGCCCAACGTGGATTCGCAATTTGCCAAGGCGCTCGCCGCGGGCGCGACGGTCAAGTCGCCGGTGACCGATCAGTTTTATGGCGATCGTTCCGGCGCCGTGACCGATCCCTTCGGCTACACCTGGCACATTTCCACTCATACGGAAGATGTCACCCCCGCCGAGATGGAGCGGCGAATGGCGAAGATGAAGCCTGGATAACGCCTTTGCGGATGATTTGTAGTGCAGACTTCAACCTGCCGTGATTTGGGCAGTGCTAAGCCCTGCACATCTGCTCACCTCTTCTGCTGCCGCGCCGTCTCCCTCTGATAGTCCGCCGGCACGTCCATATCCGCCAGCACCCCCTCATCCTCCACCTTCATTTCATGCACCTGTTCCGGATGCGCGCTGAGCAACCCGCGCAGCCCAATCCCATCGAACTTCTTCTGGACCTCATCACAGAATTTGCTCGAAAACAGTATTGGATGCCCGCGCTTTCCACGATGCGTGGGGACGATGATGCTGGCACTCGTCGTTTCATATAGCCGGATGATCTCGCCCACCAACTCGCTGCTGATCGACGGCTGGTCCCCCAGCAGGATCATCACCGCCTCGCACCCCGGCAGCGCCCGCAGGCCGCAGCGAATGGAGCTGAGCATGTCCCCTTCAAAATCGGGATTGATAACGATCGACAGCCGCTTTCCCTTCAGTGCCGCCGCGATCTGTTCGCTCTGTTCCGCCGTGACCACCAGCACCTGCCGGATGGGCGATCTGATCACCTGGTCGGCCACGTGCCCAATGACCGTCTGATTGGCAAAGGGCAAAAGCAGCTTCTGCGTCCCCATTCGCAGCGATTTCCCGGCGGCAAGGATGATGGCGCAGATCATGTTGTGATTCCGTTAGTTGTTATTGACGGCGCTACTTTCTTCCGCCGCACTTGAATCAGCTGGGCAACAATGCTCGCCGCAATCTCACTCACAGTCTCCGCCGCAATATCCAGCCCAATCGGAGCATGAATCTTCTTCCACCCCTCCTCATCGATCAGCTTCCCGTCGATGAATTCCTTCTTCACCAGCGCCACCTTCCGGCGGCTGCCCATCATGCCAATATAAGCGGCCGGACAATTGAGACACGCCAGCAGGGCTTTGCTATCGACGATATGCCCGCGGCCCACCAGAGCGACGTAAGTATCCTGATCGATCGGAAATTCAAACAATGCTTCACGAAATGGGCCTCGCCGGCACTGGATTCCTTCGCCAAATAGCGATGGATCGGAAAATTCTTCTCGATCATCGATGACCACAACTTCGAATCCAACCAGATGTGCTGCTCGCGCCAGCGCTTGACCGACGTGTCCGCCGCCGCCAATGAGCAATCGCGCAGCAGGGATTATGGGTTCGACAAGTATCTCGAGCCCGGTCTGCTCCACAAAATATTGGGCTTCCCCACTTGAAATGGCGGATCGAATGACGTCATCTCGCCGGGTTTTAGTCTCGTGAAAGTTGTCCTCAAAGAATTTCCGCACCAGCGCCTTGCTTCCATCCTCGCTGATAATCAGCTGTCGAATCAACACGCCGCGATGTCGTTGACCGAGCGACTCTGCGGCCGCGAAATAAACATCGTTCGCTATCAGCGGATCAATCAAAATCCTCATATTCCCCCCGCAAACCGGCTTATCCTCCGCCGCGCTCGTCCCGGCAAATTTAAAATCAAAAACATTGGCCTTGCCGGTTCTGATCGCTTCAATCGCCATCTTGCGCGCATCCGACTCCAGCAATCCTCCCCCAATTGTTCCCCAGATCGATCCCTCCTCGTCGATGATCGCTTTGGTGCCCGCTTTTCGAGGAGTCGAACCAGAATCTTTCATTACCACTGCCAGCGCAAACTTCCTGCCTTCGCGCAGGAAATCTGCGATCTTCAGGTACACGTCACTCGCGAGGACATGAGTGGCCATTAAGCTATCCCAGCTTCAGCGGCATCTGCCGAATCCTCTGCCCCGTCGCGTGAAACACTGCGTTGGCAATGGCCGGCGCGATGCAGATGATCGGCGTCTCGCCTGCCCCGACCGACGGCAGATCGGGCCGATTCACCAGGTGAATATCCAGCTCCGGCACATCCTCCATCCGCGGCACGAGGTACTTGGAAAACGCCGCGTTGAGCATCTTCCCGTTCGCGAACTTCATTTCTTCCCGCAGCGCCGGGCCGATTCCCATGATGATCGCGCCGGCCACCTGCGCCTTGAGATTTGCCGGATTGACAATCGCCCCGCACTCATACGCCTGCGTCACCTTTTTCACCGAAATCTTCCCCTCCTCGGCATCGACGGCCACTTCACAGCACGCGGCGACATAGGAATTCTTTTCAATGCCACACGCCAACCCCACCCCAAGCTTCGCATCCTTCTTTTTCCATCTCTCGCTGAAATTAAACTGCTTCGCCGCCTCTTCAAGCACTGCCCGCAGCCGCGCATCCTCCAGGTGCGCCAACCGGAACTCGAGCGGATCCTTCGCCGCCGCGGCCGCCAGCTCATCCATGAACGACTCGCGCGCGAAATTATTCGCCGTTGAAGCCAGCGCCCGATACGACCCGTGCCGCAGCGGCGGCTCGGATTGAACAAACTGCGCTTTCTTCTTCGCGATGCGGTAGGGGGGTTCGATCGCGTTTCCCCCCGAATTGATGTTGATGAAATACCACGAGCTGATCGCGCCGCTGGCGTCCAGCGCCGCTTCGGCATCGATCACCGCCGCCGGCCGGAAATATGCCCAGGTGAATTCCTCTTCCCTCGTCCAGCGCAGACAAACCGGCTTTCCCGACCCCTGCGCCAATCGCGCCGCCTCCACCGCGCATTCACCCGAATGCTTCCCGCCAAATCCCCCGCCAAAATCCGGCACAATCACGCGGACTTTGTCTTCGGTGATCCGAAACGCATTTGCCAGCTCGCCACGAACTCCGAACGGATTTTGCGTCGCCGTCCATACCGTCAGCTTCCCATCCACCCACTCCGCCACCGCCGCCCGCGGCTCCATCGGCGCGTGCTGCACGTAGGCAACGTGATAAGTCTGCTTCAGCGCTTTGGCGGCTTTTGTAACATCATCCGCAAACGGATTGGCCGGCACACCGCCGCGCGCCTTCTGCCGAAGATAATCGTAAAGCTCCTTGCTCGAGGGATGCGGTGCGGTCTCCCACCTGGCATTCTTTGCGACCTCTTCAATAGCCTTCTCCGCCGCAAAAGTGCTGGGGGCGACGACCCCCACAAAATTTCCATCCTGCACCACCGCCACATCCTTCATCGCCTTCGCGGAGGACGCATCCATGGCGCTCAGTTTCGCTGCATACGCCGGCGCGCGCAGAACCTTGCCATACATCATCCCCGGCCGGGAGATATCCGAGGGATAATGATGCGCCCCGGTAACGATGTCCCTGCCATTAGGCCGGCTTAGCGGCTTGCCCATCACCTGCCACTCTTTGACCGCCGTCACCGTCACGTTACTCGGTACATTCTCAGCGAATAACTTTGCCGCATCGTCCGCCGATGCCAGATCGGCATAACTCTGCTCCCGCTTGCTGTCCTTATCGATCACTTTCCCATCGGCCACCGCAAGTTGATCCGACTTGACGCCAAATTTCTTTGCCGCCAGCTCCAGAAGCAGATTGCGCGCTGCCGCTGTCGCCTGACGAATCGCCGGCAACGTGCGGGGCGTAGATCCGCTTCCCGCCGTGGTCCCGTCATTGGGCACCAGCCCTGTATCTGCCATTACCAGCGTCACGCGACCGGCCGGCACGCGCAGCTCTTCAGCGGCCGCCTGCGTGATCTCCGCCCGCGCTCCCTGCCCGCACTCAACCTTCCCCGTCAGCAGCGTGATCAGGCCGTCTTTTCCGATATGCAGCCGCGCCGCGATCGGCGTCGGCCCACCGCCAAAAAAGCCTCCTCCGCCTCCTCTGCGGCGCTGCCCCTGTGGGCGTTCCTGCCCCTCTGCTGACGAGACACACACCGCGATGAGCAAACCTGCGCCCAGCACCGCAGCGAATTCCCGCCGGGACGGCGCAAAGCGAAAATTCACCAGATCAACCGTCTCGTCATAATCGAGAACCGCGGTGGTATATTCCGACTTCTGAATTCCAACTTCTGAATTCTGGTCTTTCATTGCTTGCTCCCCGCCGCCGTTGCGACTGCTTCATGAATGCTCGCGTACGAGCAGCACCGGCAGATATTGCGGCTCATCCAACTGGTGATCTCCTCGCCACTGGCCTTGGGCTTTTCCGACAGCAGTTGGACCGCAGAGAGAATCATCCCGGGCGTGCAGAAACCGCATTGAAACGCCCCACATTCCACGAATGCCTGCTGCAAAGGATGCAGCTCATCCCCCTTGGCTAGTCCTTCAATGGTGAGGATCGTTTTCCCTGCCACATCTTCAATCGCCGTCCTGCACGAGAAAATTCTTTTTCCGTTCATCAGCACCGTGCACGCCCCACAGCGCCCTTCCCCGCACCCATATTTCGCTCCCGTTAACTGAAACTCCTCCCGCAACACATCCAGCAGCGTGCGCGCGCCTTCTGTCGCGACGCTGCGCTCCTGTCCATTCACGGTGAACTTAATCGCTTCCATGAATCACCTTTTATTGTTACCTGCTACTGCGGCCAGACCATGATCTCACTGATCCCCGAACGTGCCTTTCCCGCATGGGTAAATACTACCCTGATTTTACTAGTGCGCGTCTGCTCAAATTTCACTTCATTAAACCGCCCACCCGCTGGCCGCGCTGGCGCCTTGACCTGCTTGCTCGCATCGTGCCATTCCTTTCCATCCCAGATCTGCACGTTGTAATTCTCCGGCGCTTTCACCCCGCCCCGATCGTCGAAAATCGCCAGCTCAACCCGCCCAACATCCTTTTCCTGCCCAAAATCGAGCTCCACCCAGTCGCTGGGATTCGGCGATTCGAAACTCGACCAGCGATTACGCGGCATCGACGCAAAACTGATCGTGCCATCGTTCACCTCCACCACATTGTCAAAGCGCGACGTGAACGATGCCGACGCCTTAGCGCCCAGCGCCAAATTTCCCGGCGGTGGGGGGGCCACATCCACCTTCCCATTTGAGCGTCCCCACGCCTCAAGCTCGGTGATGCCCGTTCGCGAATTTCCGCGATGGGTGAACACGACACGAAACTTCTGCATCTCCGTCAAATCAAATCGCACAATATTCGCCCGTCGTCCCGTCGGTTCCTGGGGACTGCGCTTCTGCCCCGCTACCGCCGCCCACGACTGCCCATTCCAAACTTCCACCTCATATTTCTCCGGAGGGGCAATTTTGTCCTGATCCTCCAGGAAATAGATCTTGATGGCGTCCACCACCCGCTTCACCCCAAAATCAACCGCAATCCAATCCTTCGCCGTCTCCGACCCCTCAAACGTGCATCGGTTTGGAGGCGAAAGGTGATACCAGTAATTCCCGTCATTCACCTTGGTCAAGTCGGTCCCCGCCCCTGAAAATGATGCGGTAATCCGCGGGAAATACCATCCATCATTGTTCACGGCATAGTTCACCTGGGCCCCCGCCTCCCGCGTCGGTTCTTCCCCGCGCGCCGGCAACTGCCCGCTCAGTTTCTCGATCTTCTCGCTCGAAGCGATCACCTGATCATTGGCAATGATCTTCAGCCCTTGGCCCTTCCCATATCTCTGGCCAGTTTTGTCCCAGACGATCGACACCCGCCTTCCCCGATAGCTCAGGTCATCCATCGCAAAATAATCCCAACTTTGCGGCGCCAGCGGATCGATCTCAATCGTGTCATCACCGCGCACTTTCAATCCCATCAGGCCGGTAATGATCAAATCATTAAACCCCGAATGAAAATAATGCTCGCTGTGGTTGTACGAATCGTGCCCCTCCCACGAACCCGTATTCGGATCACACGCCTCCGCGATGTACGGCGCATCTTTCTTGCGATGCGTTCGCGCATAAACCCCCAGCTGCTTCACATAATTCTCCCGCGAAATCACATCCTGATTGTAGTTCTGCAATAAATTCGCCATCCCCTTCAGCGTCTGCGTCGTCGCATACGGCCAGCTTTGCCCGCTCCACCAGCAGCACCAGGTCGAGAGGGAAAACAGCGGATCATCCCGCTCCACCGTCGTCGGACCGAAATTTGAATAGAAAAACGCCGGATCCATCAGCGTCTTCCACGCCACTTCATACCCTGCGCCCGCCTCAGGCAAATTGAATTGCCATGGGACAAACCCAATCTCCTCCCGGCCATGCGGATTGCCGACGTATTTTCCCGTCTCATACGTGCGGCTCATCGCCTTAATCCGCGCCCCCTCCTTTTCCTCATCATGTTGATACACATGCAAAAAGAATTCCCGCTTGGGATCCCAGCACAGCTTCTGCATCTTCTCCCGGATGCTGGCCGCCTTCGCACGATACTGCTCCGCCGTTTTCACATCGCCGGCCAATTCCGCCCCCTTCGCGATCGCCAGCGCGTCGGCATACATGTAGGAGTTCAACGTCGGCCGAAATCCGGGTGCCCCCCGAACCGTATCCTGCGTCTGGCGGGAATTGATGTTGATTTCCATTCCATCGTCGTGCCCGGTCTGCCAGAAAAGCCCCACCTTCTCGTCAAAATGTTCCTTCTCCCATCCCTGATAATTCTTGATCAAATCCGGCAGCAGATCCTTCATGAACGCATCATCCGGATGCACCTCATGCACCGCCCACACTGCATCCGCCAGCCATGTGCTATACCGCCGCGGCTGTGCTCCTGGTGTTCGAAACCAATACCTCGAATAATCCCGCGCATAGCCGGGATCGCGCAGCCAGCGCACTTCATAAAGCTGATGCCCGGCCGGGCAACTGATCGATCCATACGCCCCCGACCAGAACGGCCGATCGATGAATTCCGTAAACGAATACCCGCTGTTGGGCGATCCATACGTCAAATGTTTGGTCACCAATTCCCAGCGGTAGTAATAGGTTGTCTCAATATCCCTATCCGGGCACTCAAAAAACGGAATGTTCTGCTTATACCAATCCCAATCCCGGTTATCCCAAAACGTCTGCTTTTCAAGCAGCTTTTGCTTATCAAGAATCTGCCCATGCGTCTTCGCTGCAATCAAACTCATAAAAACAACGCCAAGATGCCAGCACGCTCTGATCCACCAGGTCGCTCTTGGTGTCCTTCGATTCTTTGCGTCTTCGTGTTTAATCCTCATCCCTGGAACCTCCCCAGTGAGTAGGGCTTCGGATCGATGTGCGTCTCCTGTCCAGTCATCATCTCCGCCACCAGCCTCCCCGTTCCCGGCCCCATCGACATTCCAATCATGTTGTGTCCCGCTGCAATTAAAACATTTCCCAGCGCCGGCGCAAAATCAATAATCGGCACGCCGTCAAACGTCATTGGCCGCCACCCAAACCACCGCTCTTCAACCGCATCCGTATAAGGCTCCTTCAAAAACGGCGCCGCCCCGCGCTTCAGCAACTCCATCCGCTCCGGCCGCAAAGACTCATCATACCCGGCAAACTCCATCATCGATCCCAGCCGATATCCGCTCTGCCACGGCGTCACTGCCACTTTTGTCTCCGGAAATATCAACGGAATCTTCGGGCAAATATTGGGCCGCTTCATCGTCATGGAATACCCCTTCCCCGGCTGAATTGGCACCTTGCAACCCAATTCCGCGCTCAGCAGCGGCGTCCACGCCCCGATGGCGAGCACAAACGCATCCCCCACCAGCTCACCCATGGCTGTATTCACCGCCCTGGCCTTGCCGTCCTCCGCGACAAATCCCTTCACCTCGCAATTCTCCCGAATCACCACACCACGATCCTCCAGCTTCTTTTTCCAGGCTGACATTAACCGGTCGGGCCGCAAATGCGCATCACCCTCATAAAACCACGCTCCCGCCAGCCCCTCTTTCAATGCCGGCTCCATGGCCGCCAGCTCCGCCCCATTCAGCTTTCGCGCTGCATGATCAAACGACTGGCGCAACATCCGATCGCTCTCCCCATATGCGTCCAGCTTCTCCTTATCCCGATAAGCAAAAAGCAACCCGCGTTTCTCCCACTCACACTCCAGCCCCAGCTGCTCGTAAATCTGCATCGAAGAATCCAGCAATGGTTCCAGCGCCCTCCCCGACTCGATCATGCAATCGACATTGCACCGTCGCGCAAAATTCCACATCCATGCCCACAGCGCCAGATCCAATCTCGGCTTGATATAAAAGGGCGAGTTCTTCGAGAGCATCGCCGCCATCGTGCGCCGCACCGCCCCCGGCTCGGCCAGTGGAAGAATGTGCGAAGGACAAATCAGCCCGCAATTTGCATGCGAGCACCCGCCCGCATAGGTCCCCCGATCGATCATCGTGACATTCCACCCCGCCTCGGCCAGAAAATGCGCCGACGAGACGCCGACGATCCCAGAGCCAATGACCAGGACTGATCGGCTCATGCCCGAATCCCAAATCGATAAGGATCGGCCGGATCAATGATGACATTCGTATCGCCCGTCACAAACGCCTTCCCTTTGATGCGCGGAAATATCTTCCCACCCTCGACGCGGACCGACCCCTCAAAAACGCTCCCGATAATGCTCTCCTGTCGCCAAATCTGACCCGCCTTGAGCTTCCCATCCGCCACCAGGCACGCCAATTTCGCGCTGGTTCCCGTCCCGCAGGGCGAGCGGTCATACGCCCCTCCCGGACACAGCACAAAGTTCTTGCTGTGCGCCTCCGATTCATCCGCCGGACCAAACAGCTCAATATGATCAATCTCCGAATGCCCCTTCGCCCACAGCGCATCACGGATCTTCTTCGTAAGCGCCGTCAATCGTTCCACATTCTTCAGATCAAGTATCTCCCCGTGTTCGCTCACCAGATAAAACCAGTTCCCCCCCCAGGCGACATCCCCGCGGATAGTCCTTCCCTCCACCTCCACAACCAGATCCTCGTGCTTGCGATAACTCTCCACATTCTCAATGGCCACGGTGTGCTTATCCTCAATCCAGAATTTCACCACGCCCACCGGCGTTTCCAGGCGATGCTCTCCCACGCCAATCTTCCCCAGATGAAACAACGTCACCCCCAGCCCGATCGTCCCGTGCCCGCACATGTGCAGATACCCCACGTTATTGAAAAAAATCACCCCGGCCGCGCATGAACGATCGTGCGGTTCGACGAGGATCGCTCCCACCATCACCTCCGACCCCCGTGGCTCCAAAATGATGCTTGACCTCAACCAATCATGCTTCTCCCGCAGCACCGTCAGTTTTTCTGCCACGCTTCCTCTCCCTAAATCCGGCCCGCCCGACACCACCACTCGCGTCGGCTCTCCTCCGGTATGTGAATCGATCACTTTCATCGCCGCATTACCTGCTCAATCTCTTCAATTTCCACCGGAGCATCATGCGTCAGATTCTCACACCCCTGCTTGGTTACCACGACTGTATCTTCACACCTCACATACATCTTCAACTCCGGCACGACAAACTCCGGATCCACCGCAAAAACCAGCCCCTCTTCCATCGGCCGCTCTTTCCAGTTTCCCGCTTCATGCACCGTCATGCCGACACCATGCGATAGCGGCCGCTTAGATTCCAGCAACTTCGCCGCCCCATTTCGCAACAACGTATTTTGGAATCGATCAACCCGATCCCGCATCCGCTCCGCCCCTTGTCGCAATACCTCTTCCGCCGTCTTTCCGGCCCGAATCAGCGACAGCAGCACCTTGTGATACTCCACCACAAACCCATACACCTCCCGCTGCTCACTCGAAAACTTCCCATTCACCGGCCACATCCGTCCAATATCACTCGTGTAGTTCCCCAAATCCGGCGCGTAGTCAAACAAAACCAGATCCCCATCGCGCAGCCGCGAATTATTCCGCCAATAATGCATCATCCAGATGTTCCCGCCGCTGGCGATGATCGGCCGATAGCTGCCGCCCTTCGCCCCCGCGTCGAGATAAATTGCCTCCGCCGGCGCCCCCAGCTGATATTCAAACATCGCCGCCCGCGTTGTTTTCATCGCCGCGATCGCCGCCTGTGCCGACAATTCCCCCGCCCGCCGCATCAAAGCGATCTCGGCCGCACTCTTGATCAATCGCATCCGCTGCAGAATTGGCGACACATCCGAAACGTCTGCGCTTGGCACGATCTTCTTCACCATTTCGATCAATCGCGCCGAATCCGACACCCGCCCATCCAGCGGATCGCTCGCGGCCGACTTCTGCTGATGCCGCAGCGTGTCCTGGCAGACCATCCGCCCCTCCTGCGCCGCGTGCGGCAGCCACACCCGCCGCACCGATTTCAAATCCTCCACCAGCGCCGACAAAGATTTCGTCTCTTCGACTCCTGCGCGAGCTCGAACAAAATCTCCATCGCCCGGCCCCAACTGCGGCCCATCGGTCTCCTCGTGCTTCGCCTCCACCTCCGCCAGATACAACGCACTCTTCTTCCGCCCCGCATCGATCAGCAAATAAGCATGCGGCACCTCGACGCCACACAGATAATAAAAATCATTGTTCTGCCGAAACGCCTCAAACCCCGCCACTTCCGGCGCACCAGCGACCAGCGCAATGCCCCCCTCCATTTGCTCCATGAGCCTCGCGCGCCGCGCCGCAAATTCCTGCGCCGAAAAATCAGTCTGAAAATACAATTCCCGCACGTCCGCTCCTGGTAGGGTTCGCTGACTTTGGCGAGCTCAGTCGAGTGTGCGAACCACGGTTCGCGAAGCCAACCTACGGCCGATTCCTGATGCCCGTGCGAATAATTTCCATTACCCGTTCCCGCTCTTCCCCGACGATGGATAAACGAGGCGGCCGCACTGTTTCACTCCCCAACCCACACTCGCTCACCGCCAATTTGATGTACTGCACCAATTTCGGATGCGGATCCAGATGCAGCAGCGGCGCATACCATCGATAAATCTCCAGCGCCTCGCGATACTTTCCCGCCACCAGCAACTCCCACAGCTTCGCATTCTCCGGCACAAAGGCATTGCCTAATCCCGCAACCCATCCCACCGCCCCAACGGCCTGCGCCTCCATGATTAAATCATCCACCCCGCAGAATACCGCATACCGATCCCCGCACTCATTGTGAATATCCACCACCCGCCGCGTGTTTTCTGATGATTCCTTCACCGCTACAAAATGTTTCTCATCGCTCATCTCTGCCAGCATCGTCGGCGTGATGTCCACCCCATACGCCACCGGATTGTTGTAAATCATGATCGGCAGATCGCTCGCCCTGGCGATCGCGCGATAGTGGGCCACCGTCTCACGCCGGTCCGACTTGTAAACCATCCCCGGCAGCACCATCAGCCCATCGCATCCGGCTTTCTTTGCATCGGCCGCGAATCTGCACGCCAGCTTCGTCGTATATTCCGACACCCCGCTCATCACCGGCACCCGCCCCTTCACATGCTGCGCCATCGCTGCCAGCAGCTCCAGTTTCTCCCCATACTCCAGTGAGCAATTCTCCCCCAGCGTCCCCAGGAAAATGAATCCTGTGACGCCGGACTTGAGCATCGCATCCACGTGCCGCCGCATCGCCGGCAAATCGAGCGAATAATCGGAAGCAAAATGCGTCACCATCGCCGGAAACACGCTGCGCCAGTCAATTGTCTTCATCGCAAGCCTCATTTATGAATCCTGAATTCTACTCCCAAACCCAATTCCTCACCTCCGGCATATCCTCGCCATTTTGCCGGATATAAGCCTTATGCTCCATCAACTTATCCCTTAGCTCCTGCTTGATGTACGCCGCCTTGCTGCCCAGCTTCGGCAATCGATCGATCACATCGCCCGCCAGGTGAAACCGATCCAGATCATTGAGCACTGCCATGTCGAAGGGCGTCGTGATCGTCCCCTCTTCCTTGTAACCGCGCACGTGCAGATTGCGATGATTGGTCCGCCGATAGGTCAGACGGTGAATCAGCCACGGATAGCCGTGATAGGCAAAAATGATCGGCTTGTCCTTGGTAAACAGCACATCGAAATCCGCATCGCTCAAGCCATGCGGATGCTCGCTGGCCGGCTGCAGTTTCATCGGGTCCACTACATTCACTACGCGCACCTTTACGTCGGGCAACCGTTTGCGAAGAATTGAAACCGCCGCCAGTGTCTCCAGCGTGGGCACATCTCCCGCGCACGCCATCACCACATCCGGCTCAGCGCCGCAATCGCTGCTGGCCCAGTCCCATATGCCCAATCCCGCGGTGCAATGTTTCACCGCCGCGTCCATGTTCAACCACTGTGGCGCGGGATGCTTCCCGGCCACCACCACGTTCACGTAATGCCGGCTCCGCAAACAATGATCCATCACCGCCAGCAGGCAGTTCGCATCCGGCGGCAAATAAACTCTCACAATCTCCGCCTTCTTGTTCACCACCAAATCGATAAAGCCCGGATCCTGATGCGTAAATCCATTGTGGTCCTGCCGCCAGACGTGCGATGAAAGCAGATAATTCAACGACGCGATCTTCGGCCTCCACGGCAAACCCAGCGTTACTTTCAACCACTTGGCGTGTTGATTGAACATCGAATCGACGATGTGAATGAACGCCTCATAGCTGTTCAGCACCCCGTGCCGCCCCGTCAGCAAATATCCCTCCAGCCATCCCTGGCACTGATGCTCACTGAGCACCTCCATCACTCGCCCCTGCGGCGCGAGATGATCATCGCCGGGAACGGTTTCTGCGATCCACTGCCGCTCGGTCACCCCAAAAACGGCATCCAGTCGATTCGACACCGTCTCGTCCGGCCCAAAAACTCGAAAGTTCTTCTGATCTTCGTTCAGCTTGATCACATCACGAAGCAGTTTCCCCAGGACGCGCGTATCTTCCGCATTGATCGCTCCCGGCTTTGGGACATCTACGCCATACTCCCGAAAGTCCGGCATTCGCAGATTCTTCAGCAGCCCGCCACCATTGGCGTGCGGATTGGCGCCCATCCGCCTCGCGCCGCGCGGAGCCAGGTCAACCAGTTCTTCGCGCAGTGCACCACCCTCATCAAATAATTCCTCCGGTCGATAGCTCTTCAGCCAATCCTCCAGCTGTTTCAAATGCTCCGGATTCTTCGACGGCTCCGACAGCGGCACCTGGTGCGAGCGAAACGTGCCCTCAACCTTTTTTCCATCCACTACCTTCGGCCCGGTCCATCCCTTGGGTGTCGTCAACACAATCATCGGCCAGCACGGCCTCTGAGAGCGGTTCCGAGCCTTGATCTCCCGAATCTCCTCGACAATTCGATCCAGCGTGCTCGCCATCAACTGATGCATCCGCGCCGGCTCATCTCCTTCAACAAAATACGGATTCCACCCATACCCCCGCATCAACTGATCCAATTCCGTTTTCGGAATCCGCGCCAGCACCGTCGGGTTGGCGATCTTGTAGCCATTGAGATGCAGAATCGGCAGCACCACCCCATCGCTTTGTGGATTCAGAAATTTATTGGAATGCCAGGCAGTCGCCAACGGCCCAGTCTCCGCCTCACCATCACCAACCACACAGGCCGCGATCAAATCCGCATTATCCAGCACCGCCCCAAAAGCATGGCTCAGCGAATAGCCCAATTCCCCTCCCTCATGAATCGACCCCGGTGTCTCGGGCGCGACATGGGAAGGGATTCCGCCCGGAAAGGAAAACTGCTTGAACAGTCTCTTCAGCCCCTTCTCATCCTGTGTAATCTCCGGATAGACCTCGCTATACGTCCCCTCCAGATACACATTCGCCACCACCGCCGGCCCCCCGTGGCCCGGCCCGGCAATGTAGATCACATTCAGATCGTGCGCCTTGATGATGCGATTTAAATGCGCGTAAACGAGATTCTGCCCCGGACACGTCCCCCAATGTCCCAGCAACCTGGGCTTCACGTGCTCCAGCTTCAGCGGATTCCGCAGCAGTGGATTATCCCGCAAATAAATCTGCCCCACCGACAGATAATTCGCCGCCCGCCAATAGGCGTCGATCCTTCCTAACTGTTCATTCGACAACGCCGCCCGCGCCGACGCCAATCGCTCGATAGCTTCCGTGGTCATGACGATCTCCTGCCCAGCAAATCCAGCACAATATTGGCCATCACCAATTCTTCATTGGTCCGAATCACTCGCACCACCACTCGCGCGTTTCGCTTCGAGATTTCCGCCGAGTTTCGTTCATTCGACTGCTCATCCAGCTCGACCCCCAGAAACTCCAACCCTGCACAAATCTCCGCCCGCACCTGCGGCGAATTTTCGCCGATCCCGCCACTGAACACCAACGTATCCAATCCTCCAATGGCCGCCGCGTAAGCGCCGATGAACTTTTTCGCCTGCCGGCAAAAAATGTCCACTGCCTCCGCGGCCCGCTTATCTGTATCGCGCGCCGCCAGCAGCGTCCGCATGTCCGCCACCCCTCCGATCCCTTTCAGGCCGCATTCTTTGCTCAAAAACTCCTCCATCTCCTCCGGTCGCTTCTTTTCCTCCCGCATCAAATGCACCACCAGCCCCGGATCCAAATCCCCCGGCCGAGTTCCCATGACCAGCCCCCCCAGCGGCGTCAGCCCCATAGACGTATCCACCACCTCCAGGCCCGACACTGCCGCCATGCTCGCGCCGTTTCCTAAATGTGCCAAAACGATCTTCCCCCGATTTGGTCCCAGCGCCCCTATCAGGTACGTATACGACAATCCATGAAATCCCAACCGCCTCACCCCCGCCTCATAATACCTCCGCGGGATCGGCCAGATTTTCGCCACCTCTGCCAGTCCCTTAAAGACTGCCGTATCCAGACAGGCCACCTGCGGCACCCCCGCAAACGCCTTGCCCATCGCCTCGATCAGCTCAATCTCCCCCGGCAAATGCGCTAAATCCAGCGGCACCGCAGCCCGCAGCTCCGCCATCACCTTCTCGTCAATCACACAATGATCCTGCAACCGCAGTCCCCCATGCACCACCCGATGCCCAATCCCAACTAATTGCCTATCCCCAATCTGCTCTTTCAATGATTCAATCAGGCCCGAGCCTCGCCCCTCGACCTTCCCCTTGAAAAACTGCCCGAACTCTCCATCCGCGCTGTATCCAGCATATTTAACCGTCGATGATCCCCCATTGATTGTGAGAATCATGCGGGCATTGTCATTGGGCATTTTTGCATTGTTGAGAGTTTGGAGCCGGCATCGTCAGCTCGCTACGTGTAGTTGATCACCACGCTCTTCACCTGCGTAAACAAATCCAATCCATACGGCCCCTTCTCGCGTCCCCATCCGCTTTGCTTCATCCCACCCCAGGGTGATGCATTGTCAAACGCGTTATAGCAATTCACCCATACCGTCCCCGCCTCCAGGGCACCCGCGGCCTGCAGTGCCTTCTTTACATCCTTGGTCCACACACCGGCCGCCAGACCAAATGGGGTATCGTTCCCCTTCATCACCGCATCGTTCAGATCTTTAAACGGCATTGCACACGCCACCGGCCCGAAAATTTCCTCTCGCGCCAGGCGATGTTCCCGATCTACCTTCGTAAAAACCGTCGGCTCAACAAAATATCCTCCCGCCAGATTCCCATCCGGCGCCCTGCCGCCGCAAACCGTCTGCGCGCCGCATTTCCGACCTTCCTCCAAAAATCCCAGCACCCGCTTCTGCTGCTCCGCCGAAACCAGCGGCCCCATCTTCGTCTCGGCATCTAAACCATGCCCAAGCTTCACCCCCCGCGCCATCTCCGCCAGTTTCTTCGTAAACTCTTCGTAAATCCCCTCCTCAATAAACAGCCGCGACCCCGCCGAGCAAATCTCTCCCTGGCAGAAAAAGATTCCCATGAACACCCCCTTCAGCGCCGCCTCCAGATCCGCATCCGCAAACACAATATTCGGCGACTTTCCGCCCAGCTCCAGCGACACCCGCTTCAAATTCCCCGCCGACGCCTTCACCAGCATCCGTCCCACTTCCGTCGATCCCGTGAACGTGATCTTGTCGACATCATTATGATTCGCCAGCGCAGCCCCAGCCGCCTCGCCATACCCCGTAACGATATTGACCACACCCTCCGGAATCCCCGCCCCCAGAAAAATCTCACCAAGAATCAGCGCCACCAGGGAGGTCTGCTCCGCCGGCTTTACGATGATCGTGTTACCGGTAGCAATCGCGGGCGCAATCTTGTACAGCGGCATGGTCAGCGGATAGTTTGGCGGCGTGATCCCCGCCACCACGCCCAGCGGCTCGCGCGTGGTGTAATTCAAAAACTGACCCGGCAGCGAAACCGGAATCGTGTCCCCCAGCAGTTTCGTACACCACCCCGCATAATAATCCACCCACGCTACCGCCGTCGCCACCTCCTTTTTGGCCTCCCACAGCGGCTTCCCATTGTCCAGAACAATGAGCTGCGCCAGCTCCTCCGTATATTTCTCAATTCCCGACGCCACCTTCTGCATTAACCGCCCCCGTTCGTAAGGCGTCACCTTCTTCCACGCCCCGCGATAGGCCTTCCGCGCCGCAACCACCGCCGCATCCACATCCGCCGCTCCCCCGGCCGGAAACTTTCCAATCGTCTTCCCCGTGGCCGGATCAGGCGTCTCGATCCACTCGCCAGAACTCGCCTCGCGCCATTCCGATCCAATCAACATCCTCCGAGGCTTCGCCAGAAACTCATTCACCATTGGCAACACCGAAACTGCACTCATAGTTCGCCTCCCAACATCTGTGGCATGGGCGCCTCGCCCATGGACTTTCGCCTGAACCTGATCAAAATCTCCGTATCCCCCGCTCTCGCTGGACGGCCCGGCAAATCCGATCCTCTCCCACACCTCCTCATCGCTCAAGTAGAGCGCTGACACATCCATCCGCAGCTGCTTAAAAAACCCCGGCAACTTCTCGCGAAGAATCCCGAGCAGCTCATGAACCTGCTCCTCGTTCATTGCCAAAACATTCTTCCCCGCCAAAAACTCAAGCCCTTGCTGATAAACCTTCGCATTAATTCCCTTATCCACCCGATCCGCAATCCGCATCCCCGCATTCACACAAGCCGCACCCTCATCCATCTCATCCGCCGGGATGATCCCATTGGCCAGCTTCTCCAGGATTTTCACCTGCTCCGCGGTCATCTCATTTCCTTAACCAGATATTCCACACTCCGCTCCGCAATCGCCATCGCCGTCAACGTCGGATTCACGCCGCTGCCGCTCACAAACACGCTCGTATCACACACAAATAAATTTTTCACATCATGCGACTGGCAAAATTCATTCACCACCGACGTCTTCGGATCGTTCCCCATCCGGCACGACCCCATCGCGTGCGCCCCATAATTCAAACCTATGATCACCTTCTTCGCCCCCGACGCCCGCATCATCTCCGCCGCCTTATCCCGCGCCGCCCCGGCCAGCTTGATATCATTCTCTCCCCACTCGTACGTGATCCGTCCCACCGGCAACCCCCGCGCATCCTTCACTTCCGGATCGAGCGTCACCGTATTTTCCTCCGACCGCAACCCCTCCGCATGCGCCCACCACGCCGCCGTGTAAGGATAGTCGCGAAGGAACTGCTTGAACTCCGCCCCGTACATCGACCCGCTCAGATTCGCATAAGTAATCGGCGTCATCATGTAAGAAATCAGCACATATCCACGCTTGCACCCGCGCGCCGCATCCGGGCGATAATAATCCTGCACCATCACATGCCCCATCTGCATCCCCTTATACGCGTTGATGGGCTCATCAAACTTCCCAAACACCTGCCACGTCGGATGGCTCATCAACCCGCGCCCAACTTTCCCCGATGAATTCGCCAACCCACCCGACAGCAGCAAAATCCGCGGCGTCTCCAGCGCATGCGCCGCCAGAACCACGATCCTCGCACGCACATTCTGCTCATTGCCAACACTGTCGATATAGCTGACTCCCCGTACCTGCCGCCGTCCCGCATCCCACTCCACCCGATGCACAAATGCCTCCGAAACAATCTTCACCCCCATCTTCTCTGCGTCGGCCAGATAAACATCCAGCGAATTCGCCTTTGCGCCGATCGTGCACCCGCTCCCGCACCACCCGCAATAAATGCAAGCCGGCCGCCCATTATATTCGATGCTATTAATGCCCACCGGTGGCGCAAACGGATGTGCCCCGAGCTTCTGAGCACCCCGCGCCAACACCTGCGCATGCCAGTTCATGCGGTGGGGGGGCATCGGCAATTCATACTTCTCCGGCGCAAACGGCCCACACTCCCCGGCCACCCCAAACTCTCGCTCCACCTTGGCGTAATACGGCCGCAAATCCGAATACGAAATCGGCCAATCCTCTCCGACTCCCTCCGTCGTTTTTGTCTTGAAATCCGCCGCATGAAACCGCGGCATCACCCCCAGCCAAGTCAGCGTTCCTCCCCCAACCCCCATTCCTGCCTTCGGCACCACCGCATGCTTCCCCGTATAAACCCGCGGCTCCACCCACTGAATCTTCCCCCCATTCGCCTCCGAATTTCTCAAATCTTTCGCCGGGTCAAACCTTTTCCCCGCCTCCAGCACGACCACCGACATCCCCGCCTCGGCCAGTCTCTTTGCAACAAGTCCCCCGCACGCCCCCGCGCCAACAATAACCGCATCCACCGACGCCATGCTCCCCATGGTACCACGGGCATCCTGCCCGTGCCGCAACTGGTTACAATCCCGCCTGATGCCATCGATGAAAAATAAATTCCCGTTGCTGGTCCTCCTCCTCGTTTGCTCTGTTCTCGCGCAGGAACAAAAAATCGCTGCTCCCACGCCTGAGCTTCAAAGCAAACTCCATCTCTCCCCCTTCTACAAAAAATCCCTCGACGACCACGGCCTCCCCATCGTCTCCTCCGAAAAACCCAACGACGCCGCCCTCTACGAAGCCGCCTGGATCATCGATCACGTCCTGGCCAACCGCGACGACCTGCGCGAGGCGCTCGTCAAAGCCAACGTCCGCATCGTCGTCATGGCCGCCACCGAATTCACCACCGACGTCCCTGAGCACGCCCATCTCAAGGCACCCAAAAACACCACCCTCCCCGCCAAACAATACTGGGACCGCCGCGCCCGCGGCCTGGGCGGCACCCGCTCCGATCCCCTCACCTCCTGCGGCGAGGAAAATCTCCTCAACCTCAAGGGCGATCCTTATCGTGGCGAAAACATCCTCATCCATGAATTCGCCCACATTATCATGAACGTCGCCATCCGAAACACCGACCCCGAAACCTATAAAAAGATCAACGACAACTGGAAGGCAGCCCGCGACGCGGGCCTCTGGAAAAACACCTACGCCATCACCGATGACAACGAATATTTCGCCGAATGCGTGCAGAGCTGGTTTGACTGCAACGCCAAAAACAACGCCTCCCACAACGACATCGACACGAGAGACAAGCTGAAAAAATATGACCCCAGGATGGCCGACCTGCTCGAGCAGATTTTCCGCAACAACGACTGGCGCTACACCCCCACAACCGCCCGCCCCGATACTCCGCACCTGGCCGGCTTCGACCGCGCCACTGCCCCGGTATTCAAATGGCGTACGGACATCGCCGAGCCCTTGAAGTAGGGTGCGGCTCGCCGCACCACCCTTTGGATCATCGCCGGCCAGATTATGTCGCTTGACCAAAACACTCGAGAGATGGAAGTCGCGAAATTCATTGCGTCACTCGCGGGCATCGCATGGCTCTCCCATGCCGGCGATCGAACTGATACGGCCATCGTGGCGCGAGGTCTGGTTGACGCTTGGGACAATTGGAACTCAGCAATGCTCAAACTCTGGGCACCGCAAACTCGCGCCTTGGAGGCGATCGCTGTCGAGGAATTAGGGGAAGATGGCGTAGATTCCATTTTTGATACCGTTTCGCGAGAACTGGATGCTCCCCTTTGTCTGGCTATGGAAACCTATTTCGACACGCGTTCAACCGACAAGCTAAATGCCGACAGAGGTCTTTGGCCCGAGTGGCTCGACAGCATGAAACGCGATCTCTGCTGGGCCGCGATCGAATCAGTTCTGGACCGCCCTGGGTTATTTACCAACCTCCTTCCGTACTACCGGGCAGGTCGCTGGCCCTGCGCCTGGGAAGATGGGGATATGTCGAAGCGCGTTGTGTTGCTGTAAGAAAACCTTCGGGGTTTCCACTTCAATCGCAAATTGAAAATCAAACCACAACCTTCTTCGCCTTCTCCAAAAACGATTTTTCGATCCTCACCCCCCACCCCACCCCGCTCGGACACCTCACCATCCCCTTCTCCGCCTTCAGCGACGACGTCTCGCACTCCACCGGAATATCCGCGTTCCCCTTAAACTCCTGAAACGGCCCAATATTTGGCGTGAAACTCGCAAAATGCACCACTTCCAAATATCCCAACGATCCCCCCGACATATGCGGCACCACGGGCATTCCCGCCGCCGCCGCCATTCGTGCCACCCGCATCGATCGAACAAATCCGCCGTAGTAATGTAAATCCGGCTGCACCACATCCATCGCGCGATTCTCGATGCACCACGCAAACCGCCGCTCGGAAAATTCCTGCTCGCCCAGCGCAATCGGAATCTTCAGTGCGTCCGCCACCTCCTTGCATTCCCAGATCCGATCAAACTCCACCGGCTCCTCAAAAAATCCGTAGCCGTACTCTTCCATCATCCGCCCGATGCGAATTGAATTCTTCACGTCATACGAGCTGTTGGAATCCGCATACAGCGTCATCTCATCGCCAAAAGTTTTCCGCACCAGCGGGATCAGCGCCTCGCTCCTCCCCGGCAGCGAATCCACATTCCGATTCATCCGTCCGCCGAGCCGATATTTCAGCGCCTTCGCCCCCGACTCCTCCACCAATGTCTGTAGATGCTCAATCTCCTCCTCTGGCTTGTTTCCGCGTACGCCGCTGGCCGTGTAAATCGGAATATCGCGCCGAATCGCCCCGCCAAAAAAATCGGCGACCGGCCTCTTGGCCGTCTGCGCCATCAGCTCCAGCAGCGCCATCTCCATCGCCGCCACCCCGCACCACAGCGCCAGCCCCTGATATTTGTAATTGTCGCGCCAGCGAAAAACATCCCACAGGTGATTCTCCAGCTGTCGCGCATCCTTCCCCACAAAAAACGGCATGATGGAGCTCAGAAACAGCGGATAAAGCTGCTCCATCCGCGACGAATTCGGCACCGAAATCGCCTCTACCCCCGCCTTCGATCGCGTCCGTAGCAAAAACGTCTTGCCAATGCGCAGCAATTCCACCGACTCTACAATCACCGGCTCCTTGAGCGAATCCAGCTTCAAAACCGGCTGCAGGGCGATGTGCTCCAGTTCCTCGCGGCTTGCATGTTTTGCACTCCGCCCGTTGGATTCGGAAGGACTGGACGCACAGCCCGATATTCCACTCGCTGCCGCCGTTGCCGCCGCCGATTTGAGTAGTGATCGTCTTGAGATTTGCATGCGGAGAATGCTAACAAAACCGTAAGACAGCTCTAGTGAGTGCCCTCCATTCAACCCCGCCCATCGCTGAGCCGATGTGTAGTGCAGTCCGAAGACAAAGACGTAACCCCACAATCAATGGGCCCCATCAAATCCGCCATCCTTGCCTTCCTCCTCAGTATGGGCGGCTTCCTCGCCTACCATCTGCTCGCCAATTCCAACGGCAACCCCGACATCATGGGTGGCCTGCAAAATCTCGGCTATCTCGCCATGCCGGTCTCGGCCATCATCGCCGGCATCGTCTTCGTCATCGCCTGTTTCGCCAAAGTCGCATCCAAGAGCGAATAAAAGATGTGACGCACCACGGGCATCCTGCCGGTGTCTCGAACGCTTCCATTCTTACAACCTCCACTTCATCCTCTTTCGTTCCACATCCACAAACCCCATCCCTCGATAAAGCGCAAACGCCGCCTCCTGCGTCGGCACCACTTCCAGCTCCACCGAAACAATTCCCTTCCGCCGCGCCTCCTGTGCCACAAGATTCAAAATCCCCCGCGCCACCCCGCGCCGCCGCGCTGCCGGAACCACATAAAGCTCCTCCACCCACAGCACGATCCCGGCCTGCTCCACGCTGACAATCTCATTACCCAGAAAAACCCCGACCGGCTCTGCATCCGAAAAAGCGAGCAACAACCACGCGGTCTTCGGCGACGCCATCGCCAGCCCGATCCCCAATTCCACGCCTGGCAAATCCGCCGGCAGATGATGTTCCACCAGCTGCGCCGTCAACAAATGCGCCGCCACCTGCCGATCCGAATCCACCGCATGACGAATCACCAGCGACATGAATCCCCTCTTACCTTGCCTTCGCCGCCTCCACCAGTCGACCACCTCTCCCCAGCACCTCATCTGCAAATACGACCAGTACCAAATGCGGCACCGCCCCGCGCCTCGCAGCCCTCACTTCCGCGATGCATTCTTCCTCACAGCCCGCTCCCTTCCACACCGCCAGGCAAATCAGCCCCGCCGCCGGCGCCCGGCTCATCCCTCCACCACACTGACACAGCACCATTCCCTCCACATCTCGAATCCGCTTAGCAAACTCCACAATCGCCTCCGCATCCCGCTTCGTCGGCGCAACTTCGACTAACCCATTCCGCTCATTCCACCTTCGCCGCATCATCGCGCGCTCCATCGCCTCCAAATCCCCCGGCCGCACCACCTCCACATCGTCAAAAACCAGATCCAGCCGATGCTCACACTGCAGCTCGATGCCAAATTCCCGACGCCCATGAATAGAAATCACCGCCGAGACATTTGGGGTCGGTTTGGCGCGCAAGAACATCCCCGCCTCTGAATATCCAAAGCACAACAAGATTGGGATGGGCAGCCGCGCACATACCCGCATTATCTGCGCAAATCTGCTTCCATCTGCGCCATCTGCGGCTGCTTTTTACTTTGTGACAGTTCGAGTCGCCGGCGCGGTCGTGGCTCTGGTCGCGGGCATCGGCAGCGGCCGCTGCGCATCGGGCGCAAACAATCCCTGCAATGCCTCCAACCCACCCGCCCCCCGAGTGCTCGGCCCGCTCGTCGCCCCCGTGGTCGGCGGTGGGGGGGCAACCCAGATCGGTCGACTCACTTCCTTCAACTGCTCCAGATGCCACTTCGCCTCATCCTTGAACACCTGTGGCGTCGATGGATCATCCAAAATCCCCTGATATTGCTGACGCGCCTTATCCCAATTGACTCCAGTATCCACTGCCTTGAAGCCCGCCTTCCTCATTGCATCATACCCGCGCGCTTCGGCCACTGCCGCCAGGCCAAACCGCGCCCGCGTCCCGACATACGGCCGGCTCGCAGCATCTTTCATTGCCGCCGAGTAATTCTGCTCCGCCTTGTCCAGCAACTCTTCAGGCTTGTCTTCCGGCACCTCCACGGGCCGCGTTTCCGACATCAGTGGGGTGGGCGCATTGAATAATGCCCAGTAATAATCCCCCATCGCCAGCTCGCCCTCGGACTGAATTTCCGGCCGCTTGCTCTGTTCCATCGCCTGCTGAATCAGCCCCAGCGTGCTGCGCGCCTCGCCGACCGTTCGCGCCCCCTCACCCACCTCGCGAATCTGATCCCGGGCCGCCGCCAGCAGGTCGGCCGCCCGGTTGGCCTCTTCCACCGGCTTATTGAGCAGATGTCGCCCCAGCACAATCGCCAGCAGCACGATAACGACCCCCAGGAGAATATGCGTCCCGTATTTGGCCCAGACTTCCGGCGCCCGCCATCTCAACCACAGCGCCAGGGTATTGGTTTGCAGCTCGTGCCGCCGTTCCGCTTTCATAAGAGGGAGGGAGTGTAGTCGGCACTGTGAAGCAAGGCAAACAGGGCAGCTCTGGGGAGTCTTTTTTGCCTCTCCTTGGGGGAGAGGGTCAGGGTGAGGGATCTGCCACAATGTGCGCGTGTGTTGCTGACCCAGCTCAGTGCAGCCGATCGATTTCCTTCAGATCCTTCCACCGCGCCAAAAATCCCCACCGCAAAATCGCCCCGCACTCCGGACACCGATGCGGCGTCCGCCGAATGTCATAGCCGCAATTTGGACACCCCATCACCGGCATCTTCGGCCTGGTCGCCACTGCCCACCACCTCACCACCCCGACCACGCGCACAACACCCCAACCCGCCACCGCGCCGACGGCAATCAGCGACAGCACCAACCAGATTTCCTCAGGCCAGTTCTCCATAGCTGCCCAACCCATTGATGCGCGAGCATTATACCGCGCACTCATTCCCATCGAAAAGAATCTTGCCGTCTCTTCGCGTCCTTCGAGAACATAAAATGAGTGCGGTTAGTGGACTTCAAAGTTGAGCTCCAGCGTCCCCCCCGGCTTCACTCTCTCCCACCGCTTCATCAGCTCGCCGATTCTCGCCCGCACCCGCTCCACTTGCTCCGGGTCAATTACATCCTCAATCTCCTTTCCCCCCAGGTGCCTCATGAATTCTTTCGCATGAAGGTTGAACTCCTGCGCCGTCCACTGCGCCTCGCTCGCATTCTCCGCATCAAATAGCCCCACGATCAGCTCCGACGGCTCCGCATCCTTCGGCCACTTTCGCTTATCCCACTTCTCCCCAAAATCCTCAAAATTCCACCCCGCCGCGATCAGCCCATAAAAGCCCTTGCGATGCCCCAGCACCGTCTCCACCGCATAGTGCGTCAAATCATGCCGCACAAAAAACCGCGCCTGCTTCGCATTCTGCCGCTGATAAACGATCGACCCATCGCCGCGCTCACAGCTGAGCGCGCCGCTCCCGTCCTTCCCTTTTTTGATTCGAATTCTCAGCATTTAAAATGGAATTTGCACCAGCCGCGAAACAAAAGACACCGCCACCAGCCAGACCAAAACATACACCGCCACACTCACTCCCAGGAACAGTGCCAACCGCATCAACACGCTGCCCAGCGGCGTCGGCCCTGCGTGCCTTTGCAAACCCCGTGGCGTTCCGTAATCCAGAATCGGCATATGCCACCCTTAACCCTACCTCATCAGTATAGCCCGCGCATTTGTCGCCTGCTTCGCGATCCGGGCTTTTTCTGGCCCCGATACGACAGCCAGTCACCGTCTCTGCCAGATCAATTCAGCACTGTCCTTTCTCCCAGCTCAGCGCATCTCCCTCGATCAATTCCATCCCCAGTTGCCTCATCATGTTCAACACCTGCGCCCGATGATGCATTGAATGCGTAATGACGTGCACGATCCCTGCCCCAAACGTGTGCATCACCGGCGGCGATTCCACCGTGTCGGCAAACTCATCGTCCAGCCATCCCTCATTTCGCGCCAGCTGTGCCGTCAGCGCGAACTCTACCGCCGCCGCCTGCAGCCGTTCGATGAGCCGCGGGATTGTTTGCGCGTCCTTCCCCGGCCGCGTCCGGACCGGCCGTTCGCACATCAAATCCGTCCAGACCTCGATATTCCAGATGATGTGCACAAACGTCGCCCGCAGACTGCCGTGCCCAATCTCAAAATGTCTGTCTAATTCCTCATCGCTCAGCCCCCGACAGCGCAGCAGCATCTCCCGGGTCGTCCAGGCATCATGCCCTAGGAATCGGTCGAGAAGGTCCATTGGAATTATTGTAAGTGTCAGCTCTCACACGACAATCGCTTTCCTCCACCCCGTGCATCGGCGCCGTCGCATCACAAACACGTGACGTTTAATCGCCCCCATCCTCAGATTCGTTGCCTGCTCCAATTTCCCGCGCCTTCCAGTTGCAATACCGGCCATGGTGAGTTGTAAAAAGTTCCAGCAACACGACAATTAACTCATGCGATCCCCAAACCTCACTGTGTTCTCATCGCTCTCCGCGACCCTCTGCGTCCTTTGCGGCTGTATTCTCTGTTCGGTCGCGACGGCCGCCGACACTTCATTCTCTATCGATAGCACCGACCAATCCATCACCATCAAATCGAATAACAAAGAAGTCCTCGTCTACAACCTCCAAAAACCCGCCAATAAAGAATACCCCCTCGACTCCGCCTGCTATTTCCATCCCCTGCGTTCCCCCAGCGGCAAGATCCTCACCGACTTTGCCAATGCCGATCATCCCCATCATCGCGGCATTTTTCTTGGCTGGGTGGAGATGCACGGCGCCAAAGACGCCGACTTCTGGGGCTGGGGCCAGCCGGCGCCGATCCTCAACCGAAAAATCGCCCACGGCACCCTCGATCAAACCGCCACCACAAACAACAGCGCAAGCTTCCAGGTCAGCAACGAATGGCTCGCCGAAAATCAACCGCTCCTCCGCGAGCGCCTCCAAGCCACCGTCAGCGCAATCGACAATGCCAACATCCTCGACCTGAATTACACGCTCACCTCCGACGACGACGTGACTCTGGCCCGCTGGGCTTTCTCCGGCTTCTGCGTCCGCATGCCCAAAACCGGCAAGCTCGCCATCTCCAGCCCCGATGGCCCCGTCGATCTCCCCACTCCCCTTCATACCAAACCCGAATCCGACTGGCCCGCCACGAAGTGGTACGACTTCACCATCACCTATGACGACAACACCCAGGCCGGCATTACCCTCATCGATCACCCCCGAAATCCCCCCAGTCTCTGGCACAACCACAAAGACATCCGCATGATCAACCCTGCCATTACCGCCCCAGCCGCCGTTACCATCAAAGCCAATGAGCGCTTAATTCTCCGCTACCGCGTAGTCGCCCACGACGGCCCGCCCGACACCAAAGCGATCAACAAACTCGCCGAAGACTTTGGACAATAGAATTAAAAAACCTCTCCCTCCCAAGGCGCTTCTCCAGTTCCCCGCGCGCCTTAGTGTCTTCGTGTCTTCGTGTTTAATCCTCTTGTCCACAACCGCCGCCGCCGACCCAAAAGCCCCGCAAGGTTTTTCCGTCGAGAAGATCTCTCCACCAGAAACCACCTTCCCCATGTTCGCCGCCCTCGACGACCGCGGCCGCCTTTTCGTCGCCGAATCCTCAGGCCTCGACCTCTACGCCGAACTTCAAAAGCAAACCCGCAAATGCCGCATCCGTTTCCTCGAAGACAAAGACAACGACGGTATCTACGAAACGCAAACCATCTTCAAAGACCAACTCGTCTTTCCGATGGGCGTCGCCTGGCGCGACGGCAAGCTCTACGTCCCCGACCCGCCCGATCTGCTTGTCCTCGAAGACACCAACAACGACGGTGTCGCCGACAACCAAACCAAAATCCTCTCGAGCTTTGGGCACACCGACAACGGCTCCCTCCACGGCATCACCTTCGGCCCCGACGGCCTGCTCTACATGACCACGGGCAACCCCGACGGTTACAAATTCTCCCTCCCCAACGGCCAAACCATCCAGGGCGAATCCGGCGCGCTCATCCGCTGCAACCCCGACGGCAGCAACCCTGAAATCCTCGTGCGAGGCTTCGAAAACCTCGTTGAAATCATTTTCACCCCCACCGGCCAGATCATCGGCACCGACAACTGGTTTCAGCGACCCTCCGGCGGCAAACGCGATGCCCTCGTCCATCTCCTGCCCGGCGGCCTCTATCCGCTTCACCTGAAAGACAAAGGCACACCCCATTTCACCAACGACCCGCTCCCCGCCATCACCATGTTCCCCGCCGTCGCCCTCTCCGGCCTCGTCCGCTACGAGGGCTCCGTCTTCGGCCGCGAATTTCGCGACAACCTCTTTTCCGCGCAGCACAACGCCCGCTGCATTGGCCGCCACATTCTCAAAAACACGCGCACGACATTCACCTCGGAAGATTCGCAGTTCATCACCTCAGACGACCCCGATTTTCATCCCAGCGATGTGCTGGAAGATGCCGACGGCTCCCTCATCATTGTGGACACCGGCGGCTGGTACGTGCAGCACTGTCCCACCGGCAAAATCCGCAACTCGCGCGCCCCCGGCGCCATTTATCGCGTCCGCCGCGACGATGCGCCAAAAATCGACGATCCCCGCGGGGTGAAGATCGACTGGGACAAACTCTCCGCGACGGATCTCGTTCAACTCCTCTCCGACAATCGTCCCACCGTCGCCCACCGCGCGCAACGATCTCTCGTCACGCTCGGCGTCGACGCTGTCCCGGCTCTGGTCAAATTCGCGCTCAAAGATCCCAATAGTTTTCGCGCTCAATCCCTCGCTTTCGCCGCCCTGAGCCAGATCGATTCCAATCCTGCCCGTGCCTTCCTCGCCCTGCGCTTGCGCACTTCCCACAGCGAGGAAGAAATCATGACTCTCGCCACCGCCCTCGCCCGCCAGCGCGACAGCTCCGCCGCCGATGCCCTCGAATACTGGATCGACAAATGCACCACCCATCCCCGCCTCGCCTGTGCCCAGGCCATTGCAGTTTGCGGCCGACACGCCTCCATCCCTGCCATTCTCCGGTCGCTGAGCGATTCCAGCATCGTCCCGGAACAATTTCTCGAACATTCGCTTCTCAATGCTCTGTATCACCTCGGCACTTCCGACGACTTTCGCGGATTCCTGTCCCACGATCATCCGCGCGTGCAAAAAGCCGGCCTGATTCTTCTCGATCAACCCACCATCAAAGCTCTCAAACCCGACGATCTCTTTTCCCGCCTCTCTTCAACGAATGATGATCTGCGCACCACCGCGCAATCGCTCCTCAAAAATCACCCCGAGTGGTCCGAGCAGGCTTTGGCCTACATCCAGCGACTCTGGAGCAATCCCCAGTTGTCTGGCGAAAACCAAACTGCAATTTCGCAGATCCTCATCGCTCTCTCTTCCAATCAAAGCGTCATCGACTGGCTGGGCAAAGCCCTCAGCTCCCACGACGACCCGGTCCATCCGGAGCGGGTGGACTTTCTCCTTGGCGTGATGGCCAAAATCCCTCCGCCAAAAAACTTCGATACCTGGGTCGCTCCTCTGCGCCACTATCTGAACAGCACCAGCGCTCAGATCCGTGACGCCATGACAATTGTTAACTCTCTTGGAACCAACGAATTCGACGCCGATTTACAGAAAGTTCTCGCTCAACCCTCCCTGGATGATGATGTGCAAATTCAAGCGTTGGGCATCCTCATCGCTCGCCACCCGCAGCTCGACGAACATGCCTTTGGCCTCCTCGTTCGCCACTTCACCGCAGTCTCTCCCAGTTGGCGCTTCCGGGCCGCCGAAATCACCGCACGCGCACAACTCACCGACGATCAGTTCCAGAGATTTCTGGAGGCTCTAAAAAAAGATCGCCTCATCTCCCCCGACACCTTTTTGCCGCTCCTCGCCCGCGGCGCCAACCCCAAAACCGCGCCCGCGCTCCTCGCTTACCTCAAAGCATCCATCGACTCCGGCTGGCGACCCCCGGTTGAAAAACTCGAACCCCTCCGCGAAAAACTCGGCGACGGGCTGAATCCTCTCCTCGATGACCTCCGCACCTTCGCCGCCAACCAACAGCAGCATCTCACCCAGCTCGAACCGCTCTTAAAGGACGGCAACCCCGCCAAAGGCCGTGAGATTTTCTTCGGCACTCAAGTCGCCTGCTCCACCTGCCACCGCATCGGCCCAGACGGCGGACAGGTCGGCCCCGACCTCACCAAGGTCGGCGCCATCCGCTCCGGCCGCGACATCCTCGAATCCATCGTCTTCCCCAGCAGCACCATCGCCCAGGGCTACGACAACTACATCATCACATTAAAAAACAACGACCAGCTCACCGGCCTCATCGCCGACAAATCCGACACGACCACGACCCTCCGCGACTCCAGCGGCGGCCTGCGAATCCTCCGCAACTCCGACATCAAATCCACCCGCCGCGAAACCACCAGCCTGATGCCACAGGGCCTCAATGAAATCCTCACACCCGATCAATTCCGCGACCTGCTCGCGTTTGTCCAGAGCCTTAAATAGGGCACTATTATTGATTTGCAAATTCCTTCTGCGAATCCTAATCTATTCCCCAGCTCATCATTTCAGCTTTAACCGCGGCCGATCGGGCTTTGTGCAATAAGTCGGGCCCCGGGGAGGGAGAATCGATGTCCATCCCTTGTCGCACCCGCGCTCTCTTTCTCTGCGCCTCGGCGGCGCTTTTCTGCTTCGGGCAAATCAGCAGGGCAACCGATCGCTCCTGGATCACCACCAACGGCTCGTTTCATCTGGGGATCAATTGGGGACCATTTCCCGGTGCCGTCCCCGGCGCCGGCGACAGGGCCATTTTCGACAACGGCGCAGCCGGAACCTACACGGTCAGCTTCTCATCCTCCGTCACGAACAGTCAACTGCTCATCGGCCGCGATGAATTGTACTTTGGTCTGACCGGCCTCACCTACAACCTCACCAGCACCAGCGCGCTTCCCGCCAACCCTGGCATCACCATCGGCGAGACCACCGGCGACGTCGCCCACCTCTTTCTCGATGGCGGCACGCTCTCCGGCAATTCGATCGTCATCGGCAAAGACGCGGGCAGCAACGGAACCGTCGACCTCTTTGCCACCGCGACCTTTCGCGCCAATACTTCGCTTGACGTCGGCTACGACGGCTCCGGCGGAATCTTTCTCGGCAACGGCAGCACACTCAGCACCGCCTCCGCCAACATCGCGACGCGTGCCGGCTCCAGCGGCTTTGTGACGATGAGCGGCACCGGCCAGTGGCTCAACAGCGGCGCACTCAACGTCGGCGTGGCCGGCAACGGCGGCGTCATCCTGTTCGACAGCACCTCTCTCACCAGCGGCACCACAACGATCAGCGGAACCAATGGCAGCCTCAGCGTCCGCAATGCTTCAGCATTTACTCCCAGCACGCTGTTCGTTGGCGACAATGCTGGAGGCATCGGCCGCTTCCACATGATCGACACCTCCACGAGCAAAACCGGCTTCCTGTGGATTCATGATGGCAGCGTGGGCGATCTCGATGGCGGAACCCTGCGCGTTCCTCAGGTCCGCGTCGATGGACAGCTCGACGTCGCCGCCCCCGTCACTCTCGCCATCGACTCGGTTAGCGTCACCGGCGGAAACCATTTCGCTGTTGGTGTCACCAACCAGGGGACTTTGGATATTGAGGGCGGCGGCGTTACCAACATCGGCAACGCTTACGTCGGCGAACGCGCGGGCTCGCGCGGGGTGGTGATCGTGCAGCACGCCGGCGCTTCCTGGACCAATACCGGCTTTCTCGATATCGGCTCCGCCGGCCATGGTGAGCTTTCGGTGTCGCTGGGCGCAGCTTTATCCGCCAACGATATCTACCTGGCGCCGTTTCCCACCGCCGACAGCTTCGTCTCCGTCAACGATCTGAATTCAACATTCAGGGCCACCAATTCCATCTTCGTCGGCGGTTTGGCCGGAACCACTTCCGGCGGACCCGCCACGATGGTCATCCGAAACCAGGCCGCCGTCAGCGCCGGCACACTCCTCCGCGTGCACACCCCTGGGACCGTCAATCTCGAGTCGGGTACCATCACCGTTCCCATCCTCGATGTCCGCGGCCTGTTCAATCACACCGCTGGTGTGCTCAAAGTCACCGATGGCGCTGCCACTCCCTCCACCACCGGAATCTATGTCGGCATCGGCGGCGTCGGCAGCTCCGGCACGCTCACCGTAAACGCCGGCGGCAGACTCAACACGGTTAATAATGCCGTTATCGCCCAGTCCACCGGCTCCAGCGGCAACGCGACCATCTCCGGCGCAGGCTCGCGCTGGACACAGGCCGGCGATCTTTCCCTGGCCACCTCCACCTCCACCAACGCCACCATGAGCATCAACAGCGGCGGCGTCGTCACCAACTCTGGCCAGTCCTCTGTTGCCGGCCCACTGGCCTCGACCGCCACCGTTTCCATCACCGGCGCAGGCAGCCTCTGGGACATCACTGGCCCGCTCGGGTTTGCAACCAACGGCACCGGCACGATCAACGTCTTGGATGGGGCTGTCTTGCGCAATGCCAACGCCTATCTCGCGGCCGGAACCAACGGTAACGCTCAGCTCAACGTCAACACCGCCGGAGCGACCTGGAACACCAACGGCGGGATATTCCTGGGTGGAAATGAAGTCACCGCGGGCGGCCACGCCCTCCTCCGCGTCGGCGTCGGCTCCCCCAGCGCGGGCGGCGTCGTCAATGCCACCACCGGCATCACCGTCTGGCCCAACGCTCAAATTCAGCAGGACAGCGGCAACATCGTCACGCCCAACATCACCGTCAATGGCGGCACCGTCACTCAAAACGGCGGATACATCGTCGGCCCTTCGGCTTCCCTTCCCTCCACCGCCGGCACTTACATCGGCAACGGCGCGACCCCCGGCACGCTGACCATCACCTCGGCCGGACAATTCACCACCACAGGGCAGGGCGACCTGGCCTTTGGGTTCGGCAGCAACGCGGTCGCCACCGTGGACGGTGCGGGCTCAACCTGGACGATCAATGGCCCGCAGGCCGTCGGCAATGGGGGCCATGGCACGCTAACCATGGGAAAG
>JADMIO011306014.1_pt1 | contig 59403 bp, 51 predicted proteins | sample 8958161 | NCBI WGS metagenome assembly JADMIO01 (sample SAMN16585339, study PRJNA669376) | soil metagenome | isolation source: Crop rotation soil | place: USA: Cullars Rotation, Alabama | collected 2011 | reverse complement strand
GCCGCGACTTCAAGTCACGTGAATTCCAAGCTTCGGATCCCACTGTGCTGGAAAGGTAACACCTCAATAGTGTCTGTTCCTTCGAGGCGATAGCGAAAACGAACGTGTGCCTGTTTGCCGAGAGGTCGCGCCCCACGCAGATCGAGCAAGATCCACGGCTTACCATCCGGCCCACCGCCGACGGCGCTGGCCGCCTTCCATGTCAACGGCGGCTTGTGCGCCACGATTTCGAATACGCCAGGCCACTCGTGTCCCTGTCTGCCGGTGTCAAACCAGCCGCAGAACAATGGCCGCTTCGGGAATGGCCTCTTCTCCTCCACTGTCGCCGCGTCGTAGAGGACAATGTCCTCGATCCGCAAATCCACGCCGGGATCGGTGTAGAACTGAATGTCGTCGATGCGCTCATTCTCGCCCAGCGCCGGCCCGCTCCCATCCGCACGCCGGCACTGTGTCATGTCCACCGTCAGTGTCTGCCATTGCTCCTGCGGTAAATCCGTCAGCGTCAGGCAGCGATGGTAGCCGTTCGTCAGACTGTAAATCTGCACGCGCAGACGATCGGTCCCCTTGAGCCAGGCACGGAAACCCAGGCGGGTATTTTTGCCCATCGGCGGACCAGGCACCGGGTTGAAGATAACGGCAGTGTAGACCGCTTTCTCATTGCCCAGCTTCTCGTCGAAATCATTGGTCAACACCCCGCGACAGGCCCGCTTGTCGTCCAGCTTGCCGGAGAGCCACCACCGGCGTTCGATGTCGGTCTTGTAGTCCTCGATGGCGTGGACCCTGTTCGGGAAGTTGCCTCGTTCGACCGGCTTCGATGGATTGGTGACCTTGAGGGCAATCGGCTTCTCGGCCTTCGCCGGCGTCAAACGCTCCACGAACCAGTCGAGGAAGTTGTCGCGATCCATCACCGAGGTCACAACGCGGACATTCGGCTTACCCTGAATCGTTTTCGTGATTCCCTTGTCGTCCACTTCGAGCCGCATGTCCTCCATCTTGCACAGGGCTTCATTGACACACGCAGCGACCGCCACTGGATCGAAGAGCGTCGGTGTGGGCCGATCCCAGAGCTGGAACAGGGCGGCAAGCTGATTGTTGAGCGGAGTACCGAGACGGAAGACATCATCGCGGCGACGGCCTTCGAGCGTAAGACTGGCGGTGGCGTCCAGCGGTACGACGACAAGTGGAATACCGCTGCTGAAGACAGATTTCGCCGCGTCGATGTCGGTCTTGATGTTCCATTCCGGCTCGACAGGCGGCTGACCAGTGTAGCCGACGCGCAGAGCGCCGCCCATGAGGACGATGCGTTTGATCCACGGTTTGCTCTCGGGATGATCACGCAATAGGGCCGCGACATTGGTGAGCGGGCCGAGAGCAAGGATCGTAATCTTCCCCTGGTCGGCCTTGAGCTGAGCATTAAGGAACTCGACAGCGGATTCCTTGACGGGCTGTTTGCGAAATCCCGGACGCAGGGCGTACTGCATCTGTCCCTTGATGTCGAGCAGCCTGACCGGCTTGTAGCCGGCCGACACCGGAATGTCGCCCTTGCCGACCAGGTGCAGGAATCGGCAGAGGAGACTGGCCCGCGTGTGCGTATCGCCATGAACCGTGGTGATGCCGCGGATGTCGAGTTCCGGGCTGGAAAGAGCCAGCGCCACGGCAAGAGCATCGTCGATATCGTCGCCGATGTCGGTGTCGATCACCACGGGAGTTTTGGCGGACACGGATGCACCAAGGACGAGCGACACAAGTAGGACAGGCAGAGTGCGACAGAGCATGATGTTGCCGGCGGAACAGTTCCGGACCTCTGGGTGGCATCGAACAATCACGCGGTCGATTGTCCGCCGTTGCGAAGCAGCAGTCAAGGGTGCCGCTCACTCCACGCCGGCATTTGCGGCTTCCGGAGTTTTTTGCTCAAGATGAAGGGCCTCTGTAAAATGAACAGGAGAAGGTGGCTCATTTTCGGAGGGGCAGCCATGAAACTCCTGGGATTGATGGCACTCTCGATGGTGGCGTTTCTGCCAATTCAGCCCGACTTCGGCGCGGGCTTAACCGAGGAGCATGTGCCGCTCGCGGTAGCGAGTCAGTGTCGATCCTTCCGCGGGCCGTGCGGAGATCGAAACTGTCGTGAACCTAAACGCTGCGAAGGGAACTGGATGACTTGCGGCACGCGAGATTCATGTGAAATTGGAAGAGGGGGTTGTGTCGCGAAAAGCCAATCGTGCTGTTGCGGAGGTGTCCAGCCAACCGCCCACGGTTCCGGCGAGAAGAACAACACGGTTTACAGCGGCGCGCGATGTAAATTCTGCGCGGGGGAGTAAACGCTCGCACCTACGCTTCCTGTCATTCTCCCGCGAGCACTTCGCGCAGAGCCGACAGCGCTCGCATTTGCAGCATGCGGACCGCTCCCGCAGTGCGGCCCATCTGCTGGGCCACCTCTTCCGCAGACAATCCTTCGAGCACACGAAGGATCAATACCATGCGATAGTCTTCCGGCAGCTTCGCCAGTGTCTCGGCCAGCTTGACGCCGGTCTCGTCGCGGACCGCGATCTCCGATGGCGTTGGGCCACTTGCTGCCAGACAGCGGCCCAGCGTTAGCGATGACTGTTCGACACCGTGCTGCAACTGCTCCAGCGATACCTCACGCGAGGCGTCGCGCTGGCGGGCCGCGAACCGACGAGCCTCGTTGAACAGGTTGTGAGCGAGAATACGACGCATCCACGCCAGCAATTCCGCTTCGTGCGTCCCCTGGAACGCGCCGAAATCGCGATGCGCTTCCATCAGCGTCTGCTGCACCAGGTCCGAGGCGTCGCACTTGGCGCGGAGGTGACGCCCAAGTTGTCCCTGGGCAATCAGGTGCAGGTAGGCGCGGTAGCTCTGGAAGAGCTGCTCGCGCGCCTGGGGGTCGCCCTGGCGGCAACGGTCGATCAACTTCGCGGCAGACGAATCGCTCATGCCTGTCGATCGTAACGGCCCGGCGGAAAAGTCGCAAGCAAACGCTGGGACTAACTCCGCCGCGCGTTATAATGCCAGAATGTCTCGCACTCGCGTCTTGCTCCCTTCTCGGAGGTTTGGTCATGCGGCCCCACTTTAACATCTGGCGGATTGCCGTCGGTGCGGCCCTGGCGTTCAATCTGCTGCTCCTGACTGTCGTCGCGCAGGCGCCGAAAAAGGACGACAAAAAACCGCCGATGATTGATGAGGAGGAGACTACTCCCACCAAGGGCGTCGTTCGCATTGAGGACAAGTCGCAGCCGAAGAACCCGACCCGGCCCACGTCCCTCGACATCGACCTCGGCCTGGCAGCCAGGACCGCGAAACATCCCGGTATCCGCGAACTGTTCAACTCCCTCGCCATTCCGCACGACGTCGTTCACCGGACCAATCCCCTTGTCAAGGGTCTGCCCGATGCGCTGGTGAAGCCGCTCAAGGACTACATCGGCGCCCAGCCCTACAAGATCACGGGCATGATCAAGCTGAACCCATTCGATAAGGAATGGAAAGACGCGGCTGAGATGTCGCTGTCGCCCTCTGCCGTCAAGGAAGTGGTCCACTACGAGCAGCTCGCCCAGCAGGAGGTGGACAAGTTCCTCGGCGAACGCTGGGAGAGCTTTCCGCAGGGCAATGAGAAGTACCTCTCCGCGATAGATAAGCTGATCGCCGGCGAACAGGCGCTGGCGGCCGCCGCCCGCTTTCACGAGGCAGCCCGCGAAAGCCAGGCGCGCAAGGGCGACGCCTGGAACAAGGTGCGCGAGGACCTGCGCGGCCGGCTGCTCAAGGTCAGCCTCGACCGCATGCAGATGCTCATCGAGGAGGACAAGTGGGAGGCCGCCCTTACCCTGGTTTCGGATACCGCCAGGCGCTTCCCGACGCCCGCCGAGCAGAGAACCATCGCCGAGCCGGTGGCCAAACTCGTGCTGAAGTTGCTCGACTCGGGAGGCGACGCCAGCAAGTACAAGAACATCTTCCTCCGCTTGCAGGAGATCGACAGGTCGCTGCCTCTGGCAGACTCGACCGGGCCGATCCGCAAGCGCCTCGCCGAGCTGGCCCAGCCGCACCTGGCTGCCGCCATTGACCTGAAGAAGTCCAGTAAACTCAAGGAGGCCCGCGAGGAGCTGCGCCTGGCGGCCGACATCTATCCTTCCCTGCCGGGCCTGAAAGACCTTCAGCTCGACCTTGATGATGACTATCCGATCATGCGCGTCGGCGTTCGCGAACTGCCACTGAACATGTCGCCTGCTACGGCCTTCAACGACGCCGAGCGGCAGGCAGTCGAGATGATCTTCGAGTCGCTCTACGAGCTGGGGCCGGAGGCGGACGGCGGTCGATTCCGTCCTGCCCTGGCACGCGGCCGTCCTGGCCTGGTCGCCCTGGGGCGCGAGATTGTCCTGCCGCGCGAGGCCTTCTGGTCCAACGGCAAGCCCATTGACTCCTCCGACGTCGTTTCGACGCTGCGCTTGCTCCGAGGCGACTGGTCTGCCCGCAGTGCCGCCTGGGCCGACGACCTGATGGACGATGCCGTCGTCGCCGACCCGTACCAGGTCAAGCTAACGCTCAAGCAGGGCTGTCTCGATCCGCTGGCCCTGATGGCCTTCAAGATCCTCCCGGCCGGGCAGAAACTGACCGAGAAGGAGGCCCTGCGCAAGCCAAACGACAAGGACTTCGCTCAGAAGCCGATAGGCAGCGGTCCGTTCATGTTCGACCCCAGCTCCCACTCCGACGCTGGGCGACCCTATGCTCGCTTCCAGACCAATCCCTACTACCGCAGCCGGCCGGGGAGAACAGGATTGCCGCGCATCCGCGAAATCCAGATGTTCGCCAGCGCCGACCCGGTCAAGGAGATGGCTGACGGCAAGCTCGACCTGGTGCCTGACGTGCCGCTGGAACTGGTCTCCGCCATGCGAAAGACGGCGAATGTCACGGTGTCCGCGCCCCTTCCCTCGCGGCGCATCTACATGCTGGCTGTCAACCATCGCCGGCCCAACCTCGACAGCGCTCCGCTGCGGCGAGCCCTGGCCCAGGCGATTCCGCGCGACAAGATCCTCAAGGACTTCTTCCGCCATGACCTTGGCGACAAGGTGCATCAACCATTGTGTGGCCCGTATCCGACCGGCTCCTGGGCCTGTCCGCCGCGCAAGTCCGAGGAGAGCGACAAGGCTGACACCCTGTTCAACCTCACCAGCGCCAAGGCAGCCATGCGGCAGGCGAAGAAGGATAAGTTGAATCTCAATCTGAAGTATCCTATGGGCGATCCGTCCGTCCAGAAGGCAATGGAGTTCCTCAAGAAGCACCTGGAAACCGAACTCCCTGGCCTGTCAATCGAATTGAAACCCGTGACGCTGGACATCCTCCGCGAAGACGTCGCCAAGGATCACGATTACGACCTCGCCTACTACTGGCACGACTACCCCGATCCGACGTTCTGGCTCTGGCCGATCCTCGACCCGCGCTCGGTCCAGGTCGGCGGCCCGAACTTCCTCGGCTACACCGGCGGCGGCGGCAAGCTCGAACAGCTCTGCCGCAATGCCCTCAACCATCGCAACTTCAAGAACGTCCAGGAGCAGACGCACACTATTCATTCCGTCTTTGTGCAGCAGGAGATGCCCTTTATTCCGCTGTGGCAGCTCGATCGCTTCCTGGCCTACTCGAGCAGCGTCCAGATCCTTGACGGCACCCGTCAGCTCAACCTGACCGGCACAACCCCTGAAATCGATCCACTCAGAGTGTTCGGAACCGTCGAATCCTGGAGAGTGAATCGAACACCGCGCTGATCGTAGCCGCAAGCGTCCTCGCTTGCTGGCCGCGCGGTAAGCCAGCAAGCGAGGACGCTTGCGGCTACGAGCGACAAAACGGCTACTGAGCTTTTTACAACTGTGAGAATCGGCTAAACTGACAAACGTACACGAGAGAACAAAAATCACTCTATCTACAAGGAAATGTCAATGGCCGATCAAGCACAGGATCGCGAGTTGAAGTCAGCCGTCGCGCTGATCAAGAAGACCTTCGGCGAAGGCGCGATCATGCAACTGGGAGAAGATGCGCTTCAGGACATTCAGGGGATCAGTACCGGTTCGCTGTCTATCGACCTGGCCCTTGGGGGCAAGGGTTTGCCCCGTGGCCGCGTGGTGGAGATCTACGGTCCGGAGGCAAGCGGCAAAACGACGGTCGCTCTGCATACGGTCGCCGAGGCGCAGAAGATGGGTGGAGTGGCGGCCTTCATTGACGCCGAGCACGCTCTCGACCCGACCTGGGCCAAGCGCATCGGTGTCGATCTGGAAAGTCTGCTCGTCAGCCAGCCTGAGAGCGCCGAACAGGCCCTCAAGATCGCCGACATGCTCGTCCGCTCGAATGCCGTCGATATCATCGTCATCGACTCGGTGGCTGCCCTTGTGCCGGAGTCGGAGCTGAAGGGCGAGATCGGCGACGCTCAGCCTGGCGCACAGGCTCGTCTGATGAGCCAGGCACTGCGCATCCTGACGCCGGCCATCTCGCGAACAAGAACGTGCCTGGTGTTCATCAATCAGCTGCGGCAAAAGATCGGCGTCATGTTCCAGAACCCTGAGACAACCTCCGGCGGACTGGCGCTGAAGTTCTACGCCTCGGTTCGGCTGGACGTGCGCAAGGCGACGACCATCAAGGAATCCGGCAGTGAGGAGACGGTCGGCTCGCGCGTCCGGGTCAAGGTGGTCAAGAACAAGGTCGCGCCGCCGTTCAAGGTGGCCGAGGTCGATCTGATGCACGACCGCGGCATCGCTCGCGACGCCGACATCCTCGACCTGGGCGTCGAGGAAGAGATCATCCAGAAGAGCGGTGGCTATCATAGCTACGGTGAGCTGCGCCTGGGACCGAGCCGGGAGAAGTCGCTGGCTTACCTGCGCGAGAATCCGCAGTTGATGGACGAGATCAGCCGCAAGGTGCTCGAGAAGCGCGGCCTGCTCGGCAACACGGGCAACGCCGGCGACAACGGAAAGCTGCCGGACGATTCGCCGGCGAAGGTCGAGAAACCGGAAAAGGCCGAGAAGGCGGAGAAGGGCGAGGGCGGCTCGCGCAACTCGCGCCGCCAGACGGCCCCGGCGGAGTGAAGAGTTGTCATACCACCCCGACGCGCATATCAGCCCGACGCGCAAGCGAGGGGAGCAAACTCCCTTGCTTGCGCGTCGGGCTGATATGCGTTGGAGTGTTCCACTTATGAAACACGTTCCCCCAATCGTCGCCCTTGTCGGGTTGATTTTTGGGGGATCGTCTGTCGCTGCCGATGTCGGCGAACTGGAAAAGACCGTTCAGGAAGCGATCAAGAAGGCCGAGCCAGGCGTGGCCTGCATCCTCGTCTCTCGAAGTCCCCTCTACAAGCAACTCGAAATGCGCCAGCCGCCGACCGACCGGCCTGGCTGGCTGGGCGACTATCCGCGTATCCGCAGTGACGAGCTGCACCCAACCAGGGAGGACGAGGAACGGCGCAAGCTCGACATGAGCCACCCCGACTACATCCCTGAATCCTACGGCAGCGGCATTGTCATCGACCCGACAGGATTGATCCTGACCAATGCCCACGTTGTTCGCGGGGCCGTCAAGGTGTTCGTGCGCCTGCCGGGCAACATCGAGAGCTATGCCGACATCCACGCCCTCGACGCCCGCAGCGACCTGGCTGTCCTGAAGCTCAACGGCAAACCTGTTACGCTGAAGCCAATCACCCTCGGCGACGGCGACACGATCCGGAAGGGACAATTCGTCATCGCGCTGGCCAATCCCTTTGCGGCGGGCTTTCGCGACGGTGAGCCGAGCGCCTCCTTTGGCCTGGTCAGCAACCTGCGCCGTCGAGTGGTCAACCTCACCTCCGAGAGTGATCGCCGTCGGCTCAGTCTGCATCAGTTTGCCACGCTGGTGATGACCGATTGCCGGCTGACGCTCGGTTCGAGCGGTGGCGCGCTGATCAATCTCAAGGGAGAGTTGATCGGCATTACAACCTCGCAGGCCGCTCTGAGCGGAGTGGAGACACCAGGCGGTTTCGCTTTGCCGCTGGACATTGGCGTCAAGCGGATCATCGAGGTCCTGCGCCGCGGAGAGGAAGTCGAGTATGGCTTCCTCGGCGTCCGCTTTGCCACCCGTTCGGGCGGTGTCCAGTTGAGCGACGTCATCAGACAATCGCCAGCCGATCGCGCCGGCCTGAATAATGGCGACGTCATCCTCTCGGTTGGCGGCGTGCCGGTGCGCGATGTTGATGACATTTTCGTGACCGTCGGGACGATGCTGGCCGGCAACACGGTCGAGGTTGAGCGGCGGTCCGCAGCGGGCCTCTCGAAGGTGCGTGTTACCCTGTCCAAATATCACACACTCCAATCGCACATTGCCTCGAACAGGCCAAAGGCGATTGGCGGGCTACGCGTCGATCACAGCAGCCTGGCAGTTCAGCGGGGCGCGTTTGCTCCGACGATCGTTCCCGACGGCGTCCTGATTCGCGACGTGGAACCGAGCAGTCCAGCCGACAAGGCCCGACTTCAGCCGGACAAGATCATCAGCCACATTAACGGCCGTCCGGTGATGTCGCCGCGCGAGTTCTACCGTACGATGGCCGACCTCCACGGCGACGTTGAGTTGACGCTGCGCAAGTCCGAGGGGGGTTTCGACAAGGTGACGCTTAAGATTGACTAACGAGTTCCCCTGATGCCCGTTTAGCCGCGAGCCTCTGGCGAGCGCTCACGCGCTCGCCAGAGGCTCGCGGCTAAACGGGGGAGGCCAAAATGCGAATCGCCGTCGCGGGCTTGATGCACGAATCGAACACGTTCAACACGATGCCGACCAATCGCGCTTCCTTCCAGGCGCAAAGCCTGCTGTTCGGCCCGGCGGTGGCGGAGGAATGGAAGGACGCGCACCACGAGGTCGGCGGCTTCTTCGAGGCGGCACGCACACTCGGCTTCGAGGCGATTCCGCTCCTGATGGCCTGGGCCACTCCCTCCGGCCCAGTCACCGCCGATGTCTTCGACGAACTGACTGCACGCCTCATCGACGATATTCGCCGCGTTCGGCCTGACGGCGTTTTGCTGGCGCTTCATGGTGCGATGGTCTGCGAGGCGCACCTCGACGCCGACGGCGAAACGGTCTCGCGCCTCCGCGCCGCGGTCGGCCCCGATTTGCCGATCGTCCTGACACTCGACCTGCACGGCAACCTTTCCGAGCGGCTGATCCGCAACAGCACCGCCGCCGTCGCTTACCGGACCAATCCGCACGTCGATCAGCGCGAGACGGGCCTGCGCGCTGCGTCGCTACTGGTGCGGCACCTGCGCGGCGAGGTGAAGCTGAGGCAGGCCATCGCCATGCCGCCGATGATTGTCAACATCATGCGGCACGACACCAGCCAGGACCCGCTGAAGTCGCTCATCGACGAGGCGCGGGCGCTGGAGCGCAAGCCAGGCGTGCTCGCGGTCAGTCTGCTGCCTGGCTTCGCCTACGCAGACGTGCCGCAGATGGGCCCGTCGATCATCGTCGTCACCGACGGCGACGAGGTGCTGGCGCAGCGCGAGGCGGACGCACTGGGCGAGCGATTATGGCAGGCGCGCGAGAAGCTGGCGGCGTCGCTCCCTGATGCGGCGACCGCTGTGACGCAGGCACTCAAGGCGGAGAAGTTGCCTGTGGTGCTGGTCGATACCGGCGACAACGTCGGCGGCGGCTCGGCGGCGGACAGTACCTTCATCCTCGCCGAGTTACTGCGGCAGGGCGCGACGGACAGCGTGGTCTGTCTCTATGCGCCCGCCGAGGTGCGCGAGTGCGCCCAGGCCGGAATCGGTGGCGAGGTAACGTTGCTGGTCGGCGGCAAGGTCGATCTCGCGCACGGCACTCCGGTCCCGGTGAAGGGCCGCGTGCGCGTGTTGCACGACGGCACCTATGTCGAGCCGGCGGTGCGCCACGGCGGCAAGCGGACGAACTTCATGGGTCTGACTGCGCTCATCGAGATCGAGGGCCGCAACCTGTTGGTGCTGAACTCGCTGCGCCATCCTCCGTTCAGCCTCGGACAGTTGACCTGCCTGGGCATTCGCCCCGAGATGCAGCGTATCCTGGTGGTGAAGGCAGCCATCGCGTACAAGGCGGCGTATTTGCCGATTGCCGGCATGGTCATCGAGGTGGACACGCCCGGCAAAACGGCGGTCAATCCGCACCGCTTCGAGTATCGCCACATCCGCCGACCGTTATACCCACTCTCCTGAGTGTCTCGCACTTGCTCCGCAAGTGCGCTCTTCCGGAAGTGCGAGACATTCAGGCATCAAACAGATGCATCGCGCCGCGATCGAACTGTAGGCCGACACGTTCGCCGATTGCGGGAGCATCCTTGACGACAACGTTAACGATGCCGCTGTCAGCACGCAGTTGCACATGGCACTCGTGACCGATGATTGCAACGGCCTCGATCACCGCGACCATGTCGGCCCCTTCCACCGCTCCCAGGCGAATGTCGCGTGGCCTTACTCCCAACCGACAAGGCTTGCCCTTATGCGTCCAGCTAAAGAAGTTCATCGGCGGCGAACCGATGAACCCTGCAACGAACACATTCACAGGCCGCTCATAGAGTGCACGGGGTGTGTCAATCTGCTGGACTCGGCCCTCGTTCAGCACGGCCACGCGCTCGCCAAGCGAAAGCGCCTCTTCCTGATCGTGCGTGACGTGGATCGTCGTCGTCCGCCGTTCGCGATGAAGTCGGGCCAGTTCTGCGCGCATTTGCAGTCGAACCGGCGTGTCGAGGTTGGAGAGAGGCTCGTCGAGGAGCAGGAAACGCGGCTCTCGGGCCAGCGCTCGACCAAGCGCCACACGCCGGCGTTCACCTCCTGACAGCTCCTGTGGACGTCGCGACAGCAAGTCGCTCAACTTCAATCGCTCCGCTGTCTGTCGCACTCGTTCGGCGATCCTCGCAGCTGGCTCGCGACGCAGTTTCAGGCCGAAAGCAATGTTCTCGCTCACGCTCAAATGCGGATAGAGGGCCGCATCCTGCGCGACGAGGGCGACATCGCGCTCATGCGGCGGCCAGATCGTCGCGTCCTGCTCGTCGAGGAACACCCGTCCGCTCGTCGGCTCTTCCAGTCCGGCAATCAGCCGCAGTGTCGTCGTCTTGCCACAGCCGGAGGGGCCGACCAGAACGAGGTACTCGCCGGCGCGCACTTCCAGACTCAGTTGCCGCACGGCAACGATGTCTCCGGGATACGCCTTGGCCACATTGTCCAGACGAATTCCGTTGATGATGAGCACCTCCCGCACCGAAATTGTAGTTAGCGCAAGAAGCGGATAGAAGCGACTACGGCAGAACGGGTATGCTTCTCTCAGGAGGTGCGGCGATGAACGACAATGATCCGCGCTTGCTCCTGGTCCGGCAAGCGTGCCGGCTGATCGAGGAGCATCGCGAGGAGACACTCACCCTGGCAGACCTCGGCACGGCACTCGACGTCAGCCCCGCGCATCTTCAGCGCGTCTTCAAGCGCGTCACCGGCCTCTCGCCGCGCCAGTACGCCGACGCCTGCCGCCTGGGCCGACTCAAGGAGTTGCTGCGTGAGAGGAGGACAGTGACCGTGGCCATGCTCGAAGTCGGTTTCGGTTCCAGTCGTGGTCTGTATGAGCGAGCTTCGGCGCAACTCGGCATGACGCCGGGAGCCTACCGTCGCGGCGGCCGCGGCATGGCCCTGCGCTACACCCTGGCAGACAGTGCCCTTGGCAGAGTGCTGCTGGCGGCGACGGAGCGCGGTGTCTCGGCTGTCTACCTCGGCGACCGCGACGCGCCCCTGGAGGCCGCCCTGCGCAAGGAGTATCACGCCGCAGCCATCGAGCGCGACGATGAGGTACTGCGAACCTGGCTCGAAGAATTGCTCCAGCACCTGCGCGGACAGCAGCCGCACCTTGATTTACCTATTGACGTGCAGGCAACCGCGTTTCAATGGCGCGTCTGGCAGGAATTGCAGAAGATCCCGGCTGGCAGCACGAGGACGTATCGCGAGGTGGCCGAGTCGATCGGCTGTCCGACGGCGGCGCGTGCGGTGGCGCGGGCGTGTGCTACCAATCCGGTGTCGGTGGTGATTCCGTGTCATCGCGTGATCCGCGGCGACGGCGAGCTGGGCGGCTACCGCTGGGGCCTGTCGCGCAAGCGGGCACTGCTGGACCGCGAAAGGAAGGAGGGTTAGCAGCGGCGCTAACCCACGAGGACGCCAAATCGGCTAAGGTTGAGTTGGACGTGGCCGAGGAAATATTGCTCCACGTCGAGGTCTTTCATCACTTTGCGATAGGAGGCGACGCCTCCGGGTTTTGGGATCGAATCGCCGTCTTCCGTCATTCCTTCGAAGTGAAGTTCCAACGCTTTCTTCATGTTTCGCAACACTTCTTCGACAGTTTTCCCTGCGGCGGCGCAGCCGGGAACGTCGGGACAATGAGCGCTGTAGCCGGTCGAGGTCCTACCGATAACGATCAGGTAAGTTTCCATAAGTCCTTCCTTTCGAGTCGGTCAGGCTTGCAGTCCGGCCTGTTTCAAAATGCTCGCCTCGGTTTTCTTGTCCAGTTCCGCGTTCATCTGACCGGGAACGGTAACACGGCCTCGCTTGTTGGAGTGCTTGTACTGCCGGTGGCCTCCCTTCGCCTTGATTCTATACCAGCCGTCCGCTTCGATGAGCTTGATGATTTGTCGGACCTTCATGGCTGGGGCATTCCTTTCCTTTCTCAGCGGCAGCCGGGAATCGGCAGCGCGGTCACCTCGGCGGCGATGCGCTGGCCGGCTGCCTCGACTTCGATGGCTGTACCCGGCTCCTGACTGCCGCGCTTCACGTACGCTAGCGCGATTGGTGTTCCCAGTCCCGGTGAAACAACCGACGACGTCGTAACGCCGACTTCCTTGCCCTCGCGGAATAACTTCGATCCGGGTGGAACGGGTGCGCTGCCGGCCAGCTTCAAGCCGAGAAACGTCCGCTGCACCTGGCCGCGGTCGCGGGCCATGACGACAGGCTCCTGGCCGAGATAGCAGCCCTTGTTGTAGCTGATCGCCGTCGCCGTCCGGCCCACCTCGACGATAAAGCGGTTTTCGTCGATGTCCACACCGAAGACCGGCGTCCCCGCCTCGATTCGCAGCAATTCGTACGCTTCCAGCCCCGCGGGTTTCGCTCCGGCTCGCACCAGCATTCCCCAGACGTTGGCGGCCAGTGCGTTCAGGCAGACGATGTCATAGCCGGGCAAGGCGAGCGGATCGTGGCGGCGGATGTGGCTGTGGTTGTTCGCGCCGAAAGTGCGGATCATGTGCTGCAACGGCTCCAGGTCCGGTACGTCGTCGAGGAGCGCCTTTTCGAGGATGTCCTTCGCGTTTGGGCCGGCCAGGTGGATCTGGGCAAACTCGCCCGTACGATCGGCGAACTCTACCTGCTCGCTGATCAGATGGCGATCAAGATGCTGGATCAACTTCTCGCTGCGGCCAGGCTCCACATCAATCCAAATGGCGTCGCGGCCATCGTGCAGGACGACATGATAGATCAGCACGAAGTCGATTGCCTTGGCCGTGGCCGTGGCGAAGAACGCCTCACAGCCCGCACCGATGGGCAGTTCCTTGATGTCGTTCGTCGAAAGGTTGTGCAGGAAGACACCGGCCTCGCTGCCCGCGACCTCGACCTTGCCGCGTGCCGAGACGTCGAAGACTACCGCTGCATCGCGGGCCTGGCGATACTCGGCAAGAGCATCGCCGGTCTGGGAAGTGAGATCGCGGAGGGGAGATTGGTCAGCCATGGCGCTGCTCTCGAAGTTTCGGGGAGACAGAAATGAATGCCTTGTTTACGTTTCGCGCTGAGGCAGAGCGCGAAACGTAAACAAGGCAATCTCTCCCCTATTCTACAGTGTCTGCGCGAGGGCGTAGATTTGCTCGGAGTCGAGGACCTGATCGTTGCTCTCGAATAGCTTCGCGATGGCCGCGCGATGGATCTTCATCTTGGTACCGCCGACGCCCAGCGCCCCATACCCGACGACGTGCTCGCGAGCCGTGCCGGCGTCGATCACGTCCACGCCTTCGATGCCCAGAGGCGCAACCGCGTTGAGGTCGATCAGGACTTGCAGGGTGGGACACTTCTTCCAGACGTCCAGCGGCAACAGACACACGCCTGCCGCTCCTGCCGCAATGACGAAGTTGCGGCCTTCGAGCGCCGCCGGCAGGTCCGCCGGTCCCGTCACGGCAATGCCTGAAATGCGCGCGCCAGGGACGCGGCCACGCAGCACCTCGGCGACGTGTTCAGCACGGGGTAGCTGGCGCGAGGCGATGCGTACTTCCGCTCCCTGTCCCGCCAGCAGCAGACCCACGCGCTGACCGACCGGGCCAGTCCCCGCGAGTACGAGGGCCTTGCTCGCCGTGAAAGGCAGATGCTGTGCGGCGGCGCGGACGGCAGCGACGGCGGTGGTGTTCGCTCCGCTGGGATCGAGCATCACCGACACACGCAGGCCGATCTTCGGCAGCATGTGCTTCTGCACTTCTTCGAGCAGTCGTTCGCCGGCGCTGACATCGCTGCCGCCGATGAAGAGGGCGGTTTTCTTGAGGTCCTTGTGGCCGCGCGTGAAGATAGCGCCGTGGACCAACTCGCGCACATTCTCCGGCTTGACGCCCCCGTAGCTGAACAGTTCGTCCGCGCCGCCGTCAATGGCGACGACGCGATCGAAGACGCTCGGTTGCGGATCGGTGTCGAGCTGAATGAGGATTTTGCGTTTCTCGGCCATGACGCGCCTCGGATGTGGGTGAGGGCGCGTTTAGCCGCGAGCCTCTGGCGAGCGCGTTGTACAACGCGCTCGCCAGAGGCTCGCGGCTAAACGGGAAATGAACACAGACTCTCAGGCGAACGGGTGCTTGGCCGTGTCCTTCTTGGAGGTGATCTCGTCGATCTTCGGCTCGCCCTTCATCGCACGCTGGATCGACAGCTTGGTCGCCTCATAGTTGTATTTGTAGATCTTGGCGTTGTCCTTCGCTTCCCAGTGAATGAAGACGCCGCAGACGATGACGAGATTGTCCGCGTCGGCCTTGGGAATGATACCCTCGGCCACGCTGTCCGCGACGGCCTTGGCGACCGCCGCCTGCGCCGGTCCGAACATCTGCACGGCCTGGCCTGCGCCCTTGATCGTCACCTTGGTGATCAGCACAGTGGCCGGCTTGCAGATCAGGTTGGGTTCCAATACGGCCAGCAGGTTTGAGTGGCCATGCGACTGATTCGCCAGCGCATTGGCAAACGCCACGCCGACAGGACCTGCCTTGTCGCCAATCAGCAGATCGATGTGAGCAACCTCGTTGCCGTCGCCCACCAGGGCTTCGCCGATGAACATGGACATTGCTGCGTCTCCTAGTTGTATCCTCGATGCACAGTACCGCCTGGCATGAGGACTAAAGTAAGGGAAGAGGGAAGAGGGACAAGGGATATGGTACGTTCTTTACTTGTCCCTTGTCCCTGATCCCTCTTCCCTTACCTGCGGTGTATCCGGCGGGCGTAGCCAGTTGTCTTCTTCTCCCAGACGATCTTGCCCGCCCTGTCCAGTTCGACGATACGCAGAGAGGTGGCCACAAGCGTGTTGCCGCCCGGCAAACGTGTCACGCCGCAAGCGCCCGGCACGTTCCCCTGCCAGACGATCTTGCCGGCCGCATCGACCTCCAGCACCTGGCCGGTGGTCGAGTTGGCCACCACAAAGCGATCGTTGCCGACCTCCTCGATCCCGACGTACATGCTCTGGTGCGGGATCGGCACCGTGCGCACCTTGCGGCCGCCCATGTCCATCTCGACGATGCCGCCATCGGTCGCGTAGATGATGTTGCCGTTCTTGTGCTTGCGAATGGCGTTGGAGCCACCGATGTTGTGCTCGTAGAGCTTCTTGCCGTCCTTGTCGTACTCGTAGACGTGGCTGTACGACGAGACGAAGGTGTTGCCGTTCGGAAGCCGCTGACAACCGGTCGGCCCGGTCGGCGGACTGGCGATGGTCTTGAGGATCGTTCCCTTGAAGTCGCGTTCGGTGACGCTGTTGCCGTCGGCGATCAGCACGCGATTACCCGGCAGCACCCATGCCTCCATCGGACCATGAAGGCCCGTGATCTCCCAGCGAACGGTGCCGTCGGGGCCACACTCCCAGACCCGGGCCGTGTTGTACTCGATGACAGTGGTCAAACCCAGTAAGCGGCGCAGGTCAGCCACCCGTGCCAGGTCGGCTTTCTCTCCGTGTTTCTTCACCCACTGCTCCCAGGCCGTGCGTATCTTCTTTCGCGTTTCCTCCTCGCCGATGCCCAGGCTGACGGAAGGCGCATCCTCGCCGCCAAGTCGGACCAGCAACTCCTCGACCTGCCAGGCGAGTGAGAGGGGAGCATCGCTCAAAAGCCGCGGCATGACAGCGATCGCTTCGCGGTCCTTGCCGACGAGCAATCCCTGAACGGCGCGAAAGCGAACCGCAAGGTCGGCGTCGGCCAGCAGCTTGCGGACTTGTGGCTGCATGTCGGTGCGCCGGCCCAGCACGTATCCTGCCGCGGCACGGCGAGCCGGCACCACGTCAGCCAGGGCTGCAACAAGAGCCGGATCGGGTTTGCCGGCTGGCGGAGTGAGCTTCACCAGGATGTCGAGGATCGTCTCCTCGACGTTCTCATCGTCGGCGTGAGGGATGTAGCCAATGAGGACCGGCACGCCCTCCTTCGGCGGCTTGCGGGCCAGAAGGCGAGCAGCGGCAGCGGGCAGTTCAGGACCGGGGCCGCGATCAATCTCGGCGATGCAGCGCTCGGCGCGGCGGGCGATCTCCAGGTCCATGTGTGTCAGGGCCGGCTTGAGGAAGGCGATGGCGGGGACGCCGCGATTCTTTAGCGCGTCGAAGGCGCGCGAGCGCACCTTGAAGGAACGGCTGCCGAGTTGCTTGACTTCCTCCTCGATAGCCAACCGATCGGCCTCGGTCAGCGTCCGCGAACGGAAAAACTTCAGCAGCGATTCGCCATCGGTACTCACCAGGGCAGCCTTGAGAGTCGCCTCGTCCCCGGCATCATCGGCCAGGACGGATGACGCCAGGAACAGGCAGATCAACAGGCCGAATCGTTGTGTCATTCGATGTCTCGGTTTTGGTTAGCCGCGACGCGAGTCTTCGAGCGGAGCGCGTGAATCCCCACGCGCTCCGCTCGAAGACTCGCGTCGCGGCTAACCGGTCAACGCCGGTGGACGCGCCAAAGGCTTGTGCCGATGGCGCGCTGGGCGATCACCTTGCCCTCACGATTGTACTCGAACAAACCCTTGCCGTTGTCCACCACCAGCGTGTTGCCACTGGGAAGACGAGTTGCGAAACAGGCGCCGCCGTGGTCGAGCTTCCACAGGACCTTGCCCGTCGCGTCGATCTCGCGAACTCTGCTGCTGCCAACACACAGATAGCGATTGCCTGGCAAGCCCTCGATACCGCTCCAGCTCCCGCGCTCGGCCAGCGGAATCGTGCGGATCACCTTGCCGTCAGGGCCGACCTCGCGGACGTCCCCGTCCATCGAGATTGCGACAATGTGATTGTTTGTCAACTGCTGAATGCTGTGAATGAAGTAGTTGGCCTCCGGCGTGTAGCGAAACACTTCCTTGCCTGCCGGCGTGACGATGAAACAGGCATGATTGGTCGAGATGAAGGTGTTGCCCCCCGCCATCCGGCGAACGTAAATCGGCGTGGCGACAGCGTGCTGCCAGATGATCTTGCCCGCGCGATCGCGTTCCGTCACCCGGCCGCCGTCCAGTTCGGCGACAAGGATGCGACCGTTCGGCAACACCTGAGCGTCAATCGGAGTGCGCAGGTCGCTTTTCAGCTCCCAGCGTGTCTTGCCGTCGGGGCCATACTCCCAGACCTTGTGCGCGTGCATCTCGGGAACGAGCGTCACGTTCTGAAAGGCAATCCGCTCATCGATGCGAGCCAGGTCGGCACTTTCGCCGTATCTCGTCCACCAGCCGGCCCAGGTACCGCTCCACTGGCGCAGGGCTTCCGGCGTGTCGTCGCTGGGGCTGCCCGGCGGCGCAGGCTCGTCCTTGATGCACCCCGGCAGACGCGACAGCATGTCCTCCACCTGCCAGCGCAGCTCTGGTTTTGCAGTGCGCAACAGATCGATGAGGGCCGGCACGGATGCCTTCTCCCGCGCAAACAGCAGCGCCTCCGCTGCGCGGAATCGCACCAGCACTTCTGGATCGGCCAGCAGCTTGACGACCGCCTCTCGACCAGCCTTTGTCGCATGGCGGCCCAGGACGTGAGCCGCCGCGGCACGACGTGCCGGCGCGCGATCGCCAAGTGCCTGGAGAAGCGCCTCGTTCGGCTTCTTTGGATCGGCGAGGGAGCGCAGGGCGACCAGAATGGCGTCAGTCACTTGCTCGTCGTCGGCATTGGGAGCGTAGTCGAGAAGGAGAGCCAGACTTCCTGCAAACTTGAGACGGGCGACCTGACGAACTCCTGCGAGGGACAAGGCATTGCCAGGCCGTTCGATTTCTTCCAGGCAGCGCTCGCAGCGGCGAACGATCTCGATGTCGGAATCCATCACTCCCCGGCGCAGCGCATCGAGAGCGGCAGGCCCCGAGGCAACGAGGGCATCTGAGGCGCGAGTGCGGCGAGCGAAGGAGCGATGGCCGAGTTGTTTGACCAGGGCTTCGATTTTCGTGAGGTCGTCCACCGTCGGCGTGCGCTTGCGAAAGAAGTCACGCAGCGATTTCTCGTCGGGACCGGCCTTGTGTTCGGTAAGGAGTTTCGCGTCCGAGGCCGCTTCCTCGTTGGCGAGCACGAGGGATGGAAACACCGCGAGCAGCACGACGAGGCAAATGAAGGAGCGCGGTTCCATGATGTGAATCTCGGTGGACATACCCCAGCGCTATCATACCAGTCCGACGCGCAAGCGAGGGGCGGAATTCCTCCCTCACGCGTCGGGCTGGTATGTATTGCCTGCCGCTCACCTTAAACCGCGAGCCTCTTGCGAACGCTGTGACGCGCTCACAAGAGGCTCGCGGCGAAACGAGAAAGGAATCTACCGAGTCGTCAACTCGGGCGATTACTTCCGTCGCGTGTCGGCGATCTGCTCGAAGTACAACTTGATCCGGCGAGCGTAATCCTCGCCGTACTCGGCCTTCATGGCCTGCAGGATCTTCGTCTGAAGCTTGCCGTCCAGCTCGCCCCATGTCTTGCCGGCGACCTGCTTCGGATCCAGTCCATACTTCGCCAGGTCAGCCAGGCCGCCGCCTTCGGCACCCTTCTCACCCGGGATGAACGGCTGCCCTGGCTTGCCGGGCTGCTGCGCGTTCTTGGCATTGGCGAGCTGCTGTGACGCCTGCTGCAACGACTGGGCAGCCTGCTGCGCCGACTGCGACGCGGCCTGCTGCTGGCCCTGCTGCATCTGACTCTGGGCCTGGCCAATCTGGTTCTGAGCCTGCTGCACCGCCTGGCCGGCCTTCGCCTGTGCTGACGGTTCGCCCTTCTGGCCTTGTTGTCCCTGCTGTCCTTGCTGGCCCTTTTCACCCTGCTGGCCCTTTTCGCCCTGCTGTCCTTGCTGGCCCTTCTCTCCTTGCTGTCCTTGCATCGGGGACTGATTCGAGGCCTGCTGTTGCTGGCCCGATGCCTTCTCAGCCGCCTGCTGAGCTTGCTGAGCTTGCTGAGCGGCACGGTCCAGCGCCTGGGCCGCTTGCTCCTGAGCCTGGGCCTTCTGGCCTTGTTGTCCCTGCTGTTGTGCTTGCTGAGCTTGCTGTTGCGCTTGCTGAGCTTGCTGGGCCTGCTGGGCTGCCTGGTTGGCTGCCTGCTGAGCCTGCGGATTGCGGTTGGACTGCTGCGCCAGCCTGTTCAGGTCCTGCTGCAACTGCTGCGTTTGCTGTTGCAGGTTCTGCTGCTGCGCGGCTTGCTGAGCACGTTGAGCTTCCTTGTCGCCGGCTTGCTGCGCGATCTGGCGGTTGATCTCCTCCTGTTTCTGAGCCAGGTCACGGGCTTGCCTCACCGGGTCCGGAGCATCTGGATTGGCGTCCTTCCCACGCGGGGTCTGGGCCATCTCCTTCGCAAGTTCGCGGAACTGCTGGGCCGCCTGCTCGCCCGCCTGCTTGGCCTGGCTTGGCGCACCCGCCTCCATTTGCCGGGCTGTTTGCTGCGCTTGCTGAGCAGCTTGCTGGGCCGTCTGCGACGGCTTCGCCTGCTGTCCCTGCTCCTGCCCCACGTTCTTTGCCAACTCCTGGGCCTGACGAGCAACTTCCTGTTGTTGCTTTGCCAGTTCGCCGATCGGGTTCTTGCCCTGCTGTGCGACGGGCGGCTGAGCCTGCTGGCGCTGGGCGCGTTCAAGCTCGTTCTTCAGGTCGCGCTGCTGCTGCGCCAACTGACGGGCCTGTTCGGCCTGCTGCTGGTTCGGCAGTCCCTGCGGCTTCTGCTGCTCGCCGGGTTGCTGCTGATTGGCTTGGGCCTGCTGCGGCTGCTGATCGGGCAGTTTCTTCGCCAACTCTTCCAGCGCCCGGGCGGCCTCGTTCTGCTTCTGCTCGGCCTGCTGAGCGTTGCCCTTTTCGAGAGCGCGCTGGGCCTCGTTCATCGCCTGACGAGCTTGCTGCAATTCCTTCTGCTGCTGCTGAGCGGGAATCTGCGATGCCTGGCGGTTCAGCTCCTGCTGCTGCTGGGCCGCCTGCTGCATCGCTTGCTTCTGCTGCTGCTGAGCCTGCGGAGTTTGCTGACCCTGCTGGGCCTGGGCCTGCTGCTTGCTCTGCTGGGCCATCTCCTTCTGCTGCTGGGCCATCTGCTGCGCCTGCTGCTTGGGAGATTGCTGTGGCTTGCCTGCCTGCTGTTGCTGTCCTTGCTGCGGCTTCTGACCCTGCTGGGCCGTCTGCTGCTTCTCCATCTGCTTGGCCTGGTTTTCGAGAGCCTGGGCTGCCTCGTTCTGCTTGGCCTGTGCCTGCTTGGCGTCGCCCTTTTCGAGGGCCTGCTTCGCGTCCTGCATGGCCTTTTCCGCCTGCTGAGCTGCTTGTTGCTGCGCCTGCTGCGGCTTCTGACCCTGCTGTGCTTGCTGCTGCTGGGCCTTCTGCTGCGCCTGCTGCGCTTGCTGGTTGGCCTTCTGCTGCTGCTGAGCAATGTTGTCGAGGTTCTTCTTCAACTCTTGCTGAGCCTTTTGCGGGCCGTCCTTCTGCGCTTGCTGCTGGGCCTGCTGCTGCGCTTGCTCGGTTTGCTTGGCCAGGTCGCGCTGTTGCTGAGCGGCCTTCTCCAGTTGCTCCTTCGCACCTTGAGCCTGCTGTGCCTGCTGCTTCTCCAGCTCGCGGGCCAGCTTCTCGGTCGCCTCGGCAGCCTTCCCAAGCTGCTCCTTTGCTTCAGCCGGCGTCTGGGCCTTCTCCAGTGCCTTCTGGGCCTGGGCCATCTGCTCGGCAGCCTGCTTTGCCTCCTGCGGCGCATCCTTGGGATTCATACGATCCAGTTGACGGGCCAGCTCCTTCTGCTGGTCGGCCGCCTTCTGGGCCTGTTGCTGTTGAGCTTGCTTGTCCTGTGGCGTTTGCGGCTGGCCCTTCTGGGCCTGCTGCTCGGCCTTCTGCGCCTGCTGCTCGGCCTGCTTCGCCAGCTCCTTCTGTTCGCGGGCCAGTTGCTGGGCCTTTTCGGCAGGGTTCTCTCGGCCGGCGAGCTTGTCGGCCAGGTCACGCAACCTGTCGGCCGCCTCGCGCTGGGCCTTCGCCTGCTCCTGAGGCTGCTGTGCCTGCTGCGCCTTCTGCAGGGCTTCCTGTGCCTGCTGCTTTTCCTTTTGCGCCTCGTCGCCGCCGCGAACCTGCTTCGCTTCCTCGGCGGTGCGCTGCTGCTGTTGCTGCTGTTCGGGAGTTTGTTTCTGGTTGGCCTGTGCCTGGCGCTCGGCCTGGGCTGCCTGCTCGGCCTGTTGCTTGGCCAGACGCTCCGCCTTCTCGGCGTCGGTTTCCTTGCCCTTCAACTGGTCGGCCAGCTTCTGCAGGGCCTTGGCGGCTTCCTGCATGGCCTTCTGCGTCTCGGGCGCGGCCGGCTTCTGCTGGGCTTGCTGCTCGGCCTGCTGCGTCGCCTTCTCGGCTTCGGCCTTGCGCTGTGGAGCTTCCGGCGCTTCGAGGTTGCGGGCCTCGCGAGCCACATCCTGCTGCTGCTTCGCGAGCTGCTGTTGCTGCTCCGGAGTGGCCTTGGGATCGTTGGCCATCTGCTCGGCCTTCTTCGCCAGTTCCTGCTGCTTGTCGGCCAGGTCCTGGGCCTTCTGGTCGGGCGTCTTCTGTCCGGCCAGCGCCTGAGCCAGGCGCTCGATTTCGCGCTTGGCCTCCTGCTGTGAGGCTTGGACATCCTGCTTGCGCTCGTCACGCAGATCCTTCAGGGCGCGATCAACGGCCTGTTCGGCCTTCTCCTTGCGCTCTTCCTGCTTGGCAGGGTCGAGCTTCGCCAGCTTGTCGGCGATGTCGGCCTGCTTCTTCGCGGCCTCGTCGAGCTGACGGCCGAGTTGCTCCTTGGCCTGCTCCGACTTGGGATCAGCCTTCGCGGCCTGCTGCACGGCCTGCTCAACCTGCCGATTGACGTCTTCCTGCTCGCGCTTCAACTGTTCGACCTGGGCCTGGGCTTCCTGCTTGCGGCGAGGCAAATCGGGCAGCTCATAGGCCAGGCGTTGCAGTGCTTGCCGGGCTTCCTCGATCTTCTTGTCGGCCTGGGCGGTGTCCTGCTTCTTGAGGGCCTCGGCCGCTTCGTTGGCCTTCTCGGCCGCGGTCTGGCGAGCCTTCTCGGCTTCCTTGTTCTGCGGCGGAATCGACAGGTTCTTTGCCGCCTCGGCGATGGCTCTTTGCTCCTGTTCGAGCGGCTTGACGCGCTCGGCCAGCGGCTTCTCGGCGGGGTTCTTCGCCGTCTCGTCGGCCAGCTTCTTCCGGAGGTCCTCTTCGAGCTTGGCCAGTTGGCGAGCCGCTTCGCGCGGATCGTCAGCCACCTTCACCGCTCGATCAAGGTCCGAAGCCAGCCGCTCCAGTTCCTTTGCGGCATTGTCCTGGTTTTTCAGGGCTTCCTGTGCCTCGCCCTTCTTGAGCGCCTCGGCGGCCTTCTGGGCCTCTTCCGGCTTCAATGGCGAGACGCGAGCGGTCTCGGTGGGCTGCCTGGTTTCCTTCGCGAACTCCTGGGCCTTCTTCGCCAGTTCTTCCTGCTTCCTGGCCAGTTCGGCGAAGCGCTGCTGCTGTTGTTCCTTGTTCGCCTCGGCCTCGGCCTTGGCCAGGTCACGCTGCTGCTGGGCCAGCTCGCGGGCCTTGTCAGCCAGTTGCTGGGCCTGGTCGGCGCGGGCGGCTTCGAGCGACTTCTTCAGCTCCTCGCTCTGGTCGGCAAGCTGTTGCAGTTCGCGGGCCACCTGCTCCTGATCGCGCTTCAGCTGCTCGCGTTCCTTCGCCGCGTTGGGATCCTTGACGGGATCCTTCTCGGCCAGCTCCTCGGCCTTCTTCGCCAGCTCTTGCTGCTTGTCGGCCAGTTGTTCGAGTTTGAGCTGATCCATGCGCTCCTGGGCCAGCTTCTGGTTGTCCTTCTGCATCTCCTCGATCTTGCGAATGGCGGCTTCGAGTTCCTTGTCTGCCTTGGTGAACTCGCCCGTTCGCTTCTCGGGGGTCTTCGCCCGGCGGGCTTCGTTGAAGTCCTGCTGGGTGTTCTTCAGCTCCTCGTCGGCAACGCGCATCGCCTTCTCGGCCAGCGTCTGCAGCGCAGGTGTCTGCGCGGCATCGCGGGCCACTTCGAGCAGGTTGCGCGTGCTGGTGCTGTGGTCCTTCTGAATCTGCTCAAGGGCTTCCTTGTTCTCGGCCGACAGCTGCTGCTCGGTGCGTGATTCCTGCTGCACCTTGTAGGCCTGGCGCTTTTCGCGCGACAGGTCGGCCTTGATCGCTTCCAGACGACGATTGATGTCGTCGCGCTGGGCGAGGATTTCCGACTCACGCAGTGGCTTGGCGTCGCTGACGACCTTGATCATCAGCCAGCGATCGCTGGGATAGAAACTCACCTGCGGCTTCAGTTTGGCTTCCGGTACGTCTCGGTTGTCCTCGACGCGGATGCGATAAGCGACCATGTCGCCCGGCTTGACCTTGCCCGACAGCGCAAAGTTGTGATCGGCCGACGCCTGACGCATGCCGGCGCCCTTGAGAGTGACCGCATCGCTCAGGATGGACTTGCTGTCGCCGACACGATACTCGATGGCAGACTTCATGACGGCGATATCATCCGTCGCGCTGAAGCGCATCGGAACTTTATCCTTCGCATTGGCGGCGCGGAGGTCTTCCTTGCCGTCGAACTTGATGACTGGCGGAGCGTCCTTGATCATGTGGACGCCCTGGGCATCGTATTCGGTCCTGATGCCGTGCTCGGCTTCGAGCACCAGCCGCCAGGTGAACTCGTTCGGCAGAGGTTGTTCGAGCTTGGCGCTGAGAGAGTCAGCGGCCAGAGTGAGAGCCGCGACGACTTCCGGCTTGCGTTCCGTCATCTTCGTCCAGTCAGCCGCCACGTCGTAGAGCCAGAGCCAGCGGGACAATTCCCCTGTTGCGCTGCTCGGCTTCTTTCCTTCCGCTTTCTTGACTTCCGGCTCGCCGATGTACAGCGTTGCCTTGACTGCGGGGCGGGTGAAGTTGAACGAGAACTCGACCTTGCTGTGCTGCAGCGCGGTGACGGCGGTCAGGCCATAGGAAGCGTCGGCCTCGTAGCCAGCCTTCTGGGCGTACAGCGGCGGCACCGGCATGATCATCGGGCTTTTCGCCGCCAACTCGACCGGGATAACCGAGGTGACCGCATACTGGCGGCTCTCGGCGTCGCCGGACTCGACGCGATAGGTGAAGCTGTTACCGACCTTTTCGATGCGGCGTGAGAAAGTGCGCTCGCCGTCAACGAGCATCGGCAGCTTTTGCGTCTCGCCCGTGTCGGTGTCGGTGAGGAATAGCGTGGCCCGCGTGGGCAGCTTCACCTTGTCATGATCGGGATTGAGGACGGCCTTGATGGCGAAGGCGGTGTCGCGCTTGATGATTGCGTTGCCGGGTTCGACCGCGACGTTGTAGGGGATGACGACCGGCGGAACGCGCCAGGGGGCGAAGAACCGGCCGCTGAGCTTCGTGAAGTTTTCGCCGGAAGCGAACGCACCAATGCCGCACGCGATCAGGACGACGGCGGCGACGGCGGCCATTTGCAACGGCCGGCGCGGCGAAATCGTGCGGAGGAAGTCGAGCGGATTGGTCCGCACTTCCGTCTCCTGAAGCAGGAGCGCGATCAGCGTGTGCGAGCCGTGGTAGGAGTCGATGTTCTCGGTCAACTCGACCGAGGAAGTCAGACGCTCACCCAGGTGCGGATACTTTTCCTCGATGATGGCTGCGAGCACTGCCGCATCGAGCGGTTTGCTCAGCGGCAGCATGATGCCGCACAGGGCGACAATCACGCCCAGTCCGGCCCAGCCCGCCAGCAGCCCGCCGCGGATGGCAGGTGATAGCTCGAGGAAGTAGTCCGCAGCCAGCGCGGCAGCTCCGGTGACGAGGAGCGTGACCAGCAGCAGGCTGACGCCGCGCAGCAGCCGCAGAGTGCGGATGCGTGAAGCGACGTGGTGCAGCTTGCCGCGCAGTTCGCTGGACAGAGTAAGCGTGGTGGACATCGTGCGTTCCCCCCTTGGAAGGATCCTTGTGAAATTCGGCGCGGGTACGAGGCATGCTCAGACGATCTTCCCTGAGCGTCCCCCACTTGAAGGCGGGATGGGGTGAGGCCATGCCGCGCGACCGAATCACCGAACATTTTAGGCGGAAGTGTCGATTGAACGCAAGAAAGTAGTTTGAAAGAGTTTTTTTTCTTTTCGGGTCGCGCCGTTTACGTTTCGCGATGTTCGCGGTTTCTTCGCGAACCCGTTTGTGGGTATAATGCTCTAAATGGGGGTATGAAGTACCTTTTCGCCATGCCGTGAGACGGCGCTATGGATGAGCCGGGACTGAACCGTTTGCTCGTGGGGCTGACCTGTAACGATCCCGATCGGATCGAAAAAGCCCCCGGAACCACAGCCCCAACGATGGCTTGCATGCCGTTGTCGCGGTTACGTTCCGGCGTTCTCCGCGAAAATTGGACCGACGGCGAGCGAACGCATCTGGCAAGCTGTAGTTTCTGTCGAAAGACCGAACAACAAGCACGCTCGCAGGTCTGGCACCCCTCCCTGGTTCACCTCTTCTGGCACGCTCGCGGCCTCCTCGACAATAACGATGCTGATGTGACGTATCATCTCAACCGCGACGGTTGTCGCCGCTGTTTGCGTCTGTCAGCGCTTCTGGGAGCGGATCGCATCCTCGCTCGCCTCGCGAGCCAGATTCGCGCCGGTGTGGCCAATGCCGCGCATCGACTCGGCAAGGCGCTCGCTTCCGGCGTCGTGGCCAACTTCGCCCTCAACACAACCAACGCTCGATTTGCCTTCGAGCATGGTCCACACACGCTTGTATCGACTGCCGATCCGGCGCGGTTGCGCCTCGAAATGCCAGCCACCGGGGATCCGCCGCGCCTGTTGCGCGTGCTGGTAGGACAGGGGCAAGGGGCCTCCGAACACCTCGTCATACCTCGCCCTGGCTCACAGTCGTCCGTCCAGTCCGCCGAGTTACTTGTCCCTGCCGCTTCTCAGCCCGACCCCGCTTCCCTGACTGTCTATGAGGTTGATCCCGGCCTGCTGGCGCGCGAAGATGTCGCTCCGTTGCGTTCTGCATTTCTCGCCGCCGGCAAACTCGATCCGCAGGCTGTCTCCGCCTGGCAAGCGTGGGCTGCCCAGACCTTGCAACGTCCCGAGCTGGACCCGTCGCTTCGCACCCTTCTCGAATCACTCGTCCGCCCCGACGCTGGGAAACAGGGCCTCTGATTGAATGTCTCGCACTCGCTCCGCGAGTGCGCTCTGAATGTCTCGCACTCGCTCCGCGAGTGCGCTCTGAATGTCTCGCACTCGCTCCGCGAGTGCGCTCTGAATGTCTCGCACTCGCTCCGCGAGTGCGCTCTTCCGGATGAGCGCACTCGCTCCGCGAGTGCGAGACATTCAGAGCGCGAGCGCCCGCAAATTCCCGTGCATCTGCAACAACACCTGCCGCGTAGTCTGCACGTCTTCGGGCGCTATGCCATCCAGCGCTCGCGCCCTCACATTGTGGATGCACTCCAGGATGCGCTCCCAGACCGGCTTGACTCGACGGGTCGCACGGATCAATTTCTTGCGTCGATCGTCGGGATCGGAATGGCGCGCGATCCAGCCGGCCTCCTCCATGCGATCCAGAATGCGAACCAGAGTCGGCGGCTCGATGCGCAGTCGATCAGCCAACTGCGTCTGTGTCAGCTCCTTGTCAAGCGCCAGCCAACCCAGGACCTGACTCTGACGCAAGGTGATGCCGTGCGGCGCCAGTTCCTCATTGAGCGCACGCTCGAACGCCCGCGACACCATGTGCGACCAGTAGCCGATGCTCTGCTCGAAGTCTTGTTCCAGCACGGACGCTCCTTGCTAATGATTAGCCAGCTAAGAGTTGTTCATTCAGGATAGAGCAGACCTGACCCGCGGTCAATGCGAACTGGGTACTATCCCGACAGTTGCTTCGGGATTAGAATGGTGGTTCGATTTAACGCCTGTGGCTTCTTTCGGGAGAGGGATTCGAGCCATGCTGACGATCCAGGGCCGTGCTGTCCGTCTGTGTGATGGGATCAGCCGGCGCAGTTTCCTCTCCATCGGCTCGCTTGGCCTGGCTGGGCTATCGTTGCCGCAGCTCTTGCGCGCCCGCGAAAGCCAGCCTTCGCCGCGCGGACGCCGGCGTGCGGTCATCCTTTACTGGATGGGCGGCGGCCCATCGCACATTGACACCTACGACATGAAGCCCAATGCCCCCGAAGAAGTGCGCGGACCCTTCCGGCCTGGACGCACTCGCGTACCGGGCATGCAGTTTTCCGAGCTATTCACACGCCAGGCGCCGCTCGCGGAGAAGATCGCGATCGTCCGCGGATTGGCGCACACCAATTTCGATCACTTCGATGCGGCCCACTGGGTGCAGACCGGCTACCATGAGTTTCGCGTCATGGGCCGAGGCCAGCCGTATCCGTCGCAAGGCTCTGTGGTGTCGATGCTGCGCGGCTCCAACAAGCCTGGCATGCCGCCTTATGTCTGCATCCCGGAAGCCTGGAGCGCACGCCGCGGATTCTATCAGCATGCGGGCTTCCTCGGAGCGGACTACAATCCGCTGAGCGCAGGCGGCGCGGGGCTGTCCGAGTTGTACGCCCACAATCGCCCACAACTGCAACTGCAACCGGAATTGACAGTGCGCCGCGTAGACGATCGGCGCGAGCTGCAACGCAGCATCCAGGCCAGTGCCCGCGCGGTGGAAGCGACCAGTGCGATCCACGACATGGATCGCCAGTATCAGCGAGCCTTCGAGCTGGTGACCAGTCCGCGTGTGCAGGCCGCGTTCGATGTGCATCGTGAGCCGCTGGCGCTACAGGAACGCTATGGCCGCAACGCCTGGGGCCAGGCGGCCCTGCTGTCCCGGCGTCTGGTCGAGGCGGGCGTCACCTTCGTCACCATCAATCACTTCGAGGCGGAGGTTGACTGGTGGGACGATCATTACACCATTGAGAAAAACCTGAAGCGTCGTTTGCCGATCTACGACCAGGCGCTGGGCACACTGATCCAGGATCTGAACGACCGTGGCCTGGGAGACGACGTCCTCGTGGCAGCGTTTGGCGAGTTCGGCCGCAGCCCGATGATCGATAAGCTGGCCGGTCGCGGCCACTGGGCGCGGGCCTGGCACGCCCTGCTCAGCGGCGGTGGCGTCAAGGGCGGCCAGGTGGTCGGCTCCACGACGAGCAACGGCGGCGAACCCCAGGGCCGTGGCTTCACCCCTGGGGACCTGCTGGCGACGATCTATCATGCGCTAGGGATCGATCCGGCGACGACGGTCACGGATCGTCAGAACCGCCCCATCCGCATCGTCGACCAGGGAATACCGATCCGCGAGTTGTTTTGATCGCGCTGGGTGATTGATCCTCATGCCCTGCGCAGGTTACCTCGTTTGCCGGCCTGATAGGACCCGTCCTCCCCAAGGCATGAGGCCCTTTCTTCCGCAGATTTTGCCATTCTCCGCCGCTTTCCTCGGTCGAAAGATTCAAGGAGAACCGGGACTTGCCTGCGGGGCATCATGGTAGTGAACGGGCAACCTACACTTCAGGCACAGGCCAGGTGCGCCATTCCGTGGTGCCTGTTTACCTTCCTTCTCGCTGTGATCGCCGGCTGCCGGGCCCACTCGGTAGATCCGGCAGGTTGTGGCCCGCTGACCCGGAACCTGCCGCGCCGCGTTGTCCTGGCCGGGCAGGTGGCGGCCGATACCACCCTCGAACTCTCCCGGCGCCCCCTGCGGAGCGGACTGGAACAGGGCCGGCTGGCGGTCGGTCGGTTGGACGCCGTTGCACGAGGCATCTTCGGCAAGCGCCTCGCCCTTCGCCTGATGGGCACTCCGCCCGCGCTGATGCAGGACTGCTCATCCTTCTGTCTCGCCGACCCGGTCGCCGTGAGTCTCCAGCCGGCACACATCGAGCTTTACCCCGAGGGGGCGGAGGCGCTGGCCGCCCTGGAGGCGGTGATCGACGGGGCAACATGCCGCATCGACGTGCTGATGTTCATGTGGGACCATCTCGACCTGGGCAAGGAAGTCGCCGCCCGACTGGCCGCCAAGGCCGGCCCGCATCTGCGCGTGCGCATCCTGGTGGACGGCGGCGGCAACCTGCTGTTCGCCCAGCCGCAGAGCGCCTCGACGGCCGAGGTCAACGAGGCGGTGTGCTGGCTCGCCCGGCAGCCTTACGTCGAGCTGATACGCACGCGGAATCCGTTCGGCCGGCTCGACCACCGCAAGCTGGTGGTTGCCGACGGCAAGGTGGCCTGGACGGGGGGCCGGAACCTGACCGAGGTGGGGTTCTTCCGCCGGCACGATGTCTCCTGGAAGCTCACCGGCCCGCTGGTGGGCGAGCTTGAGGATCGCTTTGAGCAATTCTGGTGCGAGCAGGGGGGCACGCCGGCAGAACCGTTACCGCCGGGGCAGGCCGACCCCGTGAACGCCGGCGGCCGCCTCGTCTACACCGAGCCGGGGGAGCGTTCGCTGCGCCAGGCCGTCTACCAGGCGGTGGACGGCGCCAGTCACCACGTCTATCTGGAGAACCCGTACCCGACGGACAACGGGCTGATCGTGAAGCTGGCGAAGGCGCGAAGGCGGGGAGTGGACGTCCGGGTGGTGCTGACGGTGCAGGAGGAAACCTCGGCGATCAACCACGCCAACCGCGTCCTGGCGAACCGGCTAGTGCGGGCGGGCGTTCGCGTCTACCTCTACCCGGGTCTGTTGCACACGAAGGCGCTGGCCGTGGACGGCTGCCGGGTCTACCTCGGCACGGGCAATTTCGACGGCCTCAGTCTGCGTCGCAACCACGAGTTGGGCGTGGTGATCGAGGCTGGCCCGCTCATCGCTGAGGCGGAGGAGCGACTGTTCCTCCCCGACTTCCGCCCGGAGTGGGAGCTGACGGCGCCGCTGCGGTTGTCGCCGGTTGACTACTTCTACGAGGTCGTGGCCGGGGCGTTCCTGTAAGCAAGGCAAGTTGTTTGCGTAGCCGCGTTAGCCGAGCAATCGCGGCGCGGCACGCCGTGCGGCTGCGGCGACGAGTTCGGTGGCCCTTGCCTCGCGATCAGTCGTCGAAGGGAGCTGACCGGCGACCGCGCGAGCCAGATCTTCCAGCGATCGCGCGGCATCGACCTCATTCTCCGTGAGAACCAGGCCCGCGTGCTCCTTCAGGTCGATTGCCACGAGGATCAGCTCCATCTGCCGATCAATACGGGCTTCTTCCGCGAGCATGCTCTGCCCGGCCGCCGTGAGGGAAGCTCCGCAGCCTGGGCAGGTCGCGCGGAGGGAGCGGAGGACCGCAACCGGGACAGGGGAGCGACACCCGCACGCGGGGCAGGCAGTCGGCATCGGATCAAGCCACTTCACGCGGTCGAATTCCTCCCGCGGCTTCACTTCGGCGACGGTAAACGCCACGAACGAACTGTATTATCCCACCCAGCCGAGAGTAGCCACTGTGAATCGGGGGTAAATGCCAGGTCGTGCACCAGGCCCGTGTGTCCACTCAGGCTTGCGACCTCCTGGCCCGATGACACGTCCCAAATGTGAATCACGCAGTTGGCCCTGGACTCACGCCCCTCACGATCAGTGCCTCCGCCAGCCGCCCCAAGGAAACGACCATCGGGGCTGAAGGAACAGCAAAGAGGCTGATGCCCATCCGGGAAAAGCGATTTCACTTCTTTCGCAGTTGATCCGTCGAAAAGTGTTACGCGGCTCTTCGATTCCTCGGGGGCGGCACCATCGGGAGCAATTGCAGCGGCAAAGATACTGCCGTCCGGATGCCATGCCAGTCCGTGGATATGATGCCCCCAACCGAGATCGATTTCGACTTCTTGACGTTGCCTGGCAATAGCCCAGGTGCGAATGACTCCTCCTGCACCGCCGGATATCAATCGCTTTCCATTGGGTGACAACGCCAGCGCCCAAATCTGACGCCCTCGGCTGTTTTCTTTGAAAGCAAACGACTGCGAACCGTCGCGAAGGCTCCAGCCAGTAATCTCGCCCCGGTAGTCTCCGACAACGGCGAGCCTGGCATCGTTTGAAACCGCGAACCCATCGGCACGATGGGCGAGACTCCTGTTGTTTGAGACGGCGAGATCGCCGGCCGATGTCCAACGGCAGACGTGCGAATCGAAGCTGAAAGAAACGACGGATCCGTCTTCGAGAAACCTTGCACGCACTACTGGTTTCTTGTGACTGGTCAGAGTGTGAAGTACCTTGTCGGGAGCAACGCTGCTAACGTAGATCGAGCAATCCTCGCCAGGACTGCCGCCTGCCCAGAGGTACCTGGAAGCGTCAGGCGAAAGAGCGACCGTGGAGACTGGTGTCTTGCATCGTCGCGATGGTCGCAAAGGGGTCAACATGTCCGGTGTGTCCTAGCGGCTGACCGTTGCCTGGATGTTCGAGACCAATCCGCGCTTCACAAACTGATCTGCAATCCACAATTTGCCATCATACCGCGCATGCTCCACGCTGCCGATCTGCATGTTCCAGACTCTTTCCGATAACCGGATGTGGAAGAAAGCAACCTGTGCCTTCTCACGTTGATTCGCTTCGATCCGGTGAATGTCCGCCAGGTCACAGGCAAGTTCGAGTAGCACCGGCTCAGCGCAGCGAACTTCAGAAACAGGGCAGATGACGTAAGGAAAAGTTGTCCCAAAGCAAGAGAGGAAGGCCACTGCGTCGTTCGCATTTCTGGCCTGCTCAAGACTACCAAGCTGCTCCCAGGACCGGGGTGCGGTAATGCCGGGAACGTCGGTGACTTGATAGCTTTCCCCCTGCAACTCGCGCAATATGACGTCGCGCACGCCGTAGACGTCGATGATCTCTCGTTCGAGATCAGGCTCACATTGGAGTTGCGCAGCCTCTTGCCACCGCAGCTCATTTTCATCGAGTTCAGCCCGTGCCGCCGAACCCAGGAACGGTAAAGCGCGACCGAACCACCACAATTCCCGGCTTTCGTACAGGCCAATGTAGGCGAGGTCATGAAGGTCGCGATCTTCACTGGAGAGCATTCGCTCCGAAAAGCCGAACGCGCGGGCAAGTAAACGATCACGTCCCGCGCTGGCACTCATGGCCAGGAGAACCTCGACATAGCACGCGAACATGCCTTCGAAGAAGATGTAGGGACCCGAATCCTCGCCGGGCGGCCCCTCCATTTTCGCATACACTTCGGCCGCGCGTTTTAACTCGGGTAACGCATCGACGAGTTGTTCCTCGATCCGTTGATAGCGGAGTGTAACCATGAGGCACCTACCGTGGCCAGGGGATGATGGACCTCCTGCAGCTAAAACGGAAACGCGAGCTTGAACGGCGGTCCGGGTCGCTGTGGCTCCCACCCAACGGTGAGGGCGTTCTGAATTGCCGCGGCGATCTCTGACACCTTCACACGTCCGATCACGATGTCCTGTTTGGTGTGCAGAATCAGAATTGCTCCCGACTGCTCGACTACCTGGACGGCGATGCGAAGGCCCGGCAGCAGCTCTCGTGCCTTCCAGCGGTACAGCACCCCATCCACACTGATGCGACCGGAGAACTTTTTTGGGCGTGCCTGGGACAGGGCGTCGAAATACCGACGCCACATCTCCCTGGTGGGGCGACCAGCCAGACGGTCGAGCAGGGCTAGCAACTCCAGCGAGTCGAATGTCGTCTGCCGGGAGTCGTCCGGCTTCATGGGAGACTGATGCGAATACCCCGGGTTGGCCCAGGCCTCTGCGACTTGGATACCGCTTTCGACAGATGCAAAGCTCACCTTGTACAGACCGGCTCCGGTCCAGCTCCGGTGGAAGTACAGCCACGGATCCTCGAAGAAGATGAACCACTTGTGATCCATCGTCTCGGAAACGCGGCCACGGGCGATCTGAGGGAACTCGTCCGGCGTGTAAGTCCGGTCGATTGCCACCGGCCGGCACTCCTCCGGCATCGGGATGGCGCCCCCATCCTCCCGCTTCGCGATTCGCATGGGGTCTCGCTCACTGCAGCCGAATCCCCGGCTCACCTGCCGGCTCACGCGGAGAGAAACGCTTAACCCGCACTACCCCGTCAGTTGCGTGGCCGGTCAGGTACGTTGGATTGGTCAGCCTGCCCCGCCTCCTTGCACATCGCTGCCGCTTCTCGCGCGAAAATGCTCGCCAGGTCCACCTGCCGCCCGTCGAACACTCGCCGGCGGACCGTGTCGATTGGCAGGACGACCACCGCGCCGCGGGCCACGGCCGGCTCCAGCCCGTTCTCGCCCACTGCCTCAGTCCAGGCGGCCCCGGCGTGGCGGACGAACAGCTCGCCGTAGATGGCCCCAAGCGCCGAGATGTCGAGGACCCCGGCCACATGATCCCCGACCCAGGCATCGTCCTCAAGGTCCAACGCAACACGGGCCATGTGTTCCCAGGACTCGATCAGCCGGTTCAAACCTGATGCGCTCGCCACGGAGTAATCGAGCACGACCTGATGTTTCGCTGCTTCGGCGATTGCCGCCTCAAGCCTCTTCCGAGCGATGGGAGCAGCCCAGCCGCTGGCCGCAGGAAACCGCCCTTCCAGTTGCTCGCGGTTCCGCGCGAACGCCGCACGCATCAACGCTTCCTCGTCGTTGTGGTCCGGTTCCACCACCTGTGCTTTCCTCTTTGGCCGTCACTCGGGAACGCTGCCCAGCCAGCTTCAGCCACTGGTCAGGCCTTGGGTTTCTTCTTGTCTAGTCCATGCCGCGCAATCCATTCCTCAAACGAACAAACTGCCTGACCGGTGGCGATTACTCGCCCGTTGTGAGTCATTACCCCGGCACCGTGCTCCTCGTCCCAGACACATCCGAAGTCAAAGCCGATGCAAGCGATCCCCTTGTCGACAACATCCAGAACATGCACGCTCGACAGGCCGATGAGCGGCCGGAGTTGGGCCGGTTCATCCACATTCAGTAACTCCTCGTCGTCCCCGTCGTAGGCGTCGCCGGGACAGTACTTGACCAGTGCGCGGACGACGGCATCTGCGACCGCCGCCTCATTCTCCAGCAAGTGCTGGTATGCAGCGACCTGCTCGGGCATTGGATGCGAGCGGGCGTTACTGTCCAGCGGCACAATCGATAGCCGGGCGCAGCCATCCGATGCCTTGCGCGAACTGACAGCACCGTACGCGCCGCGCCTCGCCTGAAAGCCGGCCCACGACGGCAGGATAACGTCACCGACCCAGAAGTAATGTTCCCATTTGAGCGGTGGGAATGGCGGGTAGCTGAGCGTGTCCTGCGGCACTTGCAACCTCCCTCTCTTTGGGCCAAACGGTGAGGCCCAGCAGACGGCGGCCGCGCCGGGAGCCGTGAACTCACAAGGAATCTGTATCGCGGCCGCCATCTACTGGGGGCGCTGGTTCGGACTCGGTTGCAGCCAGTTCCAGAGCGTCCGTTGGAGGATTGGAAGGCCAGGGCCGCACCCCCGCCAACCGAGTGACCCGCATGCCGGGGATACTTTGCAACACCTCGTTCACCTTCGCCCACTCAAAGTTGAACGCTTCACGATCGACCCGCGCGTCCCGATAAATTGTAACCGTCACGATGTCCGAAAAGAGAAACGGCTCGTCTCGGAAGCCGTTGGGCTGCAACTGGGAGCGGTCGGTCAGTGTCCACCAGAACGCTGCCCCGCTTGTCATACGCCAATGGGCCAGAACCTGGTGGTCGGCGAGCACGCACAGGGAGAGATACCACGCTGCCCGCACTGTTCACCTCTTCGCCCCCGCGAGGCAAAATAGGTCAGATCCCGAATGACTCAAGGCTGGATGGGAGTGGCCGGTTCGGCCCCAGCGGCGCTCGCTCCCAGCAGTAAGCCGACCACCCACCAACCGTGGCATTGGGGGTTGTTGCCGCGACACCGCCCCAGGAGCCTCTCGTCCTCACACCCAGCGTCCTGAAGGGCATCCGCGAGGATTGGGAGCAAGTCAAATGCCTGGTCTCGGAAAATACCGCGAGCGATTCCGACTACAGTAGACGTCAGCCAGGCCGAGTTGTCGCACACGTCGGGTTGTGGGATACCGGCCGACAAGTTGCCGTCTTCATCCACCCCGTCCAGACGCAAACTCGCGCGAGTACCCGGCCAGCCGTGGCTGCGTGCCGTCTCGATCCAACATTGGACAACAGCCGGGGTGATATGCTGGCTGGCGATACTTCTCGTGCCATACCCGCAGTGCACGTCCAGGAGTCGATACGGTTCGCGCTCCGGGCGGATGGCGGCATAACTAAGCGTGGGAGGCACCGGGATACGGTTCGGGACCGCCCCTTCCACGGCGGGCCACACGTCGCGGTACTGGGCTGTCCAGTAGAACAACACATCTCCGATCACGATGCGTCGCCAACCCTTCGTCGCAAATCCCATTCGCGTATGTCTCCGCGAGCGATCGCTGCTCCACGAGGCGAAGGGGCAAGCACCGGATGAATCAAGGCAAGATGACAGTGGTTCGTGCCTGACCTATTTTGCCTCGCATTTTGCTTACGGCGTTGCCGCAGAGGCCTGCAAACGATCACGTCTGTCCCCAGACAGCCTGGCAGTTGTCGAAACGCTTGTTGAAGCAGTCCCCTCCGTCGATGAAAAAGCAGAGGCATCCCCCTTCGGTGATATCCTCCCCCACCTGCAGCAGCAGGAACTTGCCGTCCCCGGCCAGGGCCTGCGCCACCTCCCTCTCTCCCCACTGTGGGTTGGAGGGGTAGCCGCCGATCTTGGTCTTATTCATCCCCGCGAAGTAGTCCCACCGGCCGTCTGCTGTGTAGCGACCCGCCAGGACTTCTTCCTCTGCGGAGCAGTTGACCAGGGTGGTCCCCCTCCAGAACCAGCCCTTGTGCTCCCGGATTGTCCGACGAAGTTGTTGCGCGGTGCCGGGGAAGTAATGCACTCGTGCCACCTGCCGGACGCCCGCTTCTTCGATGAAGAGGTTGTAGAAGAAGTACAGGAACCCCTGATGGTCCGGCAGCGCTTCGCTCTCATCGCATGGGCTCAACCAGGCCAGGTCCAGTTGTGCAACAAAGCACAGGTCTGCCGGGGGCTCGAACCCTTCGGGCAGGTCCATCACGGGGCCACCGATTCGAGATTGGCCGAGGGGCATCTCCGGCGCCTCGGCAGCCTTCTCATAGAAATGCCCCGAGGGCTGCAAGCGTATGGTGCGATACCAGCTCTGGTATTTGCGATCGAGGAACTCGTCGCTCACGAAGCTATCTCCTCGGTGGAAGCGTGTGGATTAGTGACTTTCCGCAAGGCCTTCCGTTGATCGATTCGGACCTCTCCGTTGGCGTACTCAGGCACCACCCCGCCTTGACCTGTCGAAGCGCCCGGTTCATTCCCACACGACGACTTTCCCGTCTCCACAGCCCGCGAGGATAGCGTGGCCGACGGCGCTGACGGCGAGGCTCGCGACATCTGCCTTCATGGGGACTGTTGCTTGTGCGACCTGTGCTCCGTTCTTCAACTCCCATGCCCGCACAGTGCCCGCCGCATCTCCCGCAATGACGTGGCGGCCATCCGCCGAAAACACCACCGCCTGCAGCATTTTCTTTCCCGCCGCGAGACAGTGAAGCTCCTTGCCACCACGCACGGACCAGACGCGCACCGTTTTGTCGCGTCCGGTGGAGGCGATTTGCTTGCCGTCCGGCGAGAACGCAACGGCTTCAACCCATCCGGCATGGCCGGTGAGCGTGTGCAGCAGCCGGCCGTCGGTAGCGGCGTACAGGGTGACCGTTTTGTCGTACCCGCCGGCGGTGAAGTGGTCGCCGGTCGGTGCGTAGGCATTGCGCCAGCAGAACGATTTCTTGCCCTTGATGTTGATGAGCTCGCGGCCGGATGCGGTATCCCAGACGCGCAGGGTTTTGTCTGGGGAGGAACTCAAGGCCCGCTTGCCATCGGGCGAGAACGCGACGGCGGTGACGATCCCAGTGTGTCCGACGAGTTGGCGCAGTTCCTTGCCGCTGCCGAATTCCCACAGGCGCAGCGTCAGGTCGCCGAAGCCCGCCACGACAAGTTGCTTGCTCGCCGTGCAGGCGACGCTCCAGCAAACGGTGCCACTGTCACCGCGATAGGTGCAACGTCGTTTGCCCGTGGCGAGATCCCAGCGGCGGACGCCGTCGAAGCCCGCGGTGAGGAACTCGCGTCCGTCGGACGTGACCGTGAGGCCCAGAACCTCGCTCTCGCCGACGTCCAGGACGCGAGGAGTTCCGCTGAGAAGGAGCATGGATTTCTCCCGAAGTACCTCGAATCCCAGACTCCGCCCTTTCAGAACAGGCATCCCTGTTCCTGCCGCAAGGCGAAGGGCGTCAGGCCCCGAATGCCTCAAGGCTGGATGACAGTGGGTCGGCCCTGACCCATATTACTTCGTTGATTATCTAGCCCATAAAGCGATTCGGCGTACCTTGGCTACGGGAGTTGCCCGCGGCTGTTATCGAACACGCAGCCCCCGTCTGGCCCCCACCGCACTTCTTGAAACCGATCCAGGTCCCAGAACCGGATCGGCCGCACCTGCTCTGGCCACGGCTCGCGGCTCGGCAGGCCGAACTCGTGGCGGAGGTAGTCCGCCAAGTCGAACCCATAGTGGATGATGTCCGTCTGGTGGCCCGAAAACACTGGGTTGCCCGGCTCATGCGGCTCGTCCGGCATCATGCGGTGGCCGTAAACCGGGATCAGCCGCGGGGCAGCCCCGACCAACTCGCCGGCTGCCCGCACGGCCTCCTCAACCGAGCCGGGCCGCGGTCCCCACTCCTCTAACCAGAAGTCGTTGTGCTCTACGTCGAACAGGACGCCCTGTCGTGGCAGGTCCAGCCAGTCCAAAAGCGCCGCCTCATCCCCGGACCGCCAATCAGGGAAACGTGGGCCGCGGGGCAGCGCGGTCTGGAGGAACTCGCGGAGGTCGGGCGGGTATCGGAACCCGAACCGGGCCTCCGCGGCGGCGACCTCGGCATCGGTCAGGCCGGCGTCGAACTCGAAGCGGTGGACCGGGGAACTGGGCGTAATCAGTCCGAACTGGTACGCGGTGCCGCAGAGTTGACCCACCAGATCGTGCCAGCCACCGCGATCCATCCGCGTTGACTCCCTCGCCGAAACTTGCTGATGAAGCCACTTTCTAGAGGAAAAAAGGGCCAGGCCCCGATCCACACGCAGCCGCTTTTTGGGTCGGGACCTGGCCCCTGTCGCCCGCCAGTTTCAAGGAAAGCTACCCGCCCTCTGCGATTGGCGTCTCATCTGACGCAAGCGATAATCGCCTCTTCATGATGAGCACAACCGAGCCGTACAGTCCTCCCTCCAGGTCGCGGAGGTTGTGTTCGATGTCCTCTCTCTTGCCGAGCTTGCTGGTCCAGCGGCCGCTGGGAACAAGTTGCCGGGCGGCGTGAGTTGGGCGGCCTTCTGTATCCGCGAAGAGGGCGATCTTCTCGTATCCCGGTTCCAGACCGTCGCCGTCACACAGCGCGTAACCGACAACAGCAAACGCCGCCACGAAAGCGTCGCGTGTTCGCTCGCGAGGCACTCCGGCTGGCCAGTATTCCTTCTGGACATCCTGGCCAGGCCACCACCACGCGCCGGTCGCGCCAGCGGCCCAGGCGATGCAGTTGTAGTCGGGATTGGGTGGGCTTGTTACCCGGTAATCACCCCCGGCCAGGCCAGGAAACAGCCCTTCAAATGGATTCACCATTGGTAGCCGTTGTCTTCAGCCCAGCGCAGCCACGCTTCGACGATGCGGGGGATATTGCCCGCAAGGGAGGCCGGCACCGGTTGTGCTCCGGTGATCGCTTCCAGGGCGGCAAACCAATGCGTGTGGTTGTCCGCGAGATCGCGCAACAGCAGCGGCACAACAGCCGAACCCAGCCGGATGATCTCCTGGTAAGCCGGATGGCGTTCCGACTCTTCCATTGAGGACAGATAGTCCGTGTCCCTGTGCCAAACGGCGGCCAGCCGGCGGAAACGTTCCTCCACCGTTTCGGCGGGGGTGTCCGGAGTTAGTTTGACAGGAGTAGTGGTCATGAAACGTCCTCCCGAACAGTCTGGGCGATTGGCCGGAGTATCGGCACTTCAATCAGATTATACTTCCTCTGCACGCAAAAGGGGTACGCAACTGGGCGGGCTTTCAGAAGGTAGTCACCGCCCGCCCGCATGACGTCCTGCATGATTGCCGCACCGTCGTCTCCGATTGCAGGCGGATCAATGGGCAGATCAAAGGTGCCAGGTACCATTGATCTGCCTGTCTTGCAGTCCGCCGAGCGAAGTTCCAGCACTTCGGGATCTGAGATGGCACGCCGCAGGTCCGCAGTTTCCGTAGCGTCACGTAACTCATCAACGATTGTGAAGCCGCGTTGCGCGGCCCGACCGGCGGCCCAGACGGCGAACCGATGCCGATGTTCGGAGAGGCTGTAGGGTATGTCTAGCTCCGTTCACTCCACGAGGCGAAGGGGGCAAGCTCCGAATGACTCAAGGCTGGACGAAGGTGGTTCGGTGCCTGACCCATTCTGCCCGTTTTGCCCGTCTGTCTCCCCCACCTACGGCAACTGCACCTACTTTGTCCTGGCAGGACGGGGCACATAGACGGAGGCGATGTTCTCCGGACTGAACTCCAGCACCGTCGTGCCCTCGGCCAGATGCGTGCGCTCGATGGGCGTTTCGACGGTTCCCGTGTAACGTATTCGTGGTCGTCGCCCACGCCTTGCCGTGATCCGGACCTTGATCGTATCCTGCTTCGACGCTCCCTCCGGGCCATAGACGTAAAGATCGACAGCTTGCCCGATCTGCATCGTCTCGCGCTCCTCCCGGTCGGGGATTTTGAACCGCGGGTGGTAGTGGTCCGCGAGGTGTTCGGCGTTCTGAATCAGGGGAGGCGGCAGTGGCGTTTCTCTGTGTGGCACATGGTCGAAACAGTTTGAGGCCATCCGGGACGGCCAAGCACGCGGCGTCAACCCCCGATGATTTGGGGCGTCGGGGTTCGCCCCGGCTGCTACCAGAGCAGCAATGATCGGCTCGCTCGAATGTTGCACGGCCATAAGCAGAGACGTCGCGCCGGTCTGGAAGTACCGGAGTTCCGTGTCCGCGCCAGCCCGTAGCAATTCTTCGAGTCCCTCCTTCCAGCCCGACATGACGGCCAGGCTCAGCGCGGTCATCCCGTACTCGTCCTGAGCATTGAGCATGCCGGCCTGAATGCCGCGGCGCAGCTCGTCCAGGTCGTGCCGTGGGCGCCAGCCTCCGCAGTTGTCGAACCACTCCCTCGGAGATGGGGGTTTGCGCTTTGCCACCCGTGCGCCTCCTGAAACCGAATGACCCTGCTCAGCAGCCGGCTCACGAGGGGCAGGCGCTGAGGCACGAGATACCGTTGTTCGCGTGGCCGGTCTCTCTCCTGCTACTGGTTCGCCATTGTCAGTATTCGCCCCTGTAACGGAAAGGGCCTTTCGTGTCATCTGCCTGGGACACGGGCGGAGCCGGCGGATCGGGTCCGCCCAGCAGGCCGAGCCAGGCCTTGATCTCCTCCCATACCCCGAAACCCGCCGCATCGAGGTGGCGGCGGGCGTCCTCCTCCTTGTCGAAGGCAGACACGCCCACGGCGGGATACCAGGCGTCCGCGGATCCGTCGGAGAAGACGCGCAGCCGCCCTCGACACTTCCGCTTCCAGCGCTGACCATCCCAACCCCGCCAGTCAACGAGCCACTGCTCACGCCGGACGGTCTTGCCCTCGTAGAACTGCTCACGTCCGACAGCCAGGCGGCACAGCCACTCGTGGACCAGCCAGTACTTCTCCTCCCTCAGCATCGGCCGGCCGAGCAGTGCCTCGTACCCGTCCTCTCCGGCGTCCCAGCCGGTCCAGAAGTTCTGTATCGCCTTGCGGTGCCGGTCGAGCTTCGGTCCCGCCAGGGGCGCCATCGACTTGGGGGTCACCCCGTCCACGACGAACGAAACCAGGTCCTCGAACGGCGGCCGGGAGTGCGGCGCGAGAAACTGCTCGAAGGCCCCGGCGGTGTCGAAGAAGCTGTCTAAGGCCAGGTTGTGCAGGTACAACCTCTGGTCGCCGGGAGTGGGCATATCGACCTGATCCAGGTGTTTCCCCGTCCCCGAGTCGATCACAAACCAGCACATCGCGGCCCCCCTCAGCAAGCGGCCAGGGAATACCCCACCGCGATAAGGCAAAATGGGGCAGAGCCCGAGTGACTTCAAGGCTGGAGGAGAACAGTTCGGGGCGTGACTCATCTGGCCCGTCTTTTTGCTCGTCCGTGGTCAGGCTCGCCCACCCTCAGAACCCGAGAGAATGCAACAGACGGGTCCAAACGCTCGATCCGCCGCTCATGTTCGCTGATGCCACCTTTTTCTGAACCTGCAGGTTCTCGTCCAGGCCGATTTCAAACAAACCTTCGTCAAACAACCAGACTCTTTTCGAGTGACATTCATCTACGGCTGCAAATTCGTCCGCCTGTCCGGTGGTGCAGATTGCCACAGGATCTCTGCTGTATTTGCCTGGGGGAACACCGAAGAGGCCGATTACTTCGCTTTCGGACATTCCCTCTTGAATCCCTCGATACTTCTCCCAAACATCGCCATGAGGATTCCGGAGTAAAATAAACCAGATCGCAAGAATAGCGAGTGAGGCGGCGAAAGTGACTACGATCCATTTTCGGCGGCGAGTCATTGCTTCAATCCGTACAGGACACGAGGCAAAACGAGTCAGGCATGCTCTGTAGAAAGCTTCGATTTTCGCAGGTTTGCCGGGAGGGCGAGGCTCCCGCCGAGCCGCAGAAGAAGGCTCGGCGGGAGCCTCGCCCTCCCGGCAAAAGCCCCTTGAGCCAGGTTTTCTACAGAGCAAGTCAGGCCCCGAATGACTTCAAAGCTGGAGGAGAGCGGTCCGTGGCCTAACCCATTTTGCCCGCCTTTTCGTTCGCCCAGTTACCCTTTGAAACGGCGATATTCGGCGATCCCGTGGTGTCCTCCTGGCAGGTAACTTAACCCTTCTTCCAGGCTGATGGGAGGCGCATTCCAGCGGGTGATGCCGAGAAGGGTCGGCTCCACCGCCTGACGGTTGTAGGCCTCCAACTTGTGATGGCCGTCGATGACAAACTCACACCAGGCACCTTCGGCAGACGTGGTCAGCACAATGGGGCGTTCCCCGGCCTGAATCCGTTTCTGGTAATACCTGACCCGATCCTCATTCAGAGACTCGCTCGTCTGCGTGAAGACCAGTTGCCGATCCTCCGCCGGGTAGTACCCCACCAGCCCTTGGTTGGCACTCGACTGGAGGGAATTGTCAAGGGTGGCAACACTCTTGACGACTTCCGAAGGAGTATAACAGAGGCTGTAGATCCCGGGGACAAACAGGTCGAGCAGTGGTCCGATGTGCTCGGTTAGAGGCTTGCCTTCATCAACATTTCCGGCAACAAACTCGCGCAGTTCTCTGGCATAATCACTCCCGCGAGTGTGGCCGGTGAACACGAGGTACTGGCCAACACTCCCGGAGCAATCATCCCAGTTGAGCGCGACGGGCTTGCCCTCGACGAGCAGGACCGTGTCCTGATCGTTCCCGCGGACTTCGATCAACCCTTTGCCATCTTCCAGGCAAACGAGATCCAGCCTGGCCCCGGCTGGTCGGTTTCGCACCCACCACATCCGCCGACGCCAACTGGCGTCCAGTTTGGGCCAGAGTTCGCTCATTTGTTTTTGCAGAGCGGCCTTTCGACTCGTGGCTTCCTTCGGCAATCTGTGATACTCCACCTCCAGTCGCACCACCTCGGCACGCGGGTCGCCGTGGTCGTCAAGCCAGTCGGCATAGACCAGGCGCAGATCGTCGTCATCGGGCTGGTGGAAAATAGCGCGCAGAAAGTGAAAATCCTTGTGCATGGACGATTTCCGCTCCTGTCGTCGAGGAACGCTTGTTCCTGTGGCGGCGTTTTCTTCGTCGCCATGCTGGGCTCGCTGCGGAAGCCTTTTCAACCCCCGACCCGGTTCTTCTTCAACCGAGGTATATCAGTGCCTCCGGTCTGGAAGCAAGGTAATCCCAACCGCTTACAGGCTTCCTACGATGCTGCGGGCATGCGGAGCAGGAGCGTCGTGTCGAACTGGGGTCCTCCATGACGAGCCTCGCCGCCATGTAGCAGGAGCCCGCCGAGTTCCTCATCCCAAACCAACGGCGAGCACTGGTGACGGGGATGCAGAGGGTCCGCCTGTACGTGCCCCCACCCGGTCGCCTCCCGTTTCAGAATCCCCCGCGCCCCGCCCACCCCTTCGAGCATGACCAGGCACTTGGCCACCCGATGATACCCGAGGCCGTGGTCGTCACGAGGGTCGGTATCGAATCCCTTCCCAAGTGGCTTCCACGCGCCGTCCTGGAACAGCCAGGTATCCCGGAACGTGCGCCGTCCGTGGTCGTCTTCCGCACCGCCGTGGAGGACGCAGCCCTTCAGACCGGGGTCATACGCGAGGGCCGCATAGCGGCGTGCCGGAGGGCCCGCTCCGGGCACCTTCTTCCATGACGCTCCATCGAACAACCACGTATCGCCCAACGGCTGATCGTTGGGGTTGATGCCGCCGAAGAGGACTGCACTTCCGGCCTGCTCATCAAATGCCAGACAATGCCCGCAACGCGACGACGGGCTGGTTGCGCTTGGCGAGGCACGCCGCCAACGCTGGTTGGAGTAGGTCCACGTGTCACCGAGGAAAGTGCCGTCGTCCGCCTGCCCACCGAACAGGAGCGACTGTTCACGGCTGTCGAGATAGACCATCGCTCCGCGGTGCCGCGCCGGTGGAGATTCGGTGGTTCTAATCCGCTTCCAACTCCCGCCATGCAGTTCCCAGGTATCGGACTGCAAACTCTCGGGACTCCATAGGATGCCGCCGAACAAGACGGCTGCTTTCGCATGCCTGTCGTAGGCAATGCCATGCCGGCTCCGCGGACCGGGGCCTGCCTTGCCCGACGCGATGACTTGCCAGCCGAGCGTTGGTGGTGGGTCTTTGGCCATTGGCGACTCCTCCGAACGCGGCTGGGTTTGGTGCGATTGCTCCCCGCTCTGGCCTGAGCAGCCCCATGCCACGGCGGTGAACAATGGGGCGGCCATCTGCATCGCTTGCCGCCGCGTTATTCCCCGATTGTGCATCCGCACCCTCCACTCGCCGAACCTTGTTGAGCAGGCCACGTTCCGCCTGGCCTATCCGGGTCTCTCGGTTGGCCCAGCAAGGCCGTCCGCTGACCTCCTCGGCCACTATACCCCAGCGTACACCCCGCACAACTTTTTCTTTGCTCGAGACTCCGGCGGAGCCTGCGTCAGCGAAAGCGCCAGTCCCCTTGAGCACGTCGCCACTGCGGCACCGACCGTTGAGCGCACACCGCGGACGCAAACGCACTGAGCGTGCTGACTCAGCGCGCTGGAATGAAACGCATTTCCAACACTCAGTCTACCGGAGCCAAACTCAACGAGAAAGCGAAGAAGACATCCGTCCTCAAGAATACTTCATATGACCCAATTGACTTTGACTGCCAAAAGTTGCGTGCCACAAACTCGAGGGGTTGGCACGCTGGCACGCACCTCGGTCCTGCATGGCGCAAGAGACTATTCTCCAGTCACTTGTGGCAAAAAAAGTTGCGTGCCACCGCTCACAACGCAGTTGGCACGCAACTCTGGCAAGCTCGCAGGCCTCAACGCAGATCGAGAACGCGCACGGCACCGGCCTGGACCGTCAGCTTCACCTCCGCTGTGCCCATCTTCTGATCGACCTGCAATGTCGCGTCCGGCAGCAGCAGGTCGCGGGCTGTCTTCAGCGGCACGCGCGCCCGCACCACCACGTTGCGGTTCTCGCGGTAGTCCGTCGGCGTGATGCCCTGCTGCGGCTTCACCTGGCCGGCCGGGTTGATCAGCGTCACCGTCCAGCCGGTGGCCGTGCGGTTGACCAGCCACTGCACGTCGCCCGACACCTCGATCGGCATCAGCCCCTGGCGCAGATGGGCCAGAAGCTGCGGCAGCACCGGCACTGCCTGCTTGGTCACGCTCAGGCCGTGCGGCACTGCCAGGTAGATCAGTCGGCCCTTGCCACGGTCGGACGCCACGCAGAACGCTTCGTTGTCGCCCACCGTTGCCAGGGCGCGGTCGCCCTTGTTCATCGTGATCGGGCGATAGCGGAAGCGCTGTGACGATGCCGCCTCGCCGCCGAGCCAGCGATACTTGTCGGCTTCCTTGACCGCACCCGCCGCCGGCAGTTTCAGCTCGGCCAGGCCGGGGCCGGTCAGGTGGCCGTCGGCGACGACGAGCGTGCCGCCGTCCTCGACGTACTTCGCCATCCGCTGGCCCTCCTGCTTCGTCAGCTCGATCTCGCCGGCCGCGACGACGACGGGATAGGTGTCGATGGTCGTCCAGCGCTTGACGTCGGGGTAGGCGTAGACCACGTCGAAGACGTCGCCGAAGACGCCGGGCAGGAAGACCTCGTTGGTCCCCGTCATCGGCTTCTCTGACTCCGGCCCCATCGGGTAGTAGGCCGTCCAGAAGTACTCCTGCAACATCTTCTCGTGGTCGCCAAAGAGGAAGCGGTCGGGCTGCTGGTGCCAGTTCTTGAACGAGTTGGGCCAGTAGGGCGACGGCTCCCAGCCGTGGGCGTAATCGACCAGGAAGGCGACCGGCGTGAACGGGTTGCCGCGGTCGAAGTCCTTCGCCGTTACACGCAGGAAGCGATCGACAAGCTGACCCTTGGGCGAGAGCTGCGCCTCGCGGATGCCCGCTGCGGTGGTGCCGCCGGGCGACCAGAACTCGTCGAAGCCCTGCTCGTGGTAGAACATCGACGAGCCGGCCATGTACTGGTACCAGATGTCGAACTTGTACCAGCTCATGCCGGCGCCGGAGTAGACGGAGTAGTAGTTGTCGAGGATGTTCTGCGGACTGTGGTAGCTCTGCTGGTTGCTGAATATCGTGGCCGAGTCGCCGAAGTTGCACGAGCGGTAGGTGGCAGTCAGGTGGTTGCCCTGCCGGGCAATGCCGCGCATGAACGCCCAGCGCATGTTGAGCAGCGTCGAGGTGGCCGCCGCCGACTCGTAGCCGAGGGTGCGCACGCCCCACTCACTCTGGATCGGGTTCCAGAGGATGTTGCCGACCGACAGGCAGGGGATGACGTCCTCGAAATGGTTCTTGTCGAGGTCCTTGCCGTAGACGGTGCGATACTTGAGGCGATTTTGCTCGATGGTCAGCGGAGCGAACGCATCAACGAGCTGGCGGCGGGTCTTCGCATTGGCGGTGGTGGCCTTCATTTTGGCCGGATCGACGTCGATGTAGCCGATGCTCTCGCCGGCGATGGAGCCGAGGTAGCGGTCGCGGTACTTCAGGAACGTCTCGACGCCCTTGTCGCCGATGGGCGTGTTGCCGGCGTAGTTCATCATGCCGGCCCACTGGCGCTTCGGGTTGGCGTCGAGCCATCTGGCGAAGCGTTTGCCGGCCTCGGTCAGGTCCTTCGTCTTCGGGTCGGTGGCGAAGATGATCGGGCCGACGCCGTGGAAGGCCGGCGCGATGCGCGGATCGCCGAAGATCGGCACGTCGTCCTTGCCGCCGTACTTCTTCTCGAACTCGGCCTTCGTCTTCTCGTCGCCGATGGTGTACGGGTACTTGACGCGGTCGGGCTTGTCGCTGAGCCAGGTCTTGAGCGCCTGGTCGGTGTTCATGTTCCACAGATAGAAGAAGCCGCGATCCTTGAACGTCTTCAGCTTCCAGGCGTCGGGCAGAGTGAAGTCGGGCTTGCGCCGGGCCAGCGGCTCCAGGTTGGCGGGGATGCCGTCCTTGCGGTACTTCGCCAGAACTTCCCAGGTCGGGTTGCGTGGCCGATCCTTGATGCGCGGCTGATAGTCGGCGTCGGTGGTCAGGACGATGATGTCGATCTGCCGCGGCTCCGGGTCCTTGGACGTGGACTTCAGGCTGAGTTTCGCGGTTCCCTTCTTCAGTTCGACCTCGCGTTTGTCCCAGGCGAAGGCCCAGCCCCAGTAGAGCTTGGCCTCGTTGTCCTCCTCGACGACGGCCTTCTCGCCGTAGCGGCCCGTCCAGCTCCTGCCCTGCTGGTCGATCTGAATCTGGAAGCGTTCCGTCTTCTCGCGCCAGTCGCCGTAGCGGACCCAGACGAAGTACTTGCCGTCCACGGGGACATCGAGGTTCTTGGTGGCGATGGCCTTGTCGTCATCGGCGCCGCAGGCGATGGAGAGGAAGCCGGACTCGCCGCCCTGGTTCCACTCGGCGGCCCAGCCGGGGCCGGAGAGGGCCCAGTGGCCGGCCGTCTTCTTCATGTTCGGCTGACCCATCGGCCAGCAGTAGCCCTTGATGCCTTCGAGGTGCTCGGCCTCGATCCAGATCGTTTCCTGTGCGCCCACGGCGGAGGCGACGAGGAGCAGCAGAAGAGTGGAGAGGGTTCGCATGGTGTGCGTCTCGTGACGGGCGGGGAGGGAAAGTTGATCCTGGGGTGCTGTCCACTACGGGACCTGGGATGGGGAGGGCTCTCGGACGAGCCGGCTCGATATCGGTCTGGCCGACCGCTGAACCGCGTTCGCGAGGTTGTGCCAGACAGCGGTCGGCCAGACCGATATCGAGCCGATCAGCGAGTCTGAAACAGCCTTCCCCATGACGCATGAGAGACCAAACGCCCGGACGACGCAACATCGTCCCGATGCCGAGGCATCAAGGCTGGACCTGGTCCCCAGGATCGAGGATAACCCTACAGGAGACGCACCGGCGGAACAAGAGGCTGGCAGAGGACATCTCATGTCGCAAAACGTGTTCGACCAGGCGGCACGGTATCTCGCCAAGCTCGATCGGGTTCCTTTCCTCTGCTGGGTGCTCGAATTACAGCCGGCCGATTTCGTCTTTCGCGGCTGGGTCGATACGCGCCGCTTGCCCTTCCCCGGCGAGCCGGACCGCGTCAACGACACCGTGGCCCACCTCGAAGACGTCGCGGGCGGTAACGTGCCGTGGGCGGTTGTGCTGGAGTTTCAACTGGAGCCGGAGCCGCTGATGTTTGGCCGAATGCTGGTCTACGAGGGCCAGGTCTGGCTGGAGAAGAAGCCGTCCGACCTGCCGGGCGATCGTTTCAACATGGGGGCGGTCGTCATCAACCTGACCGGCCGCGGACACTGCGGGCGTGAAATGGACTGGCCCAGGGCGAAGTTGAAGACGATCCTGGAACCGCGGGAGATCAATCTGTGCGACAGGCAGGCGCAAACGGTGATGGACGGCATTGTCGCCGGGACCGTTCCGCGTGTGATCCTGCCGCTGATTCCGTTGATGCAAGGCGGCGACGATGCGGGTATCATTCAACTCTGGCTTGCCCAGGCGAGCCTGGAAGCGGATAATCGGCGGCGTGGCGACTACGGCGGACTCGCGCTGGTCTTCGCCGAGGCTGCGAAATGTGCGGATGTGTGGAAAACAGCGTTGAAGGGGTGGAACGTGGTACAGTCTCAACAAGTACTCGAGTGGCAGGCGGAAGCGAGGGCAGAAGCACTCGTGGATAGCACGGTGGCCCACATTCTGCGTCTTCTGGAGATTCGTTTTCAACAAATCCCTGCTGACCTGGCCAATGTCTTGCGAGGGACAACCGATCTGGCCAAGCTTCAAACATACTTCGATCTTGCAGTTTCGGCTGTGAGTATCGATGGGTTTCGGCAAAGTGCCGGTTTGTAGCCCGGACGGGACGGCATTCACAGGAGGCGGGGCGTGAAACAGTCTCAGCAAGTGCTCGAATGGCAAGCCGAAGCCCGAGCAGAGTCCATTCTGCGTTTGCTCGAACTCCGTTTTCACGAAGTGCCGCCTGATCTGGCTGAGAGTTTGCGCACGACAACCGATTTCGTCAAGTTGACTGCCTGGTTCGACCTCGCATACTCTGCGGCGAGCATCGAGGCGTTTCGTCATCGCACGGGCCTTTGCTAAGCGGGATACACCACCGGGAGCGACCCCATGAGCGAGAAAGTGCAGACGATCCGCCACGGCATGTTCATCATGCCGTATCACGACCCGGCCAAGCCGCTGACTCAGTGCTACGACGAGGACCTGGAGCTGATCGTCCGCGCCGAGGAGCTGGGCTTCAGCGAGTTCTGGATCGGCGAGCATCACACGATGAAGTACGAGAACATTGTGATGCCCGAAATCTTCATCGCCCGCGCCCTCGGCGAGACGAAGCGCATCCGCCTCGGCCCCGCCCCCGCCTGCCTCAACCAGCACCACCCCGCCCACGTCGCCGGCCGGCTCGCGTTCCTCGATCACCTGTCGAAGGGACGCCTCAACCTCTGCTTTGGCGCCGGAAGTGTCGGCTCGGATCAGGAGCTTTTCGGTGCCGACCCGAAGAACGCCGCCGCGATGGTCGATGAGGCCGTCGATATGATCCTGAAGATGTGGTCGTCCGACCCGCCCTACGAGATCGAGGGCAAGTTCTGGAACGTCCGCCTCAAGAAGACCGTCGATGAGGAGACAGGGCTTGGCTACATCCACAAGCCATTCCAGAAGCCGTATCCGCCGATTGCCATGCCGGGCACCAGCCGCAACTCGTCGACGATGAAGACGGCGGGCCGAAAGGGCTTCCAGCCGTTCGGCCACTGCCTGATCGCCGGCAACATCCTCGCCGACCTGTGGCAGACATATGAGGCGGCCGCGCTCGAAGCCGGCCGGCAGCCGAAACGAGCCGACTTCAAGGTGGCCCGCTCCATCTTCGTCGCCGACAACACGGCGGACGCCATCCGCATGGCGCGCAGCAACTCGCTGGGCAAGAACTTCCAGTACATTGGCCGGCTCTTCGACAAGGGCGGCGGCCGGCGCGTCTACAAGCGCGACCCGAACATGTCCGACGCCGATTGCAACCTCGATTACCTGATGGGCGAGCAGATCATCGCCGGCAGTCCCGACGAGGTGGTCCGCCGGCTGCTGCTGCTGATCGAGGAGATCGGCACGTTCGGCACCCTGGTGCTGATGAGTTACGACTGGGACGACAAGGCGAGCTGGGTTCGCAGCATGGAGCTGTTCGCCCACGAGGTGATGCCGGCCCTGAACCGGGCCGTCTGCTGAAAAGGATGACTCATGACGCATCCTTCAGGCTCAGCCGTTCCCACTCGCGTCCGCTACCTGGTCCTCGGCGTTGCTTGCACCCTGGCAGCGCTCACTTACATTCAGCGCCAGGGCTTTGTAGCCAGCCTCCCCTACATCAAGGAAGACCTGAAGCTCGATGACAAACAGCTCGGGTACATGGGCGCCCTATGGCTGGTGGCTTACGGCATCTTCCAGATCCCCGCTGGGATGCTTGGCGATCGGTTCGGGGCACGCCATCTGCTCACCTTGCTCGTCCTTGGGTGGTCGCTGACGCTGGCAGTGACCGGATTTGTTGCCTTTCTCTCGCCCGGCGGTTGGCTGCCCTTCGCTTGCTTGATCACCTTGCAGTTCATCTTTGGGATATTTCAGGCAGGCGGTTTCCCCGTGCTGGCCCGCGTGATCGCGGACTGGATCCCGGTACGGCAGCGCGGCTTCGCTCAGGGGGCCGTGTGGACGTTCAGCCGGCTGGGAGGCGCCCTGACCCCGAGGTTGATGGTGTGGCTGATCCTGGTGGTCTTTGCCGGCTGGGCGAAACCGTTCTGGCTTCTGGCCGGCCTCGGTCTGCTCTGGTGTGCTTTCTTCTGGCTCTGGTTCCGCAATCGGCCGGGCGAGATGCCAGGCGTGAACGCCGCCGAGCGCGACTTCATTGCGTCCGGTCAGTCCGCACCGCTGACGCCGGTCGAGCCGCTCCCCTGGTCACGCTTCCTGAGCTCGCAGAACGTGTGGGCCCTGTGCCTGATGTACGGGTTCGTTGGCTTTGCGGGAAACTTCATCACGAGATGGCTGCAAGTCTACCTGCGCAACCATCGACACCTGGAAGATGCGACCGCGGCCGATCTGGCCGGTTATCCACTGGCATGCGGTATCGTCTCCTGCTTGCTGGGCGGCACACTGTCCGACTGGCTCATCCGTCGTCTGGGCAGCCGGAAATGGGGCCGCCGTCTGGTTGGCGGCACGGCCCTGGCGCTGGCGGCGATGACGACGCTGCTGCCAATCTGGGCTGACGAGGTTTGGCTGCTGGCGCTGGCCTTCAGCGCCTGGTTCTTCTTCAACGATGCGACGATGGGGCCAGCGTGGGCCTCCTGTGCCGACGTCGGCGAACGCTACGCCGGTACCTTGAGTGGCGCCATGAACATGGTGGGAGCCTTCTTCGGAGCGGCTGGAGCGCTGTTTGCCGGCTTTTGCCTCGAGCACAAGCGGGACGCTCTACTCTTCATCGTCTTCGCCTGCAGTTACGTGCTGGCGGCCCTGTGCTGGCTGGCGGTGGACGTGACGAAACCGCTTGTCGCGCGAGAGGGGCGCTGATACCCTTCTGTTATGGTCCGAATTGTTCGCTGAGAGAAAAAGGCAGGAGCTGTCATGGCCTCGATTTTGTATGTGGATGTTCGCAAGGGGATGGTGATCATCGGTGAGGACGGCCAACTGTATCAGTGCGTGGACCGGGAACTGCGAACGCCCGGCAATCTGCCGTCGAAACTGACGCTCAAGCTCAAGAGCCTCAAGACGGGCTTCGTCAACCAGGTGCGCGTCCACCCCGAAGACAAGGTGGAGCAGGCCTATCTCGAAAAGCGCGAGATGCAGTACCTCTACAAGGACGGCGATAGCTACGTCTTCATGGACAACGAGACGTACGACCAGATCAACCTGGAAGAGGACATGGTCGGCGAGTTCGCCGGCTACCTCAAGGAGAACATGAACGTCCAGGTGCAGTTCCACGACAACAAGGCGCTGAGCATCGAACTGCCGGCGTCAGTGGAGCTGGAGGTAGTCGAAACCGAACCGGTCATCAAGGGCGCAACCGCGCAGGCCCAGTACAAGCCGGCGACGCTCGATACGGGCATCAAGCTCAACGTGCCGCCGTTCATTAACATCGGCGACCGCATCGTCGTCGACACCCGCGACGGCAAGTACCTTAGCCGCGCGAAGTGACCCGTATTGCCGCTTGCGGCTTAGCATGGGTATGCTAAGCCGCAAGCGGCGATCATTTCTCCACGGTCAGCAAGATCGCCGGACTCGAATAGCCGACCTTCACCACGAAGTTCACCGAGACGTGCGCCATCACTGCAATCGGCACGTCCTCAATAGGTGCTGCGTTCGCTGCCGCCTTGAGGACGATGTGTCCCTTGCTGCCGGTGCCGAGCAGCGTCTTGCTCTTGCCCATCTCCATCGTCACGCCCGTCGGCAGCGGGTTGGCGAAGACCGAGCCGAGGTGCCGCAAGATGATGTCGAGCGACACTCCCTGATTGAAGTCCGACCGGCGCGTGATGGTCACGTCGAGCTTCACCTCCTGACCCGGCTTGAGCGTCACCTTCGCCGGCGTCACCTCGACCTTGAGAATGTCGCAGGGGTCCGTCACCGATACCGTTTGCATCGACACGTCGAACAAACCGCGGCCGCCCCCTGGGAAGTAAATCTCCTGGCGCGGGATGGATTTGCGCACCAGCGTCGCCTCCTTGCCGTCATCGCCCTTTGCCGTGCCGGTGCCGATGATCTCGACGTTGACCATGTCGCGCGGCGCGTTCGGCTCGGCCGTCAACACCAGGACGCCGAGCGTCATCGCGGCGGGGATCGTCAGCGGATTGACAGTGACGCCCTTCGGCAGTCCCTTCACCTCGACCTTGACCGGGCCGGTGAAGCCGTTGCTGCGCGTCACCTGGACGAACCAGGCCATGCTCGTGCCGGGGCCGATCATCGCCTTGTCGGGGTCACAGCGGAGCGTGAAGTCCGGCACGGCCCAGTCGGCCTCCAGGTAGTAGACGGCCGTCTCGCCGCCCTTGCTGTTGAGGTCGCGAAGGCGGATGATGTAATCGCCGTCGGCCGGCGGCGTGAAGACGAGGCCGGCATCTTTCCCGTTCGCGTCGTCGTTGCTGGCGAGTACCTTGCCGTCGGGGGTCATCACGTCGAGGAACGAGTCGAGGCTCGACTGCAGCGGGGTGCCGAAGCGCCGCGCCTTCACTTCCAGCCGGATCGCCTTGCCTTTCGTTGCCTTGAAAATGAAGTGATCGAGGTCGCGCGGCTGCTGGACTCGTCCGCTAATGCCGCACGGCAACGTTACGCGCGTCGCCTTCTCCGGCGTATCGTTCGGCTCCTGCTCGACGGACTGCGGCAGCGAGCTGACGATGAACGCCGTTGGGTTGGTCTTCTGTCCTTTCACGTCGAGCGACAGCGTGTGCAGCCCTTCCTCGCGCGGGGCCGTCACCGTCAACCTCGGCGACAGCAATTTCGCCGAACCGACCGGCTCAACGCTGATCGTCTGCCCCGGATTGGCGGCCATCGGGAAGAGGTGCGTGACACTCGGGCCGGCCGTTACCGTCAGGGCGTAGACCCAGCGCGGGTCGCCGTCGTATTTCGAGTCGCGCACCTGGATGAAGTAATCGCCGGCCTTTGTGAAGGTGTATTGCAGCCAGGGGTCGGCGAAGAAGAAATCGTCGTTGGCTGCCAGTTCCCGGCCGGTGGCGTCGAACAGGGTCAGCATCGGGTCGGCGTGCTTTTGCAGGTCGTGGATGCGGTCCTGGATGCGGGCACAGAGCACCTCGAAGGTTAGCGTCTGGCCCGCCTCGGCGTGGAACTTGAAGTAATCCACGTCCTCGGCCGCCTCGATGACGCCGCTGACGGTACAGGGGACCGGGATCGGGTTGGCCTGGTCGATGGTGTTGTTGACGCCCTTCTCCTGAACCACCGGCGTATCGACGATTACGATCTGGCCGACACTCGAAGCGCCGAGCGTCGAGGCCAGGCGGAAGTCGCGCACCCCCAAAGCGGCATCGGCATCGACCTTGATCTTCAGCTTGAGGCTCTTGACGGCCGCCTTCGCGGAGGCCGCCGGTGCGGGAGGCAGTTCGACGGCGCTCAGGCCGATGCCATCGAAGAGTGCCTTGTAGATGCCGGCGAAGTTCATCTGGCCGCTGACCGTCACCTCGGTCGTCGTGCCGCGTTGCAGCGCGACCGGCGAGGCATGGGTAATCATCGGATAGGAGGTCTGGGCCGAGACGCGGCCTGCAAGGAGGAGCATGGCGGGGAGGAGAAAGCGGCGGAGCATGGCGGGATTCCGGGAGGCAGGGTGACACCGGCCATTATCCGCCAAGCTCCGCAGCGATTCAACGGTGCAGGAGTTGAAAGTCCGGAGCCGGACGAAGCATACGGTAGCGCGCTTGCTCCAGCTTCAGCAACTCATCGCGTGTCGCTGTCACCATCTGATAGTAGACGGCCTCAACCGGCTCGACATCGAAGGATTCATCGCCATCCCATGCCGTCAGGGAGGCATACGGTTTTGAGCGAACGACCGCCGGCAACAACAATCCATCGAGAACGCAGCGGAGAGTCATTAATCGCTCCTGATCAAATCAAGGGCGAACAAGTAAAGATTACTTAGCCCAGGAAGTAAGTAACAGCCCGGTAGGCAAACAGAAACATCGTCAGTGATCGACTGTGCATTATCAGTGCGCCAACAATCCGCTCCGGGCAGTGTTGTATCTTGTGATCGAACCGCGTTGACAACGCGAAAGGTCCGTCCTGCTGCTTGACATGTCTTGCCCGGGACTGATAGCCTCGATGGGAGAGTCGCACAATGTCGCTAATTCACCTGGAACCTTCCATGTCTCGATCTCTCTACCTGGCTGTGTTCGCTTTGGTTATCGCTCCTTCTCTGATGCGAGCGGAGGACAAGTTTTTCCGCGAGGATCGAAAACTCGCTGACGCGGACGTCAAGTTTAGAGAGGCTCTGCCGAAACCCCCTGCCGAGGCACCGTTGACGGATGATCTGAAGACGGCCATCGAGATTGTCGTCCGCCACGTTGTCTATCCCATGGCCGACCCGGACAAGAAGGTGCAGAACAATCCGACGTGGATGGCTCGTCAGGTCGATTTCTGCGAGGGGCGCATCCGCAATGTCTTCCCGATTCGAGAGAAGCTCGAAGAGGTGAAGAACACCGCGATGCAGGAGGAGTTCGTCAAACGGATGTTAATCGAACTGGCGCGGCTGTTGCCGGAGCCGGACCAGTTTCCCATCACTCGCGTGAATGCCGCTCGTGTCGCCGCCAGGCTGGCAAGTCTGTCCGGCCGCGAGGAAACAGCCGATCTGCTGGTGAAGATCATTGTCGATCCCAAGCAGGTCGAGGGCGCGAAATACTATGCGCTCCAGGGCTTGAAGGAACTTCAAAAGAATCTGTCAGTCACGCAGACCCCGCCGATCAAGGACCCGAAACGGCGCGGCGAGGTGATTGAGGCACTGGTGGCCTTTGTCGAGCGCAAGCCGCCTTACACCGTCAATACCGAGGATGAGACTGAGGGATTGCGCATGATCCGCCGCGAGGCCGTTCGTGCCCTGGCGGAGGTTCGCGAAGCGCGGCTGGCTGGCTCGCCGAACGGCCATGTTGCCCTGGCGCTGGCTCGCGTTGTCGCCAAGGACAAGCTGCTGACACCGGAACCCCGACTGGATGAGCAACTGGAAGCAGCGGTGGGGCTGTCGCGGCTGCCAATGGACCCGCAGAAGGAGTATCAGCCCGGCTACGCGGCGTATCTCATCGCGAGTTTCATCAAGGAGTTCGCTCGCAAGTACCAGGACGCGCGAACGCTTCGCGAGCCGTGGAAGGTCCACGCGGCCCGGCTGCGCGATGGGCTAAAGGCGATGGAGGCGTCATCGGGTGGCGACGCGGTGGTCAAGACAGTGCTGGGCTTCAGCGAGACCATCCTGGCGGACATCGAAAAAGCAGGGCGGGCGATCAACCCCAAGGCGCTGTCCGAGTGGCTCGACAGCAACCAGCCGACCCAGAAGACGATCTACAAGAGCGATGCAGCCTCGTCCGTGACGCTGCGCGGCGCCGCGCCAGAGAAGGGGATGTGAGAAGCCTCGCAATGTCTCGCACTCGCTCCGCGAGTGCGCTCCACAAAAGAGCGCACTTGCGGAGCAAGTGCGAGACATTTGGGGATCATTTTTTCGCCTGGCGTGCTTCGGTTCCCAGGTCGCCGAGAATCGCGGCGGCCCGATTGGCGTCCTCGACGTTGTCGAATGAGACGTAGCCGACGAACTTACCCGCCAGGACGGACATGGTCAGCGCTTGCATGGTTAGCCCGGCCAGCGCCCACTGCTGCGTCAGGCGATGAGCAAGCCCCGCGGCGTCGTCGCCCTCGACGCGTAGGACGACAGGCTGCTGCGTTTCGAGCAGTCCAGCCGAGCGAGCGGCACGGACCTGAAGCGGCCCTGTAATCGGAGCGACGTAAAGAATGCCGGTCCCGGGTTTGTCCGGCTGGCGGCGGGTGTAGATGTATTCGAGGTGAGTGCCGGCCTGGGCCAGCAGAGCGAGCTTGGCTGCCACGCCGCCCGCCTGATCAGCAACCTCGCCCGACCAGACATGAACCCGGTCCAGTTTGAAACTCATGGCTCGACTCCCACGAATGATGGAACCGGACCTGGAGGCCGGTTCGTGCCGCCGAAAGGGATGAAGAGGGATTATATTCCGTCCTCTTCGGGAATACCATTGCGATTGAGGCAGAAGGTCCGGACAATAGACAGGGGAATGAAGCGAGGCTCCTCCCTCTGGCTCGGAGGTTGATACGATCATGAAACGAGGACTATTGACACTGGCCGCTCTGCTTGGCATCGGCATGACTGCGCGAGCAGACTACATCATCGTCATTGCCAGCATCAGCCAGGCAAAGGAAGGCGGCGCGGCCGGCGCGGCCGGGGCTGTCGGGGCCGCCGGGCAGTTCGCGAATTTCGGCGCAGCCGGCGCCGGCGGCATTCCACCAAACGCAGGGGCAGCCGGTGCGATGGGCTTCCCCGGCGCGATGGGGCGTCCGCCGAACGCCGGAGCAGCCGGCGCGATGGGCTTCCCCGGCGCCGCTGGAGCGATGGGCTTCCCCGGTGTGATGGGCGCACCGCCCGCAGCTGGTGCCGCAGGGGCAATGGGCTTCCCCGGCGCGGCTGGAGCGATGGGCTTCCCCGGCGGAGCCGGTGCGATGGGCGTCCCCGGAGCTGCCGGAGCCATGGGTGGACAGCCCCTTCCCGAAAACATGGGCTTCGGCGGAGGCTTCGCTGGATTCTTCGGCGGCGGCACAGCGCCCAAGGGGCCGCCTCCCATCCGTGCGATGGCCGTCATCGAAACCAGTAACGCTCTCGCCCCCCGGCCGGACGGCCAAAACAAAGGAAAACAGATTGCCTACGTTCAGCACAAGTGGGGCGAATCGTGGGTCTGGAACTCCGAGGTCGAACTCATCCCCCTCTACAACGGTAAGCGAAAACTCGCGACCGTATCGGCCCGCTTCGACTACGAGAAGAAGCAGCTGAACACCAAGGGCGGCAAGCCATCCCCTGAAGCACTGCAGAACCTGGCCGAATGGGCCTTGACGCACGGCCTGATCCCCGAGTTCGAGAAGACGATGCAGGAGCTGGCCGAACTCGACAAGAGCAATCCCGCCGCGGATGCCTTCCTCAAAACCAAGGCCGCCCTGGCTGCCAAGATCGCCACGAACACGGCGGCCGATAAGTGGAAGAACACTCTCTTCCGCGGCTTCAAGCTCGCGACGAATGATTTCTATGCGCTTCTGGCAAAATCGAAGGACGACTCCAAGGAAGTGACCTCTCGGCTTGCGCATCTCAAGGAAAACTTTACCGCCTACTACTACTGGCACGCGCTCAAGGGAAAGGTGCTGCCGATGCCCAAGGACAAGCTTGTCTGCGTGCTGGCGCCTTTTGGCGATAGCAACGATGCCTTCGCCAAGCAGCACGATCTCTTCGATTCGGTGCCCTTGACGGCCGACAGCTTCTATTCACCGCGTTACAACCTGGTCGTCTTCTCGAGCCGGCGCGATGATCGCCCGTACAAGGGCCTTATCAAGTCGACCGAGAGCATCTGGACTCACTTCAACCGCGATGACGTTCTGAAGAAGGGCGCCCGCATTCCCGAGAAGGAAAAAGGCAAGGTAGATACGACTCACTTCATCCAGGCGCAAACCTTTTCTTTGCTGATGCACGCCATGGATGAGGAACAGGAGCAGGCATCTGTGTCGCACAGCGCTACCCGCCAGATCCTTGTCGGTGCGGGTCTGATGCCCGGCACCGTCGATCTGCCGCAGTGGGTGCAGTCGGGCACCGGTAGTTTCATGCAGACTCCGTATGGCTCGCCCTGGCGCGGTTATGGCGCGCCGCACTGGTCCTATCTCCTGAGCTTCCGCGAGCTGAAGAAGGACAAGAAAATCCCGGCTGCTGATCAACTGTTGCGGAGCGTCGTTGGCGACAAATACTTTGCCGAGGGCAACAAAAAAGACCCATCTGTCAAGGCGAGGGCCACCGCCTGGTCTCTGACCTACTTCCTGGCCCAGAAGCGGCTGGATGGGCTGCACGCCTATTACAAGGAGTTGTCCCGGTTGCCGCGCGACCTGGAGCTGGACGGCGACGCACTCCTGGACTGCTTCGCGCGGGCGTTTGGCTGTGTCGATGCCGCCAACAAGCGCGACGATCGCAAGCTGGCTGAACTGGCTGACACGTGGATGAACTACATCGAGGAAGAAGTTAAACTTGACAACGAGGCCGTGGACATCCTGGCGGCCATCCACAAGCTACAGAACGAGCTTGCGGCCGACCTGAAGGAGAATGACAAAACACCGGCGGTCCCGGCTCCCGCGCCAGGACCAGGAATCGGTGGCTTCCCGCAGCGGCCAGGCGGATGACAGCTCTTTCCGCTTGCGGCTTTGCATGCAAAGCCGCAAGCGGCGAACTATCGCGACACTTTCCCTCCCTGGTGGTGTTTTTTTGGAATGGATTTCCTCCCCGCCGCGTCGAATCTGTTGTAGACTATCTTTCCAGCACATTGGGATCCTAAGCTTAGAATTCCACGTGGACAAGTTGTCGCG